>JAAUYJ010013783.1_pt1 | contig 17412 bp, 16 predicted proteins | sample 7278031 | NCBI WGS metagenome assembly JAAUYJ01 (sample SAMN14350222, study PRJNA611818) | marine sediment metagenome | isolation source: surface marine sediment (1.8m) | place: French Polynesia: Moorea | collected 2018-08 | reverse complement strand
TTTTATTTTTTTATCATGCATTGACTTTTTTGGCGAATGTCTTCCCGTTGCGTGTTCATCTCATCTCTGGAAGCCCGATTATGAATTTCTTTCCACCACGTAACACGTTTTCTACCGCCCATTTTGAGTGGGTGAGCCCTGGGTTGGCACCGAGAAAAGAAAGAGGAGGAGAGGAAGAGGAAGAACCAGGCTCGGTTTTTTGGGCATCCAAGAAGGGAGGGAGGAAGAGAGCATCATCTCAGGCCGGCGATGCCATTGCCCTTGGCCTAGGTGGGAGGGAGGGAAGGGGGTTGGTTGGGTAGGCAAGGGTAAAATCGGAATATTATCGGGAGGGATAATTGTTTCTATTTCAGAGGGATAGTAACACGGCAAAACTTGAATTTTGAATAACTTTGGCACCCGCTTGGTATTTTTTTGTGGAGATTAGACCGACAACCCTTGATGTTAATCATGGAAAGAACTGTATTCCACGTCTTCCCAAACGCCTACCTTTTTTCCACCGGGGGGCCTTTTAAAAGATGCGGGAAAAACTGGCTTTCCTCCCGCCTACCACCTTCTTCTTCCCACCTTGGAAACAAGAAATGGAATGAAGCCGGGCGGATTTTTACGAGACGATGCCTCCTCCCCCTTTCAGGTCAATAGCCCCACCAACCAATTTTGGATCTCCAGAATCAGTCTGGCTCCGACTTCCACGGCGAAGATGAGGAACCTGGCCTCTCTCCTGCTGCTGGCGGCGCTGCCGCTGGTCCTGGCCTCGCACCTCCCCGTCTCGCCCTTCCTGCAGGGGAACAAGAGGAGGACGCCGCAGAAGGTATTTTTGTCTGCGGCGAAGCCCAGACCAGGGAACTGTTGAAAATGTTGTTGTTGTTGGTGTTGGTGGTGGTGTTGTGACGATTTTCATTTTCAAATTTTTTTGAGATAGAGCAATTTTAGGAAATAACGTTGGTAGATAATAATAATGCGACCAATTGTGTAAATTTTTGGTGACACTGTTACCCGAAATGTAGCCAAAAATGGCCAAAAACGCTTGTGAGATTTTAAGCGATTTAGCATTTTTTGCCTTTTTGACCCCCAAAATTAAATTTGACCTGATCCGCCCAACACAATTTGGGGGTGCCCGAGCTTTTTGATTTTATGAAAACTTTCATACGGTCACTGTTTCTGCCTCAAATTTGCCTTTCAAAATCTTTTTGACATTTTTGAGTTCACCTTTTCTATTGGAACTTTGTGGAACTACCAAAACTTTGTCAAATTCCGCCGCAGTCCTTCTGAACAGAGTCTGTTCTTGTTAATTTAAGTTGTGTAGCCTTTTTGCGCGGAAACTTTGTTGGAAAAAAAGTTACGTCATCATTTTTCTCTCGTCTACTAAGTACGTGCAGAGCATGGAATGGAAACTGAATCATCTTTGCAATGAACCGCCGATAGCGAGACGTATTTCTGCTGTTCTGTCGGCTAAAAAAAGCAAGATTGTTTTCTAGGTCAGAAGACAGAAATCCCCTTTTCTTCTTCAAGAAGACGTTTTATACCCTCGTTATCGGCTTTTCTTCCACTTCTGGCCGCGCGCATTATATTTTTGGCCGAAATATTTCCGTCAAGCTAGACCGAATATTTTCCCGAACCAAAGACGTTCCCAAATTACTAACGATTTGTGTAAATCAGATCGTTCGCACTTACATCGGCGACCTTGGCGAGTGCTCCGACCACATCAGCGGCCTCCAGGACTGGGACGGGGGACTGCAGTTCAGCGTCGCCTTCAAGAACGGCCAGAGGGAGCTCAACGGATGGAAGGCGAGTTTTGATATTCAACGTTTTTTTTAAAAAAAAACATATTTTTAACGAAAACAACCTAAGGCCACTCAAAGATAAATATTAAAAAATCAAATTATTTTTAGGCGGGAAATAATTTTTTTTTAAAATGTTTCAGGCCGTTGTTGAGCTGAACAAGGACGTTGAGAGCATCAAGACGTACAACGGTCAAGTGAGGGAGCTGAGCAAGAGCGCCATCGAGGTGTCCCCTCCGCAGTACGGGCGCACGGTGGCCCCGGGCGCAACCGTCCAGTTCCAGATCCACGTCACCTTCACCCGAGGGTCCGCCTCCCCAAAGATCCAGAGGATCGCATTCAACGAACAGGAGTTCAGGTGCAGCAAGAAGATGGACAAGGAGGAGGAGCAGGTGAGACAAGGAAGGATCCCCATTTGCAAGGGTGGTCTTATAATATTAATCATTGTTGGTGCCAAGAAATTGAAATAATGTTTTTTTCTCTTTGTCAATTCCGCTAGAACAACGACGTGGGCGACAACAAGAAGCCTGAGTACCCCCCTCACGGCGGCACCACCCCGCCCAAGAACCCTGTTCCCGCCCCCGCCCCTCCGGCGCAGAGGCCCCCCTCAGTCGGTGGCTCCGTCGACGCCCCCCCCTCCTCCACCCTTGGCCCCCGCGGCGTCTTCGTCCCCTGGCCCAAGAAGGTGCTCGGCCTCTACGTGCTACTGGCCGACGACGACGAGGAGGGATTCGAGTCAGAGTCAGACTCATGGACGCCGGAGCTGTTCGAGTGGCAGCAGCAGGGATCCAACGTCCTCTTCTTCACCTTCATCCACCCGGAGACCATGGACATCCCGCCCGCATTCCAGAAGCTGGCCAAGACCAGGGGGACAAACGCGCCAGGAGCCGTGCCCTCAGACACCGTCATCATCTTCGCCATCGGTGAACTTTTTTCGATTTCAAATTGACAAGCAACTTTTTATTTCTTAGGCCGTAGTTAATTTAAAAAATGAATGAATTTTGAATTTCATTTACAGGTGGCTACGCGTACTCCCTGAAGCCTAACCCGTGGCACTGGCTGACTTCCAAGGAGAAGGCTGAGGCTATGGCGGAGCGGGTGGCAAAGTGGCCTGAGCAATACGGCTGCGACGGCATCGACCTCGACCTGGAGGAGGGCGCCGGCGCCAGGCCTGAGGCAGGGCCCAACATGGTCCACTTCATCAGGAGGCTCAGGCAGCTCAGCCCAAAGATGATCATCAGCCAGCCCACCTACGGGTTCCCGCAGGTTCGGAAGGAAAAAATATACTGTCTGCGTCTGAATTTCTTTTTTAAACGACAATTAAAGGAACAGCGGTAGGAGTAGATGCAGCAGCAATATCAACTGTTGCAACATCAATAGCAACATCACTAGAATTTGTTGCTGCAGCAGCATTCATCATCAATAACAGCAACAAAAAAATTACTTGATCTGGGCTTCGCCGCAGACAAAAATAGTTGCAGCAAAAGCAGAATTTGTTTTAGCAACAAAAGTAGCAACAGCCGCAGTAAAAATATTTTTAACAACTGCAACAGTAACAATAGCAGTAGTAGAATTAGTGGCGGCGGCAGCAGCAGCAGCAGCAGGAGAAGCAGCAGCAGCAGCAGCAGCAACAACACCACCACCACCAGCAGAAACTGTTTCGACAGCAACAGCAACAACAGTAGCAGCAGTAGGAGTAGCAATAACATTACAAAATAGAAAGAGAAAAACCTTAATGTCTCCTCCTCTTCCTCCCTTTTTCCTTCAGGTCCAGGCCGAGATCGACGTGATCAACGCCTCCTGGGACGACAAGGGCAACTACCTCAACCTGGCCGACTCGGTCGGACTCATGGTCTACGAGGGAACCCAGTCCCTGCAGTACGTCAAGAACTACGTGAACGGCCTCGGGCAGTGGCCCGGCTTCCCCGTCCGCGTCAACGCCGCCGCCGACTCCATCCTGCTGGGCGCCAAGGGCTCGGCCTCCTCCGCCTCGCTGAACGCCCTGGCCGACGCCGCCGTGGCCAACGACTACAGGGGCATCATGGTGTGGTACTCCTCCGTCAAGAACGGCTTCCCCTACGCCGTGTCGTGGGATGCCGCCCTCGTCCAGGACTCCATCGAGGGGTACAAGGCAGTCATGCAGAAATTCAAGAGACACCTTTGAATTTTTTTTCAATTAACAATTTTGGCGGTGATGGAATTAAGTTACCCTACATAACCACGAATCCCTGATAAATTTCGAAATTTTAGCCCGAAAAAACTCCAAAAGAAACATTGTTCTCCGAAATAAACCTGGTCATGGAAACATCTTGTGGATCGCGGCGGGATCGTTTTCTGTTTTTCCATGGGGCGGGCGGAAGGCGGAAGGGGGGAAGAGGGGCAGGGAGTGGACGCTAAAGCCTAAATCGCTAATTGCACTTTTTCGAAAGGCGCGCGCAGAAGGAGGAAGAGAAAAACAAGGACAAAAAAATCAATTATATTTTTTTCAGTTACTTCTTAAATTAGCAACAGCAAGATCAAAGATCAAAGGTCGAGGACTCGAGGTCGTCATGTCCGGGGAGGCCGGAGGATCCGCCGCTGCCGCCGCTTCTGCCGCTTCAGTCCAGGCGGGAGAGGAGATGGTGACCACCACCACCACCACCGTGGTCGACGTCCACTGCGGCGGCGGCACCCCAATGCTGCCCCAGGTTGATGTTCCCCGCCGCCGCAACCGCAAGGGCCGCACCGCCGCCGTAGACCTGGCCTCGCCCGTGCTATTCGGCTTCCAGCCCGCCGCGCCCGCCGCCAACGCCGCCGCTGGAGTCACCAACAACGAGGACGACGACGAGCAAGAGGAGACTGCTGCTGCTGAGGTTGAGGAGGACGAGGCCTCCTCCGTGTCCGGCCCTATGGCCTTCCTGGTGGAGAACAGCGAGTTCAACGTCTTCGTCATCGAGACCTTCCTGCGCGTCAAGGCCCACTTCCCGTCCTGGTACCACAACGACCTCCTCTCCAACCTGAGCTCCGTCTACTGCCCGCTCAACTGGACGCTGCTGGCTCCGGGGGAGCGCGCCCGCTACCGCGCCCTGGCCCTGGAGGAGGCGGCGGCGACGCACTCGCGCAGGTCCCTCATGGCGACGCTGGGGGAGGATGGGCTGAGGCTTGAGGACGTCACAGGAACGCCGTTGGCCGACAAGGTCAACCAGGTGAGAATTGCTTCTCCGGTGATCATTTGAGGGCTTTAGCAACTGTTCTCTCTCTCTTTGCAGTTGTTCGTAATCCAGTCTCCGGAGCAGGTGATGGCGGAGGAGGAGGGCAGGAAGGACGACAAGCAAGGAGGCGGAGAGGTAAACTTCGTTGAATATACAGCATATGTAAAAATAGTCCAATTCTTTAGCAGGACAAAGATGTTGGATGCAGCGGCGACGGTCCACTGGTGGGCCAGGACGTGCTCCTGGCGGGTGGAGGAGGGAACGACGAAGAGGGAGATTGAAGGGAAGCAAAAAGGTCATCAAGCTCTTAGGTCTTAAAACCATTTTTAAAGTTTGTTCTTGAATAACAAGGAAATGCAAATACACTAGGATAAGTTTAATTCGACTTACGAGTTACGACGGACGGATTCAACTTCTGGAGTTGCAAACAGTTCCTTGGACAACTGTGTGGGCTTTTGTCGATTCATAATCGCAAGACTCTTTATTGTGCCACTGTAAACAAAAACATACTGACAATGCATGGAACACGGTGATCAAAGACACATGCTTTGATGCCAGGAATCTTTCCCTGGACTAAATGCAGAGGTCCAACGCTCTGGCTTTCAAAGACTGGAACAACACTATCACAAAACATCACCTGGCAATAATTCGCCACCACTCTCTTATTCTCCCCTTCCCCTTCCCCTCCAAGGCCCTCCCCTACCGCGGCCCCTGTCGCCGAATCCCCCGCCTCCTCGCCCACCTCTTCCCCTGGCGGCTTGGGCGCGGAGGATGGCCGACTTGCCTCTCCCGGCGGCGCCCGTGTTGGCGGCGCCCCGGCTCCTGCCCATGTTCTTGAACATGGGCGCGTTCTTCAGCATGTCCGGTAGAATGAGGAACCTACGGACGGAAGGAGAGCAAAAATGAAAAGTGATGTACGTACAGACGTAACAAAGAAATTGCAAATCTAAATTAAGATCTTGATACCGTATCTCGGTACGGGTAATTAACGCGAAAATATTGTAGGATATATATCTCTTTAATAGTATTTTTTTTTCGTTGTTCGTGTCAACCAGCACATTGCCCAGGGCTACAATTTGCGCAAAATTGTCCCTGGATGGGGGGAGGGCAGGTTTGTTGGTAGAATTGTCGAGGTCTTGGAGGTCCCGAATGTGCACCACGGCCATGGTGGACAACGGGATAAGGGCGGTTGTAGTGTGGACGATAATGTGGTCGTCTTTCACCATACTCATGATGCGGCGGCGCTCGATCATGGGCAAAGAGGTGCTGTGGACGAGCAGCATGATGAGGATGATAAGGACGTCCTCCTGAATGCGGGGGATGCGGGCGCCGGTGACCATGATGAACAACAACTCGACCATGCCCCCTTTGGTAGGGCCCGTGCCTCTCCGGTGGTTCGTGGTGATATACGTGGTGTTCCTGATCCCATGCCCTGAAGTGTTTGCCAGGTGGAGGTGCCGGTTGCCCTCTTCCCCTGGAAGGAGGTGCACCTCTAGGCGGCGGCGCACCTCTGGGCGGCGGCGCTCCTCTTGGACCTCCTCTAGGCGGAGGAGCCCCTCTTGGCGGAGCTTGCCCTCCGCCACGTGCGGGTGGGCCTCCTCCTCTCGCTGCTTGAGGTTTTCCTCTTGCTGCTCCTGCAGGAGGCGACGGAGGTTTCGCTCCTGATGGTGGCTTTTTCCCGGAAGGAGGAGGGCCCTCAGCAGATGGTGGCTTCTTTCCGGATGGGGAAGTACCAGAAGGTAGCTTGGTCGCTGGAGGCTTGGCCGCAGGTGCGGAAGGCTTAGTCGCTGAAGGAGGTGCTGATGGCGGTTTGTCTCCAGACGGAAGGGTACCCGAGGGTTCTTTAGACGGAGGCTTGCTGGGAGGAGGAGGAGCTCCTGTGGGAGGCTTGGTGCCTGCTGAAGGTTCTGCAGTGGACGGTTTTTCGCGTGACGGAGGACCTTCTTCAGATGTTTTTTTGCCAGAAGGAGGAGTGCCTGTGCGCGGGGACGGTGGCTTCGTGCTCACTTTTGGACCAGGACTAGGGGGAGGCGAACCGCCTGGTCCTGAGGTCATGCTTAAAGAGGTTTTGTCCACGCTTGCGTCAGACACAACAATGTCGGAAAATGCCACGCTAGAACCCTGCTGAGGGACGGAGGCTCCCGCGCGGATAGACCCCGCATCCCGACCTCCAGTCTCCGCATCAAACGTCCTGATGTCCCTAGGGTCTCCCCTCCGTCCTGCCGGCGGCGGCGGACCTTCTTGATCCAGCGTCCCGTGGTGGAGCGTGGTCATGCTCTCCGTGGTCTGCCTCCCGCCGCCGAAGCCCAGGCAGGCCATGACGTCGTCCATCATTCCGCCGCTTCCGCCGCCACTTCCATATTCCCTTGTGTGAGGTGGGCCGTACGCTGTGCGTACAGAAGGTAAAGGTGAGCATAGGACTACAAGGTTTTAGTTTTTGGAATATTTGTGCGTACGAAGAAGCACACTGACGGAAAAGGATAAAATTATGAAGAAGGAAAGCGCGCACCTTTACCTTTATCCCCCGCAAGCGAGGGAGCTTTCGAATAGAATTTTCCGCTCTTTCTTCTTTCATGAAATCCCTCTTTGCTGTCCGTCTCAGTCCTCTTCGTGCCGGATACAGACCTTGACTTCATCTTGACTATGCTTGTGGCGCTGGCGGGCTTGTCAATTCCTGAGAAGGCTGACCCGGTGGCGTCCGCCGCGAAGAGTCCCCCTGCGCCGGGAGAGACGACGGCGCGGCCCTTGAGCTGTCGCGAGGGCCACAGGAAGGACTTCCTCTTGACGGCGAGAGGGTGGTCGTCGCCGCTGCTCGCCGCTCCCGAGGGGGACCCTGGCTGCGAGCCCCCCTCCGCCACGCTGGCCGTCATGTCCGGCACCAGCTTCGGGTAGCCCAACGCGTCGTACCCCTGCAGCTCGTAGACTTGCGTCGGGTGCGTGGCGATGGTGGTGGCCACCTCCTCTACGGTGAGATGGGGCTTCTCCGGCGGCAGGGAGACTCCCGCGCCGCCGCCAGGCTTCTTCTTTTTGGCGTCGCGTTCATCTTCGTCCTTTCCGCAGCAGTTCCCCAGCGTGAATCAGTTTTTGGCTACACTAGCGCACAGCGACACTCAATGGATTTTTTTTTGACAGAGTCTCACTGATAATTTCCCCCACAAATATCTCATTTAACTTTGGATATTTCAAAATGTGAAAATTATTTTTTTTCCAAACAAAGGAAACTATAGCACATACAAAATTAAAAATTTGCAGGAAGGTCATTTTTTAAAATGAACTATTGCGCACGTTGGGAAGAAAATAAAAATTTGAAGACCTTTACAGCAGAATAAATCTAAGGGGTAAGCCTTAGATGTGTAGCAGTCTTAGACCAGGTACACAATTTGTACTTTTGTCTTACACGTTCTATGTAATAGCGCGCAATGTGCACTTTTCTACCTGATCTTTGACCCCCTGATGTAGATGTTCTCCAGCTGCGCCACCCTTCCGTCCCTGTAGGTGACGTTGACTCCCTGCATCTGGCAGTTCATGTTGTCCTCCGCCTCCACCAGCCTTCCGCGGTACACCTCCCCCGTCGTCGTCTCGCAGGTCACGATGTGGCCCTCAGCCTGTAAAAGGAGCACTAGTCACAAATATAAGTAGAACTAGGAGAAAGAAGGAATGTCTGACCTCGTGGAGGACTTTGACGGGGACTCCAATGGACATGGCGGGGCCGTGAGGGGCGCTGGGTGGATGACAAGAACGAGGAACACGAAGACAAAGTCGAGGTCAACGTCGATCGTCCTGCTTTTCCAGGCCGGCTTTTTGCAGTGAGCTTTGTTTTTATTTCCTCGCTGCTCGAAACAGTTGCAAGATGGTCCTGGGCAGCTTTCAGGCAGAACAGAGGAGAGACGGGACAAGTCCAAAATCAGCTGATAAACACGACACACGTGTGGAAAAGAACACGAGTGTTCAAAAGTAGACATTGCTGCCAGATTTACCGCTTTCAAAGAGTTAAAATAAGAAGACGTAACGAAAGATCCTTGTCATTTCGCACGAAAGTGCTGTAAAACTTGTAATTTGCAGAAATTAAAGTTTTTTCCCGACCTTGTTCTTTTTTGAGAGAATGAAGTCTGGCGTTCTTTAAGGGCTTCAACTTGAATCGACACAATTAGATTGGGTCGATCTGGCAGACCTTTGCTAATTGCAAAACATGATTTGACTCCACGCGAGGAAAGAGTCAAAGAGACTTAAGAGAGTTGACGTTTAGCACTTGTCGCCCCTGCTGAAGTTAACCGTGGGCAAGTGATTGGAGGTGTTGTGGATGATGGCGCTGTCCGTCGCCAACCAGCCAGCTTTTCCCAGGGGGAAGAAGAAGCGGGACCAGAGCAAGAACCAAGGCGAGTCCTCGGTGAACACCAAGGTGCGCCCGGCGCCGGAGGAGGACCTCTTCCGAACAAAGGACTCCTCCTCCTCGTCCTCCAGCAAGAAGAAGAAGGCCAAGAAGAGGAAGCAGCAGATCAAGGACAAGGATGAGTCTGGCGACGCTCAGAACCCGAGATTCCTCTCCAGCGTGGAGCCCCTCTCCTACCGCCAGTTGGACAAGGGCATGGTCCTGCTCGGCTGCGTCTCCTCAGTGGGAGAGTACGAGCTGAGGGTGTCCCTGCCAGGGCATCTGGTGGGCACCGTCCCGGCCACGTCCATCTCCAAGCCCTACACGGAGGCCCTGCGCCGCATCGCACAGGGGGAGGAAGAGGTCGGAGTGAGGCCGCTGTCGGAGATGTTCAAGGTCGGACAGCCCGTGTCTTGCGCGGTGGAGAAGGCCGACTGCAACGAGGACGGCTTTTACAAGGTGCGCCTCTCTCTGGACCCGCGCCTGGTGCAGGCCTCGCTCACGGCTTCCGGAGTCAAGAGCGGCGCCGTGCTGCAGGCGGCGGTGGCCAGCGCAGAGGACCACGGATTCGTCATGGACGTGGGGGTGGCCGGAATTAGGGCCTTCCTGCCGCACAAGAGGGCAGAGAGGTTCGTGGCGCAGGTGCTGGGTGGTCAGGCTCCGGGGGTGGGACAGGTGATGCCGGTGGTGGTCACGAAGACGGAGGCGGCCGGCGGGTCCACCCTGCTCACTTGCGACCCAAAGAAGCTGCTGGCGACACTGGCCGATCCAGAGGAGACTTCCATTCCGTCCATGATCCCCGGGACTTGCTTCCGCTGCCGGGTGGTGAAGGAGCTGGGCGGCGGCAGCGGGATCAGGGTCTCCTTCGGGCCCTTCGCCGGATACGTACACAGGGATCACTTTTCGGAGGAGGTGGAGGAGGACCAGGAGCTGGAGGCCACGGTGTTGTACGTTACCCCGACCGTCAACACCGTCCACCTATCTTGCAAGCGACACCTCAAATTCGGACGCGCGCCGGCCCTAGGTCATTTGGAGGAAGTCCCTCTGAGCCACATCGCCAAGTCGGCGGAGGTCTTGCACAGCAGCCGGTCCGGTCTGGTGGTTAAGCTGGCTGAAGATTCCAGCATCCCCGTTGGGTTCGTCTCGGCCCGTCAGGTGTCGGACGGTGACATCCCCGACGTGAAAGAGAAGTACCCGGCCGGGACCAGTGTTACCTGCCGCGTCATCCAGTTCGACCACGCCGACGCCATGTACATCTGTAGCATGCAAAAGAGCGTGCTCTCACAGACGGCCGCCCTGGCTTCCGGGCAACTCAAGCCAGGCGACAAGGTGACCTGCCAGGCCAAGAGGTTCGTGGAGGGGAAGGGCCTCGTCGTGGAGGTGGCCAAGAACAGGGAGGCCTTCATCCCCATGACCCACCTCACCGACGTCCCGCTCAAGAACCCGCAGAAGAAGTTTCCCCCGGGCACCAAGCTCAAGTGCAGGGTGCTAAGATCGGACCCGGAGAGGAGGAGGCTCCACCTGACCAATAAGACCATCCTGGTGAAGGAGGAATACCCGGTGGTAGGGTCCTACTCGGAGGAGGTGGTGGGGCAACAGACGGAGGGCGTGGTGGTCAAGGTAAGGGACGACGGACTCCTACTGGAACTGTTCAACGACGTCAGGGGATGGGTGCCCAAGTCCAAGATGAGCGAGGAGCCGATCGAGTACCCGGAGAGGCTCTTCTTCGTCGGGCAGGTGCTTAAGTGCCAGGTGCTGGATGCGGATGTCGAGAGGAGGAGGATGACGCTGAGCCTCATCCTGGGAGGGAAGAACAAACCCATGGGGCACAAGCAGAGGAAGGAGGGGGAGAAGGTCAAGCTGGGACTCTTCTACGACTGCACGGTGATGGACAAGAGTGGGGACGGCCTCTCGGTGGAGGTGGAGGTGGACGGGGTCGTCACCAAGGCCTTCCTCCCCAAGGGACACCTCACCGACCACGCCGAACTGGCCGAAGGGCTCATGGAGTCCTACTCGGTCGGCGACGTCATCAAAGACGTCCTCTGCTACGAGAGGGACGTCGTGCCAGTTCTCACCGCCAAGAGCGTCATCAGGGACGCCGTCCGCTCTGACTCCTCCCTCCCCAAGTCCTTCTCGGACCTGTTTGTCGGTTCCGTCCTCCCCGCTGTGGTGTGTGCCGTCAAGCCCTACGGCGCCTTCCTCCGCCTCCCCACCTGGAAGTTCCGCAAGAGCGCTCTGGTCCCCACCCGATTCCTCTCAGACGACTTCGTGGACGACGTCAAGGACTTTGTATCGATGCACCAGACGGTGTACTGCAAGGTGGTGGAGAGGGACGAGGAGGAAGAGAAGGTCACCATGAGTATGAGGATGAGGGACCTCAATGACGACAGTGACGGAGGGGTTGCTCTCCTCTCCTCCTTCCTGGAGGAGTCTGAGAAAACAGCCAAGGCCAAGGGCGGGAGGCTCTCCGTGTTCCACCCTGGGCTGGTGCTATCGGCAACGGTCAAGCAAGTGACGGAGCTAGGACTAGAAGTGGACGTACAGGTAATATTTTTATTCTTATCATGCTGGAATTAGTATACTTATACGCATTCAAAATTCGTCCTCGTGTCTTTTTAGGGCGTCAGGGGCATCATCACCAACGCCGGTTTGGAAGGCCTACTAAACAGACCCGCGGAGGGAGAAACGCTCTCCTGCGCGGCGCTCTTTATAGACTCAGACTTCGGCTGCCTTGAGCTGAGCGCCAACCCGGAGGTCGTCCGCGCAGCCTCCAAGGCCAAGAGGAAGGCCAAGGCGGTGAAGAAGGCCCTTGAGTCGGACTCGGCGGCGAAGGCTGCGGTGGTGCTGGTCAAGACGGAGCTGGGATACGCCACCCTGTGCATCAAGAGCGGCCCGCTGACGGGAAGATTCGTCCACGTGCCGACGAGGAGGCATCTGAACGACAGGGGAGAAGGTGAGGCCGGGAGGTTCGTCGTTGGGGACGTGCACTCGGTGGTGCTGGAGGCGGAGGTCAAGGGGAAGGGGGAGCTCATTGGGACACTGGAGAAGAAGGGGAGGAACAAGAGGGGAATGGCGGAGAAGAGGCCCAAGGAGGAAGCGGGGAGAAAGAGGAATGCTTCGTCGGAATCAGAGCCCCCGGGCAGGAAGAGGTCGAGGAAGGATTCGGGGGCGTCGTCTCAGGAAGACGAGGATGCTCAGGAAGTTAAGGAAGAAGAAATGGAGCAAGACGAAGAGGCTCCCGATGTCAAGCCAGACCCTGGTTGGGAGGAAGACTTTGACCCTTGGAGCAACGAAGAGAAACCCAGAAACGACGAGGATGCTGAGAACGAGGACGAGTCTGCCGCCTCCGCTTCCAAAAAGAAGCTCAAGACCCACATTTCTAAGCGCGAGAAGAAGATGCTGGACCGGCTGGAGGCGGAGGAGATCGCCCGGGCTGAGCAGCGCGTGCTGGACGGGGAGGAGGCCGAGCCGGAGACTGCGGAGGAGTTCGACCGCTTAGTTCTGTCCTCGCCCGACTCCTCCCTCTGCTGGATCAAGTACATCGCCTTCCACGCCGGGAGGAAGGAGTCCGGGAAGGCCAGGGAGGTGGCGAAGCGGGCGCTGGAAAAGATCGGCTTCAGGGAGGGCGAGGAGAGGCTCAACGTCTACATGGCGTGGCTCAACCTGGAGTCGTCGCTGGGCGACGAGGAGTCGGCGGAGGGAGTGCTGCAGGAGGCGCTCAAGTACAACGACCAGTACAAAGTCTACTCCCGGGCTGCGGCCGCCTTTGAGCAGGGCGGGAACAAGGAGAGGGCGGAGGCCCTTTACAAGACGCTGGCCAAAAAGTTCCGTCGTGAGTCCGAGGCCTGGGTGTTGCTCGGCACGCACTACTTCCGTTCTGGCGACCTGAAGGAGGCGCGCTTCACCCTGCAGCGGGCAGTGCAGAACCTGGACCGGAAGGACCACGTCGGCGTCACCGTCAAGTTCGGCCTCTTGGAATTCAAGCTGGGGGAGGCGGAGCGGGGCAAGACTGTGTTCGAGACTGTGCTGGGCAACTTCCCCGGCCGCACCGACCTGTGGAGCGTGTACGCCGACGCCCTGGTCAAGGCGGGGGAGGCGGAGGCAGCCAGGGCAGTCTTCGAGAGGATGGTGTCTCTTCGCCTGCAACCCAAGAAGATGAAGTTCTTCTTCAAGAAGTACCTTGCGTTCGAGGAGGAGCACGGCGACCAGCAGGGGGCGGACAGGGTGAGGAAGAAGGCGTTGGAGTACGTCGAGGGGACGGTGGGGCTCTCAGATCAGATCAAGGTGGAGCCGGGAATGGAGTGAAATCGGGCGAAGGGAATACCATTTCAATTATTTTTTTTTGTCTCAATGTTACATGCTGACGAAAAATACAGCAAAAAAAACCGAATGCGGTTGTGAACAGTTTTTACCGTAGCCGTTTGCTCGAAGCAATAGTCTCGTAGGACTTGCATCGAATTGGTTATTAGAGCAATATTCGCATTTTTTTGGCACTTGCCAGCATGAAAAGATAAATTCGTCAACGACTATTTTTTATCAACTTTGAGCCTCGTTAGGTTCAGGTTCAGATTCTTTGGCTTTCCTCTGCGGAGGCGGGGGTGCCTCGAACTCTAGCGTGACTGGCCCGTCGTTGGCGATGTCCACCTTCATCATGGCCCCGAACACGCCGTCCTTGACCAGGGAGGGGTCCGTGTGATTCCGCCGGACTTCATCCAGGAAGAGCTGTAGAAAATGATGAAATTGTCTACTCGATTTTTTTTCTCGATTGGGAAGCAGTAAATCCTGTTTTATTTTCGCGTAACACCTAGCAAGAACAAAATTGAACTGCCGTATCCAGATCACTTACTTCGTACAGCTTCTTTGAATCCTCTCCTCCCATGGCGAGGTGGAAATCCGGCTTGTTCCCCTTCATGACGTGGTAGAGAGTGAACTGGCTGACACACAGCACCTCCAGCCCGAGGTCGGCCACCCCCTTGGCCCACCGCCGAGGGGGCTTCCCGCCGCCGACGTCTTCTTCGAAGGCCCTGATGGCCAGCACCTTCCTGGCGACCGCCCTGGCCTGCTCGGCGGTGTCGTCGCGGTGGATGCCCACCAGCACGCAGAGTCCGCGACCGATGGAGGACACAACCTCGCCGTCCACCGTAACAGAGGCAGAGCTCACCCGCTGGATCACCGCCTTCATAGCGCTAAGAGTGGATTGCGGGAAGAATGAATTGTTTTGCACATACGGAGAGTGTTTCGCACAAAAAAGTACATTGTGTGTATTTCGGATATCTTTTCACGTATGTGTGCGACTGAAATGAATAGGAGATAAGATCACTAAGTCCATCACTGCTTCTTATTCGCATCACTCTTCCTCGTCCACAGCCAGGCCGAAGTAATATTTGCCTCTCCAGTGCTTTGGCAGCTTGACCAGGCCAGGACAAGGAACCTGGCCGGGAACAGAGCAGATACAGTGCCTGTCGCAGTCTTTGCCAAAGTTGGCAGGATTGTCCTTCTTCTCTGAGGCCAACGCCTCGGCTTCCAGAGTCTCTTTCGTCTTGCCCAGGGTCTTGACTAGCCGGGCCAGGATCTCCTTGTTGCTCTGGGAATCGACGTCGAAGACCACGGGCTGACCTGCAAGAAGACAGAACAAAAATAAATTTGCCAAGCTAAAATAAAAGTTCAGATTTCTAAAGTTCAAATTAATTTTTCCAGATTCGGAAAAACGCAGTGTGCAGAATATTGTTAAATGTGAAAAAGTTGTTCGACATGCTGGGCCTAACTTTTAATCAGACGGTGGCCATTCTGGGGATAATTTACGCCGCAGTGTTGTTTTACTATTACAGAAGGCTGAAGGCCGTGTGGAGGCGAGAGGCTGAGAGGTCCCGCTACGACCTCATCCTCTTCACCATCCTCACCCTCTTTACCGTGGGCGCGTCCTGCTACATGTGGTACCTCATCAAGAAGAGGCAGTACCTGCAGCGCAAGGCGGCCGACCTCATACAGATGGAGAAGGGCAGGCACAGGCCAAGCAGCTTCTTCAAGAACTCTTGGTTCGGCAAGTTCGTCAAGATATTCGTCATTCTCTTGCTGGTGGTCATCGTCATCCACCGGATCATAAAGAAAACTTGAAGAAGAAAGACCGCAGCCGTCTTCTCAAATACACGAAGGAAGAACGCACTTTTGACCCACCACGCGCAACGATTTCACTCACCGTCTTCCAGGTAGCAGGTGATGTAGGGCGACGGCGTCATGTTCTTCAGCTCCACGATCTGCACGTTGGGGTTCTTGTACTGAACCTGGGCCAGGTTCCAGAAGACAAAGTCCTGGACCCCTCGGTGATGCGGGCCTGCTTTGGAGTACCACGACCTCCGCTTGACGCCGAAGGTCTGCGCCGGGTGCGCCTCCGCCACCCTCTGGTCGTACTCGTCCTCGCTGTAGTTGATGGTCATGATCTTGACCCTCTCCTTGAAGACGAGCTGCCCGGCTTCAAGATACTTTGCCGTCCGCCGGATCGGCTGGGTCCCGAGCTTGAAGGGCATCTTGGTGGCCCAAGAGGTGCGGCCGAACCTAGTTTCTGAAAACAGAATGGAGTACAGCACAAATTAAACACGGCTTAATTTGAAACACTTTTGCACAAATGCAACGAAACAACTTTTTATTAGCATGTTGGGTTCAGAAAGAAGGGCTATGCAAGCACACGTGACAAAATAAACTAACACATCTTCACGGTATTCATTGGTTCATCAGCAGGTTAGGGCCCGACGTGATGAGGCTGTCGATGGCCTTCTGGAGCGTGGGGTCTATCGGCGCGGCGCCGCCGGCGTGGGGGTGGCCGTGGCCAAGATGCGCCTCTGACGACGACGTTGGGGCCTCCCTGGGCGTGGTCGTCAGGATGTCGTAGACCTTCTTCTTGAGCACGTCCTCCCTGGCCCTGGTGGCCGGGTCGGCCTGAGGACCCACGGGCGGCACGGCCAGGTGGGAGGGGATGTTGTCCCCATACTCTGCGCGCAGCATCTGCTCTCGGCGGAGCACCAGGTACTTGATCAGCCGGTCAAACTCCATGACGGAGAGCGGGCGGTTCTCGCGCATGAAGCCGATGACGCTGAGCACGTCCTGCGGGTGGTTCTCTCCGGGGCCGATCTTGCCCATCTTGCTCTCCATGTCCAGGGCGGACTCGAAGGCCTTGGCCAGTGCGTTTAGGGCGTCGTCCAGGGCCAGGCTCTGGTGCTCGGCCTGCTGCGGGCCCTGAAGCACGTGCACGGTCAGGGTGCGGCTCTCCTCGTTGCGAGGGGTGACCAGGGCGGCGAACCTGACTCCCCTGCTCTGCACGTTGCTCAGGATCTTGTGGGCGGGGATGTCAGGGTTGGGGAAGAGGATGTCCACGTCCATGCCCAGGTTCTTGAGCCTCTTCTCCACGTACTCGCAGTACCTCCTGCAGGCTCGGTCGGCGCAGATTATCTCGCAGTCGCACTCCTTCTTTTCCTTGCGCCCTCCCGCTCCGCTGCCGCTTCCTGTTCCGCTCCCGGCACCCCCGGAAGCAGCTCGGTGGCGACGGGGAGGGGATCCACCGTGATGCCGGTGGCGGTCATCTTGATACCGCCTCTCCTCGTCGTAAGGGCGGTCGTCGTAGTGCCTGCCACCTGGATGGCGGTGGTACCGGTCGTCCCTGGGGTACGGTTGCTCTCCACGGTAAGAGTCGTGGTAGCCACCGCCTCCTCGTCCGCCGCGGAATCCTCCGCGTCCTGGTCCCCTCCCCCTCTGCTTGCCACCTCCGCGAATGACCGGCGCAGCGGACGGGGCAGGATGTTGTTGTTGCTGTTGCTCCTGCTGCTGCTTTGAGTAGTCCACCTGGGGCTTCTTCTTGGACGGCTTGGCGATGGAGACGTTGATGACCTGCCCCAGGAACTCCTTTCCGTTCTCGCCCTGAATGGCGTTCCTGGCGGCCTCCTCGGTGGCGTAGTGCACGAAGGCGTACCCGCGGAACAGGTTGACCTGCTGCACCACGCCGTAAGACTGGAAGCGCTCGCGCATGTTCTGCTGGTCAGCCTCGGAGCTCAGCTTGCCGATGAACAGCCGGGTCTGGTCG
>JAAUYJ010136479.1_pt1 | contig 17426 bp, 6 predicted proteins | sample 7278031 | NCBI WGS metagenome assembly JAAUYJ01 (sample SAMN14350222, study PRJNA611818) | marine sediment metagenome | isolation source: surface marine sediment (1.8m) | place: French Polynesia: Moorea | collected 2018-08 | reverse complement strand
TCTCTAACGGAAAGGTGGGAATCGATAAGGTGGGAATCGATATTGCCCCAGGTTCTGAACAATTATTAAAGGTACAGGGAAATACAGAGATAGCAGGTAATCTATCTGTCTTTAACGGAAACGTTGGAATAGGAACAGTTTCTCCACAAGATAGATTACACATCAAAGGTGGGAGTCTTAGAATCGATAATGGAAATGGGAGTATAAGATTCGATAATGGACAGATTCAAACTTGGGGACCAATTATTCTTACTCCTGATACTGATAAATTAGGTAATGATAAATATGTTGTGGTTAAAGGAGACCTCGCTGTAGAAGGCGGGAGTATTAGACTCGATAATGGAGAGATTAAAAGTGAGGGAAAAATTGTTCTTACTCCTGATACTAATAACTCAGGTAATGATAAAAATGTTGTAGTTAATGGACAACTCGCTGTAGAAGGCGGGAGTATTAGACTCGATAATGGAGAGATTAAAAGTGAGGGAAAAATTGTTCTTGCTCCTGATACTAATAACTCAGGTAAGAATGAACATGTTTTGGTTAAAGGACACCTCGCTGTAGAAGGCCAAATATGGTCTAAAAATTATGGTAATTTTTGGCAGATTATTAAACATCAGACTGACAGGAAGACTCTGAATTTATGGGGGGGAAATAACGGATCAGGTGATTTTCCATCAGACATTAAGCTAAAAAAAGAAATCTCTCCTATCCCTAATTCACTCTCTCAAATCGAACAAATTCAGCCTGTTTCTTTCTATTGGCAAGATTTAGATTATTTTCTTAATAAGTTTGATGAAGATTATCTAGAACATTCGATGTTGAATAAAGAAGAATTAGAAATTTTAAATCGGGAAAAAGAGATTTTTAAAGCCAAATTAGAAAAGCAACAATTTGGTTTTATTGCTCAAGATTTAGAGACAGTATTTCCTGATTGGGTATCTACTTGCGAAGCAGGTTACAAACAAATTAATTTAAGAATGTTACCTTCTTTTCTCGTGGGTGCAATCCAAGAATTGAAGAAACTTTATGATGAGCTGGCAATGAAAAATAAACAGTTACAAAAAAGGATTGAAACATTAGAATATCGAGACTAATTCAGGTTATTGAATGTATTTATTTAATAAAGCTTGACCTTTCCTTGTTATGACTGAACCTAGTCCATTAATTGAAATCACAAGAAGTCCTACTTTTGTTCAGGAGCAGATATTGGCTTTAGAGCGTTGAAGGGCGATATTTTCAAAAGAGGTCAGAAATATGAACGATCAAATTTTAAAAGCAAAAAGCGTTTCAAACTTTTTGAATGCTATCAACAATACATATCAACTAAACTTGCCAACAGACTTTTCTGGTGATAGTCCTGTATCACAACTAATGCAAAAACAAATTAAAGTTACACAAGGAAATGGAGAAGATATTCTATACACTGCGACTGCGAGAGGAGATCCTTTTAACTTTGAGACACCTAATTTAACAGCTTGGGTAATCATCACTGTTAAAACTTCTACCGCAGTCAAAAACTGAAATCAGTTGCTTACTTTTCACTAAATATTACAAAGGAGAAACACAAAATGGCTAAACCATCTGTAAAACTAGGTGTAGCTTTTGATCTCAATGGTACTGCTATTGCTTTAGAACCTAAACAAGCTATCAATGAAATTAAAACAAAAGGGATTGAACTTGAATTGCCTAAAAAGGTTGAATTAGGTCAAGTTGGTAATGGGATTGATAGCATACTTCAAAAACTCGGTTCTGACCAAACTGTATCAGGAATTAAGGATAAACTACCTGATTTTACTCCTCTTACAACAGTTTATGATAAAGTAACAACAGCAACACTGAATGTTGAACTATTTAAAGCAAAAATACCAGGGTCAAATTATCTAAATGAAAAAAAGAAGAAGGATCCTAATTACAAGTTAAGCAGTACAGATTATAAATATAAAATTGGTTTATCTGCAACCTGGGAACTAGATGGCAATGAAACTGGTTTAACTCTAACAGGAATTTATTTTGAGGCTAGTAATGAGCAACCAATACCAGTTACACAACAATCAAATAATTCTTAAATGTCTTTAAGAATTACGTTTTCTTAAAACATTGATAGGCAAAAAGTAAGGTGCAACCTCCTCACCTTACTTAACTCAAAACTCACGAATGTAAATTAAAAAAAATAAAGCAATTCATTCAAAAAAGTAAAAAATATATAGACACTTGTGGAGATTAGTAGTGAGTCAATCTAGCAATAAACCAAGCATAAACATTGGATTAAGAGCAGAACTAAAAATTTCTGAAACTCCAATAAACTTTGAGCTTAAAACAGTAGGAGGTAATCATTCTTTATATCAAGGAATAATTGTATCTCAAGAATCTGTAAAAATCAAGGACTTTGTTAACGCATTTGAAAGTGGTTTAGGGGATTCTATTCCTGATGATATAGAAATAAGTATCAATGAACTTTTATTAATATTAAGCAAAGAACAATCAAGCAAAAAGCTTTTAATTAGTTTAAAAGTTGGGACAGAAATTAACTTATCTAACCTTCCCTTAGTTGGAAAGAAATTCTCACCCCAACAAACCATTGCCATCAAAGATTTTAAACTTCTCTACGCCTCCGAAAACTTTAGTAAAATTGCAGCAATTCCAGAACTACCTCAGAAAGATATTGCTCAAGGACTAGGTTTATCTGCCTTAATAAAAAAATTTGGCGATGAACCAAAACCTTTAGATCTAGCGATCGCCAATCAGGAAAATCCAAAACCTTCAGAACTAGCGATCGCCAATCAGGAAAATACAACACAAAGTCAAAACTCTTCAGGTACTCAGAAATCAAAAAAAAGTGTTAAATGGTTTGACCTCAAGAAAAACTTAGGCCCTGTCTACTTCAAGCGTGTCGGCGTACAATACCAGAACTCAGAAATTTGGTTTCTCCTCGATGCTTCCATCTCTTCCGCAGGACTCACCTTAACCCTAGAAGGCTTATCAGTTGGTTCGCCAATTAAAAAATTCAATCCCAAATTTAAGCTCCGGGGTATTGGAATTGAATACGAGAGTAAAGGCAACCTTTCCGTTGCAGGTTCCTTACTGAGAACCACCATTAATGGGAAAGACGAATATTCCGGCAGTATCATCGTTCAAACTAAAACCTTTACGATATCTGCGATTGGTTCCTACACCACCACAGATGAAGGACATCCCTCCCTGTTTATCTACGGTATTCTCGACAAACCCATTGGGGGGCCTCCCTTCTTCTTTGTCACAGGAATCGCCCTCGGTTTCGCCTACAACCGCAGTTTTATCACTCCTTCCCTCGAAGAAATTCCCCAGTTCCCCCTGGTTCGAGCAGCCATAAACGGTGGAAAGGCAAATGTAGATAAATTAATGGAAATTCAGCAACAGCTACGACCCTATATTCCTCCTAAAGAGGGTCAAGTTATGCTTGCTGTAGGAGTCAAATTCACATCTTTCAAGATTATTGAATCTTTTGTGCTTCTGGTTGCTACCTTTGGGGATCAGTTTGCCATAGACTTAATCGGTATCTCCACCCTCACTTCACCTCCTGCTTTACCCAGTAATTCAAATATTCCACCTTTAGCCCAAGTCCGTCTGGCGATTCTCGCTCGTTTTGTTCCCTCGGAAGGGACTCTAAAAGTTGAAGGAAAAATCTTGCCGGATTCTTACCTTTTCGATCGCGATTGCCTACTCAGTGGAGGATTTGCCTTCTACAGTTGGTTTTCTGGGAAACATGAAGGAGACTTTGTTCTTACTGTCGGAGGCTACCACCCCCGTTTTAATATTCCTCAGCATTATCCCAAAGTTGATCCCATCAGTGTCAATTGGCGCATCAGTAACGAATTAACGATTAAGGGAAGTATGTACTTCGCCCTGACTGCTTCAGCAATTATGGCAGGAGGGCGGTTGGAAGCTGTTTGGAAGTCTGGAAAGTTGAAGGCATGGTTTATTGCTGATGCCCATTTTATCGTCGCTTGGCAACCTTATTTTTACGATGCCCAAATTTCGCTCAGGTTCGGAGTATCCTATACATTTGATATAACAGTCTTGTTTGTTCGTATCCGCAAGACAATTAGTATTGATGTAGGAGCCAATTTACATATTTGGGGGCCGGAGTTTTCAGGAAGAGCTACTATCAACCTTTCGATTGTCTCTTTTACTGTTCGCTTCGGTAGTGGTTCTCAAAAGAAACCAAAGCCTCTTAATTGGAAAGAATTTAAAGATTCTTTCTTGCCTGCTGATGAAAAAGTTTGTAGCATCGCTGTTGAAAGTGGATTGCTGCGAAAAGTAGAAATAAAGGGTACAAAAGAAGAAATATTTATTGTTAATCCTAAAGAGTTTTTGATTACCACTGCTTCTGTAATTCCAATTAAAACTTCTAATACTGGAAAAGGGAAAAATGAAAATTCATTTGGTATCGCACCGATGAATGTTAATTCGAGTAAATTTACTCAATCAGAATATACTATTTCTATTGATAAAAACTCAGAAAATTTTTGCTTTCCGCCTATTTACAAAAATATTCCCACAGGATTATGGGGAGAATCCAATAGTAATGATCCAAATCGGAAAAGATTTATTGACAATGTATTATCTGGATATAAAATTAAACCTGCTAATCCTCCAAAAGCTGGAAAAACTCAATCTATTGAAAGAAAAAATCTAGCTTATGATACAGAATCAGTAGAGAATGCGTATCAATGGAAGTCATTTTCTACTTTTTCAAAAAGTGCAGAAACAAATGAAGATACAAGAGAAAGAAAGATTGGTGAAACTATAACCTCTGAAACTGTCAAGAAGGCCAGGAATAACTTGCTAGAAAGCTTAGGTTTATCGGCTACCGATATTAATTTAAAAGAATTTGAAACAGACAAAGGAATAGAGCAAGCATTTATAATTGCTCCTCAACTTGAAGAAGCAATGGTTTAGTCCTTTTATTTTGAATTTTAATTATGAGTAATAAAGTTACTGATACAACAGCCAAGGGGCAAATCCAATTCATTCAAAGTCATCAAACACCTTTAGATGCTGGAGAATATAAAATTGAGATTCAGCAAACCATCCAAATTGAGAATATCAATGATACATTCAGATCTAATCTTACTTTTATTGTTCAAGGAAATCGTTTTGAGTTAAAACCTCAAGATATTCATGCTGTTTTTCCCCCAGCAGGTAGCTTTGGCGATCATTCTCATGTTTTACCCCATATTGCCCTGAAAAGTAGCACTTTACCTTGGGAAAGATTAGCACAATCTGGAAACCAAAATGCCCCTTGGTTAGCCCTAATTGTTATCCATGAAGAAGAAAACCTCTTACGAACTATTCAGAAAGAAACTATTTTAGAAACGGCCTTTTCTGATTCTCAAAATCAAGAGCTGACAAAAAAGAAAAAGCAAGAATTATGGCAGCATCTTTTATCTGGAAGTATTGGCTGGATCGAGTTAATAGATGATGAAGCAATTATAGTTGAGAAAAGTAAGAGAAAGTCAGAAAAACTTGAGAGTGAATTTGCTGGATTTGAGGAGCAAATTGAAGCAATTTTAGCAAAATCTGGAAATACTAAAATCACAACCCTTAAAAAATTACAGCAACCTTCTACAGGTACTATAAAATGGCCTGGTGTAACCTTAGAAACTGGGCAACAGGAAGATGATAAAGTATCCGTTATTGATGTACCTAAAAATCTACTATCAGAGATATTGCCCACAACAAAAGATTTAGAATATTTAGCTCATGTTCGTCAAGTTACCGGAGATACGGAAAATAGTGAACCTTTAGCCGTGGTTATTAGCAATCGTCTTCCTAAAAAAGATGGAATTAGCACAGCTTATTTAGTTTCCTTAGAAAATAGATATAACAATAATAATGAATTTAATTATCAAGATGCCACAGATAAAAATTATATTCGTCTAGTTGTTCTCAAAAGTTGGAACTTCTCTTGTACTAAAGGCGAACAAAGCTTCATGGGATTGCTTAAAAAGCTTAACAAAGATACCCTAAAACTGCCCACACAAAATAATCCTGAAGCAGACCAATATTTTACCAAAGGATATATTCCCTTACGCCATTATCTTCGACAGGGGGGCAAAACCTTTTCTTGGTATCATAGTCCTTTAATACCAGGTGAAAATCCCACAAATTTAACACTGTCTCAACTTTCTATTCGCAGTGCAGACCAACTTATTGCCTATAATAAGAAAACTGGTTTATTTGATATCTCCTACGCAGCAGCTTGGCAACTTGGCCAACTATTAGCTCTGCAAGATAAAAAATTTGCCACCAGTCTATTTAATTGGAAACGTAGCAACGCTCAAAAACTAGCCCAAAATAATCAACAAGCACTTTATCCGCATCTATTTCCTCAGCAAGATAATAACTCTGCCAATAATAATTTTCCTGAAGATATAAAAACCTGGTTTGAGCAACTAGGACTACTATATAATATCCCCTTTAACTACTTAGTACCAGATGAAAAGATGCTACCTCTAGAATCAATCCGTTTCTTTTGGTTAGACTGGTTTTGGGTAGAATCTCTGCTTGATGGTGCATTTAGTATTGGTAGAGTGCAAGATTCTGATGCACAACAGGATAACAATAATAATTCTCTAACAGGTAAAGCTAAACAAATCACTGGTTTCTTAATGCGCTCAGAAGTAGTTTCAGGTTGGCCAGATTTACAAATAGATGGTTCTGAATCTACCATAACTCGGGATCAACCAATGCTCGAAAATCAGAAGTCAACAATTTTACGTCGCGATCGCCTCGCAGAAGATGTATTAATTTGTTTGTTCGATGGAGAAATTAAGACAGTTGATATTTCCCTTAAACCAGAGGGACTGCATTTTGGTTTTAATAATGATCCGAAGAATCTGTGGCGAGAGTTAAGAAAGCTAGATGGAACAGAAATGAGTGAATGGAAAGTTCAACCTATTCCTTGGAAAAATGAAAGTAACAAGGTAGTTAATATTGATAATTTAGTTAGTAAAATTAAGGAGCAGTTGACAACACAAAAGGAAATAAATAACTCAGCTCCTTTTACCTCTGCTCAATTTGCTCTACAAATGATTCAAGGTGCAGAGAAAATTAGATATCAAATGTAAAACACCAAAATCCTTGAGTTGCTTTCATAACAGATTTTCTTTAGTAGTTTAGCGCATCTAGTTGGAAAATGTGGGTAAAGAGCGAGTCATTTCAGTTATAGCGCTACTTGAATCGGGAACAGGGAACAGGGAACAGGGAATAGTAAACTGTCAAAGGATTTCAGGATTTAGAAATGTCCTAATCTTTGCTTCGACTGCTATATCAGTTATCAGTTATCAGTTAACTGTTAAAAGTTATCAGTTATCAGTTAACAGTTAACAGTACCTCGCAGCTCTTCCCAGAGGCTTGAAATACTGAAGTTGATTTTTTTTTCATCCCCTTAAAAGGGGAGGCTTGAAACCTGATTTTTTGGTCAATGAAGACCTCTCCCCCAGCCCCTCTCCTGCAAGGAGAGGGGAGAAATACTCCTTCATACCGGATTCTATATTAGCCAAGGATTTCAATCCTTGGCAAACCTTCGGGTTTAACGAAGTCAGAACTCAGAATTCAACCCACTCCTAACCCCTCCCAAACCCACCCTTAGCCCCTCCGGTGGAGGGGAAGGGGAAATCATCAGAAGTTGTTTTTTTGTAACGGGGATTTATCGCTCCGCTCGCGCGTCAGAAGGTAGGGACGTTGCATGCAACGTCCCTACAGAAGTCAGAAGTTATTTTTCTGATTGAAGAATTAGTAGCTTTTTCTCAATCTACCGACTATATTGATACTTCTGACTTCACACTTCTGACTTCTGACTTTATGAAGCCCTGCTCCAAAAACATTTCGCCTTAAAAGGCGGGGTTTTAGACCAGATTTTTTTGATAAAGTTGTCTAGATTTGTCATCTGCCAAGAAATTTATTTCTTGGCTTATAGCAAAAGTCATCTTTAGATGACTAAATTATCTGTACCGTCTTTTTTTTATGGATAAATTTTTTAGTTTGAGAGCGATCGCTTTTTGGAGGATAGAATTAGGAACAATTTTACCCTAGTGCAGAATGGCGGAAATAACTGACCAGTTACAAAATCCTAAAAGTCTTACTAATCAATACTTCTGACTTCTGACTTCCGCCTAGCGGCACTAGACACTCTAGTAATGCCTGTTGTTGATGAGATCAAATAGTTGTGATAATCTTTATATGGTGCGCAAAATCTACTTCAAAGTCCAACTTATGAAAACTTATTCATCAAAATAGGATAATTATGGTTCAATTAAGTTCTGACAACTTTTCCGAGTTCACTTTCAATGAAGGAGCAGCCAGAGTAAATCAGACTCTAGAGTTTGATGCTAGTGGTCAAAGCAAAGGTAGTGCCTTTTTCTCTGAAAAAATTAGGTTTGATAAAGATACTTCTTTTGAAACCAATTTTCGATATCAAGCAGGACCAAACACTGGTTTAACATTCATACTACATGACGATCCAAGGCAAGATATTGCTTTAGCAACTAACTCTTTTGATAGCGGGGTAGGAATTTTATTCAGTGTAGGTGTAGAATTAGACAATTTACAGGGTATCAATGTTAATAGGAACGGTAATCCTGTACCTTTAGTTTCAGTTCCACCCGACGACTTAGACTTAAACTTAGACAGCGGTCGAGACGTTAGCGTTTGGATTGAATACAACGGCAACAACGATCGACTAGAAGTTTTTGCATCTAACACGACTACTCAACCTATAAATCCTGTGTTGTCTACAGAAGTCGATATTGAAAACATTATCGGAAAGAATCCTTATGTTGGCTTCAGTGGTTATGATTCTCGTCGTAACAACCTAGCTCTTGTCGAATGGGAGTTTTCAACTTCTGAGCCGCCTATCAACAACATCAATGGTAATAATAGAAATAACCGACTCCCAGGAACTAATCAAAGGGATATAATCGACGGCAAAAAGGGCAATGACACTTTAATTGGTCGTGGCGGTAATGACCAACTCATCGGTGGCGCAGGAAACGACAAATTAACAGGTGGTGGCGGTGCCGACGATTTTATTTTTGGCAGCAACAGAGCATACAGGAGAGAAGATTTAGGCGTTGATACTATCAGAGATTTTCAACCAAACGTTGACGACATCGTTCTCAATACAGAGACCTTTGTCACCCTTGGCAGTAAATTAGGAGGAGGATTTAGTATTGAGCGAGAATTTGCATCAGTGAGAAACAGACAAGCGGTTGCCGAATCTCAAGCAGATATCGTTTATGTTCGCTCCACTGGAGATTTATATTACAACGCCAACAGTTCCCTACCTGGTTTTGGCGGTGGTGGCAAAATAGCCACCTTACAAGGTGCGCCAAATATTAGCGCTGAGGATTTTGTTTTAGAAGAATTTGCCTGATAAGGAAAGGAAACCTAACCCCCCAATCCCCTTCCCTGCTAGCGTTGGGGGAGTATTTCTCCCCTCTACAAGGAGAGGGGTTGGGGAAGAGGTCTTTATTGACTCAAATTTACCCACATTTTCAAGCTAGACGCGCTATAGCGGTTTTCAGTGTGGTGAAGTACATCAACGATCCCCCTAAATCCCCCTTGAAAAGGGGGACTTCCAGTTCCCCCCAACTCATCGGGGGGTTCTATCAAATCCGCTTGCTTTGGAGAATAAGGTTCTACTATCAGTATTGGCAAAAACTCATAGTTTGTAGGTGTTTGGAGACCAAACGCCCTACGGGGCAAGAATTATAACGATGCTACCGGATTTGATATTAGGGGGGATCTCTAGCACTGTACCTCACAAAGGGTGAGAAATGCTATAGTAGTGTCAAGCGTTGAGGTGGTCAATATTGAGTTTGTTAGTTTTAGGCAAAACGAAAAGCGATCGCTCTTTTTTTAACAGAACTGACGCACCCAAACAAGAAACCGGGTTTATTGCCACGATTATTGTTTTTCACACCAGACGAGTAGAGCAACCCGGTTTCTCCCTAAAGCAGTTTTCAGGTCAATAAACAACATTACAGCGGTTTTCCTGCATGGTAGACCACAGTAGGGACGTTCCATGGAACGTCCCTACTGACTTTTGGTTATGACTCTGTGGCTCATAAATGTGAAAAGCGCTGTAAGAAAATAATAATCCTAATGCTGATTCTTGTGGCAACTGATAGAATGGAAAGGCTATACTAAAACTAATCATAATTATATTTTTCAGAAAAAGTAAATATCAGTCAATCCGATGAAGCTATTAACATTACATCTTTATCCTCTGATGGCCTTTGTTTCTCTATTGGGAACAGTCGCCATCCCCGCTCGTAGTCAACCTATTGTTCCAGCAACAGACGGTACAGGAACTACAGTTAACCAAAATGGCAACCAATTTAAGATCCAAGGTGGCACTCCCAGTAACAACGGTAAAAACCTATTTCACAGTTTTAGCCAATTTAACGTTGAATCTAATCAAACCGCAAATTTCCTTACTACCCCAGACATTCGCAACATTCTGGGTAGAGTGACTGGTGGAAATGCTTCTACTATAAATGGTTTAATTCAAGTAGTCGGTGGGAACTCCAACTTATTCTTAATGAATCCCGCTGGCATAATATTTGGCCCTAATGCTAGTCTCAATGTTCCCGCCTCCTTCAGCGTTACTACTGCTACTGGTATAGGTTTCAACGGCAATAACTTCTGGTTTAAGGCAATGGGTACAAATGACTATTCAAATTTAGTAGGTAATCCCAGTGGGTATCATTTTGATGTCTCTAACCCAGGTGCTATAGTTAATGAAGGAAATTTAAGTTTAAATCCGGGAAATAATCTCACTTTTGTTGGTGGTACAGTTATCAATACAGGTACATTATCTACGGCAGGTGGAAACATTACCATCGCTGCAGTTAATGGTGGGGATACGTTGCGGATATCTCAACTAGGCCATGTTTTGAGTTTAGATGTATCAACTACTTCTGCCAACTTATCAGGGCAAATTACACCATTATCATTAACACAGTTGTTAACAGGTGGCGAAACAAATCATGCCTCATCTATAGTAGTCGATGCTCAAGGTAATTTAGTCTTGACAGGTACAGAAGGAGTAGCGATCGCCTCTGGAAATATTGATGTATCAACAACTTCCACTCCCCCCCTTAATAAGGGGGGTCAGGGGGGAGCGAGAAACAGTCCCCCCCTTAATAAGGGGGGTCAGGGGGATCTAGTATCGGTGGACAAATTAATCTGTTGGGCGATCGCGTGGCAGTAATAGATGCCAATCTGAAGGCCAATGGTTTAAATGGTGGAGGAAAAATATTAATTGGAGGAGACTTTCAAGGTGATGGGATTGTTCCCAATTCTCTGCAAACTTTTGTTAACAATAACTCTTTTATTTCTGCGGAGGCTATTAACAATGGAAACGGGGGTCAAGTCATAATTTGGTCAGATGATACGACGAATTTTGCTGGAAATATTAGCGCTCAAGGAGGAGAATTTTATGGTGATGGAGGTTTTGTCGAAATATCTGGTAAACAGGAATTAATTTTTGATGGAAATGTTAATGTTAGTGCAGCATTAGGAGAATCAGGAACAATATTATTTGACCCTAAAAATATAATTATAGGAGCCGAAACAACAAATGAAAATGAAGGTGATAATCAAACATTTTCTGCTGAAGAAATAGAAGGATTAGAAGGTGAAATTATTCTGCAAGCAGATAATGATATAACTGTTAATCAACCAATAGAAACTTCTGAATCTATAGAATTAACAGCCGGGCGAAGTATTAAGATAAATGCAGATATAGATACATCCAGTGGTAATAATAATATTAATCTATTTGGTAATGATGATGGAGCCGATATTAATAATCGCGATCCAGGAGCAGCTTCTATTAATCAAAGAGCAGGTACAACATTAAATTCAGGTAGTGGAGATATTACAATTCTACTAGGAGATTTAGGAGCAAATGGTGATATAAATTTGGCTAATTTAACTACTACTGGTCAACTATTAGTTAATGCTAATCAAGGAAATATTAGACGAGTTTATCCTAATTCTTTAATTACTGCCGACCGAGCAATATTTGAAACTCAAGATATTGGTGGTGTGGGTTTAGCTGAAGCACCCTTGCGTATAGATGTAAATAATTTAGAAGTATTAACAGGAGAACAAGGAGTATTTATTGAGTCTATAAGTAATTTAACTATTGGTGGAGTTAGTGAAGAATTAACAGGAATTGATACTAGGCGTGGCGGTGATATTCAACTAAATATTAATGGTAATCTTACTGCAACTGAACAGATAATTACATCAGCTCCTGATCGACAACCAGGAAATATCACTATTTCTAGTAGTGGGAATATTGATACTACTCAAATCACAATTAATGCCAATTCAGAATCAACCAGTGGTGGAGATGTATTTCTCAGTGCTAATGGTGATATTAAAACAGGTGGAATTGATGTTTCTACAGGAGGAAGTAATAGAGGAGGAAATGTTACCATAAATAGTGGCGGTGAAGTTGATACAACTGGGGGTGAAATATTTTCTGCTTCTTTGCAAGCAGATGGTGGAACAGTCACCATTACCAGCAATAACGATTTAAAAACTGGTTATATTGACTCTCGTTCAGATGGTAGTGGTAATGGTGGGAATATTACTCTAGAAAGTACGGGTGGTAATGTTGATACCAGTAGTGAAGAATTAGCATCTTTTTCTGTTGGGGGAAATGCGGGAAATGTCAGTATTACCAGTCAAGGGAATATTAAAACTGGAGACATATTTTCTTCCGCAGGCGAACCATTAGATGTAGGGGGAGACTTAGAGGGTTCATCACCATTCCAGAGTAATAACAATAACTCTAATCAAACTCAGAGTGCAAACGGTAGTGGAGGAGATATTACTCTGACAGCACAGGGAACTATTGATACTAGCGCCGGAACTCTAGAATCATTTTCTCGTCTTGGCAGTGGAGGTGGGGTCAGTATTACTAGCAAAGGCGATATTACTACAGGGGCAGTTTTTTCCACTGCTGGCGAACCTGATGTAGGCGACCCCGCAAATAATAACACGACAACAACGCAGACGGAAATAAATGCTAGTAATAGTGGGAATATTAGGATTGAAAGTACAGAAGGCGCGGTAACTACCACAGACGAAATAGATACTATTGCTGTCAGCGGAAATGCTGGGAGTTTAACTATTAAAGCTTTTGGAGATATTAAAACTGAAAGTATTCAATCATCAACATTTGCTGGTGAGGGAGGAAATGTCACTATTGAAAGTACCAGTGGTAGTATTGATACTACCGGAGTTGCAGGAGATGCAAGAATATCTTCTCTTTCTACTCAGGGAAATGCTGGAAATGTCATTGCTAAAAGTAATGGGAATTTAATCACAGGTAATATTGACTCTAATTCAGAAAATGGTCGAGGTGGGAATATTACCTTAGAAAGTACAGGCGGAAATATTGATACCAGTCGTGGTGAACTTCGTTCCTCTTCCAGTAGTGGAAATGCTGGAAGTATCAGTCTCACCAGTCAGGGCAATATTACAACTGCAAATATTTCTTCCTTTGCAGGTCGAGACTTTGGTGAAGCACAAGAGTCTGAAAATTCTGGTAGCGGCAGTGGTAATGGAGGAGATATTACTCTCAATGCAGGGGGAAATATTGATACTACCGCAGGAACTGAGGGGGAATCAAATCTGGAATCATTTTCTCGTGAAGGGTCAGGTGGCAATATTATTCTAGAAGCAAAAGGTGATATTACTACAGACAGAATTCTTTCTACTGCTGGCGACCCGGAAAATAGTAACACTACGACAACAATAACACAGACGCAGATAAATGGTGCTAGTAGTGGTGATATCAGTATTAAAAGTACGGAAGGAACGGTAACTACTAGAGCAGAAATCAATAGTTTTGCCACTACTGGTGATGGTGGTAGTGTCAGTATAGAAAGTTTTGGCGATCTTAATATAGGTAATGAAATTAATTCCCGTAGCGATATCAATGGTAGTGGTGGCGATATTATTCTTGAAAGTCAAACAGGTGCTGTTACTATCGAAAGTGAATTATCTTCTTCTTCTCAAACAGGTAATGGCGGTAATGTAGATATTACTGCTCCTCGCGATATCCAGGTAGGAACAATTTCTTCCTCTTCAGAAGGTAATGGTCAAGGTGGAGATATTACTATAGAAAGTACCAGCGGTGGTGTAGATACCAGTAGAGGTGAATTAGGTTCTTTTTCAAGACAAGGAGATGCAGGAGATGTCACTATCAAAGCGCTTAATAATATTAATACAGGTCAAATTAATTCCTTGACAGAAGTAGGTCAGGGTGGAGATATTACCATAGAAAGTACCAGCGGAAGTGTTAATACTGTTGGAACTGAGGAAAATACAGGAATATTTTCTTCTTCTATTGAGGGAGATGCAGGAAAGATTACTATCACCAGTAATGGCAATTTAACTACAGGTGATATTGACTCCCGTTCCGAAATAAATGGTCAGGGTGGCGATATTACTCTCAAAAGTACCAGCGGAAAGATTGACACCAGTGCTGGTGTGTTAGCTTCTTTTTCAGGAACGGGAGATGCTGGAAATATTGACATTTCCAGTAATGGGGATTTAACTACAGGTGAAATATTTTCCTCCAGTGGCGACCCGGTAGACTCCAACAACGACTTACCCTCGTTACCAGGAGTAACTGAACAACAAACAACTAATTCTAACTCTGGAGAAAATACCCCTGGTCGCGGTGGTAGTATTACTCTAAGAGCTGAAGGTAAGATAGATACTACGGCAGGAGTCCTACAATCATTCTCTCGTGAAGGTTCAGGGGGCAGTATTACCCTTGAAGCTAAAGGTAATATTACTACAAGTGAAATAATTTCTTCTGCAGCAGACCCAGAAGATAGACCTGCTGTGGGAGGAGAAAATTCAGAAACTCAGACCATAACTCAGTCTCAGATTGAGGAACAAACAGGTAGGCAAAGCGGTAACATTAAAATCGAAAGTACAGAGGGTACACTCACAACTCAAGGAGAAATTATTTCCTATAGCAATCAAGGAAATGCGGGTAATATTGATGTTATTAGTAATGGTGATGTTAACATTGCTGATGGAACGAGTATTGACTCCCGTGCTGATACCAGTGGCAATGGTGGTGCTATTAAAATTGAGAGTCAAACAGGTGCCATAACTATTAATAGTGAGTTATCTTCTTCTTCCCAAACAGGTAATGGCGGTAATGTAGAGATTATCGCCAGAGATAATATTAATACAGAAACAATTTCTTCCTTTTCAGAAGGTAATGGTCAGGGAGGAAGTATTACCCTAGAAAGTACAGGCGGTAATGTTGATACCAGTGGAGGTGAATTATCTTCTTTTTCGGAATCAGGAAATGCTGGAGATGTAAATATTACCAGTAGTGGTAATCTCAGGACAAGTAGTATCGACTCTCGTTCAAATGGTGATGGTAAGGGTGGAAGTATTACCCTCGAAAGTACAGACGCTAATGTTGATACCAGTATTGGTGAATTGAGGTCTTTTTCAGTAGCAGGAGATGCTGGAGATGTGAATATTACCAGCAGTGGCGATCTGATAACAGGTGATATTGACTCTCGTTCAGATGGTAATGGTCAGGGTGGGAGTATTACCCTCGAAAGTACAGGCGGTAATGTTGATACAACTAGAGGTGAACTCAGATCCTCTTCCCTTAATGGGAATGCTGGAAGTGTGAGCATTACCAGTCCAGGAAATATCAAAACTGATAATATTTCTTCTTTTGCAGGTATACCATTCAATGAAGAAGACCAGTCGGAAAGTTTGTCATCATCTCAGGATGAAAGTGGTACCGGTAATGGGGGAGATATTACTATCAATGCTGGGGGAACTATTGAGATAGAAAGAGGCGATCTCGAATCATTCTCTCGTAACGGTAATGGAGGTGAGATTAATATCATAGCTACGGGTGACATTACTACAGGAAAACTTCTTTCCACCGCTGGCGATCCTGAAGGACCTATTTCCGAAATAGAAACAAATAGTGGTAGTAGTGGTGATATTACTGTTGAAAGTGCCGAAGGTAGTATAAATGTCCAAAGGGAAATAAATAGTCTTGCTGACTTTAGTGATGGTGGGGATGTTACCATCAAAAGTCATGGTGATATTAATATAGATGATGAAATTAACAGCAGGAGCGATCGTAATGGTAAAGGTGGCAATATTACGCTCGAAAGTGCCACAGGTGGAATTAATATAGGAGAAAGAATATCTTCTAAAGCAGAAGACGCTGAAGGAGGTGCAGTCACATTGAGTAGTCAAGGAGATATTCAGACTGCAGAAATTGAGTCATTTTCCCGTAACGGAACAGCAGGTCATATCAGCATCACTGCTACAGGTAATATTACTACAAGTGATATACTTTCCTCAGCAGGAGACCCAGACGATAGACCTCCGGTGAGAAACAATGGAGAAAATTCTACCAGAACTCAATCTCAAGTTGGAGAAACAGAAGGCAATCCTGGTGGCAACATTACTATTCAGAGTCTTGAAGGAACAGTAACAAGTGAAGGAGAACTTGTGTCCTACAGCAATATGGGAGATGGAGGTAATGTTACTATTATCAGTAATGGTGATATTAATATTGTTGATGTTGACTCCCGTGCTGATAACAGAGGTCGTGGTGGAGAAATTTTTATAGAAAGTGAAACAGGAACTATTAATACTATCAATGGTCAGTTAGCATCTTCTTCGAGAACAGGTGATGGCGGTAATGTGAATATTATCGGCGCGGGTAATATTGAAGTGGAAAATATCTCTTCTTTTTCAGAAGGTAATGGGAATGGGGGAGATGTAAAGATTAGAGGTAATAGTGATGTGAAAACAGCAACCATAGCATCATTTGCCGAAGGTAGTGGTCAGGGTGGCAATATCTCTATTGTTGCCGATGGTGCAATAGATACAAGCATTGGCGAATTAAGCTCTTTTTCCGCAGAAGGGGAAGGCGGAGATGTCACCCTCAGCGCCACAACAAATATTACTACAGGTTTTATCCAAAGCTTTAGTGGTGGAGGAACAAGAGGTGGTAATATTACTCTGGAAACAACTAATGGAAATATTGATACCATTGTTGGCTTTTTAGATGGAGAAGCAAATATTTCTACTGATGCTGATGTATCTTCAGCAGATGTTGCTACTATCTTTGCAGAGGAACGCGCTAACCTAAGTTCGTTCGCTCCTGAAGGGAGTGGCGGTAATATTACTATTATTCAGCGAGGTCAGGGTGAGATTACTACTAGCAATATTAGTTCTTTTGGTGGAGAAAATAGTGGAGCTGTTAATATTATCAACAACGACGGCAATATCAACACGGGCGTTATATTTTCAACTGCCATTAATGGTACAGGTGGTCAAATTTCTGTCGAAACCAT
>JAAUYJ010154459.1_pt1 | contig 17441 bp, 10 predicted proteins | sample 7278031 | NCBI WGS metagenome assembly JAAUYJ01 (sample SAMN14350222, study PRJNA611818) | marine sediment metagenome | isolation source: surface marine sediment (1.8m) | place: French Polynesia: Moorea | collected 2018-08 | reverse complement strand
GTCAACAACTACTTCTCCCTGGGCGTGGACGCGCAGATCGCCCTCCAGTTCCACGAGGCCAGGGAGGCCAACCCGCAAAAGTTCAACTCGAGGATCAGGAACAAGATGTTCTACGGGCAGGCCGGGGGGAAGGACCTCCTCCTGCGCAAGTGGAAGGACCTCTCGGAGGAGGTCACGGTGGAGTGCGACGGGCAGGACATCACGCCAAAGCTGCGCAAGCACGGAGTCCACTCGGTCCTGTTCGCCAACATCCCCTCCTTCGGGTCTGGCACCCGGCCGTGGGACCCCTCGCGGGGCGACCAGCGCATGGACGACGGCCTCATCGAGGTCATCGGGCTGACCACCTACCAGATGCCGCTGCTGCAGGCCGGCAGCCACGGCACCTGCATCACCCAGTGCCGCTCGGCCGTGGTGCGCACCCACAAGACCATTCCCATGCAGGTGGACGGCGAGGCCTGCCGCGTCAACCCGGCCATCATCGAGCTGGGCCTGCTCAACCAGGTGCCCATCCTAGCCAAGCGCAAGGGCGACTCCTCCAAGGGGCACCTGTCCTACCGCGAGCCCGAGCGCCCGCTCCTGGTGCGCGTCTGCCAGATCAGGATGCGACACTACGAGCTGCACCACTGCGACAAGTCCAGGCTAAAGGACCTCTCGGCCCCTCTGTGCGAGGTGGAGGCCTCCAGCAAGACGGACCTCGAGCAGCTCAGGAAGCTCATCAACAAGTCCATCAAGCCGCCCATGTCCTGCCCGCCTCCGTCCACCAAGGACGCCTCCTCCTCCTCCTCCGGCGGCGGTGCCTCCGGTACAGCGGACGCCCCGAAGCAAACCCTCAAGATACCTGACGACCCCTCCGCCGCAGCCGCCCTAAGCCAAACCGGCCACTCCGACTTGCCCCCTCCCTCGCCTGATTGGAACTTCACTGACGCTGTGACTGCGGCCAGGTTCTTCCGCATAGACCGCGCGCAGGAGTCGCTCCACTACGTCATGGACATCTGCGACGTGGCGGTCGACGACGACACGGGCAAGGGCACCTGCACGCTCTTCATCGTGCCTGATGAGGACAACGAGGACGAGGGTGAGTTAGGATAGTAAAGCACCACATTTTTCCGTTATTATTTGTTTTTTTCTTTTCGCAGTAGACCTTGAGCGTTCTCCCCTCCGTCAAGTGTGCTCCAACCCCGCTCCGCCCAAGCCCTCCCCGGGCCTCCTCTCGGCCGCCTCTCCCTCCGGCGGCAAGAAGAGCCCTAGCCCCAAACGTCCTGTGGGGCGCACCGACGAGCCCCTCCCTCCCGTTCAGAAGACTCTGAGCAACGGCTCCTCCTCCGGCGCCGCCGGCGGGGTCGCCCCCTCCTCTTCCAACCTCCGCTCGTCCCACACCGACTTTGACGACGAGCCGTGCGAGATGATCAACAACAACGTGCCCAAGGCCGACCACGTCTCTCTCTCGCCCAGCGGCGGCGGCGGCGGCGGCGGCGGCGGCGGCGTCCCCCCTCGAGGTGGCGTCGGCGTCGTCGGCCGCGTGGCCCTCCCGCCCCCTCAGCCCAGCCCGGCCACCCGACAGGTGCTGGAGAAGACGACCGAGGGCGTGCTCAAGGCCGCCAGACTGGGGGACCTCAAGATGCTGTCGGAGTTGCACGCGGCAGAGTACTCGCTCCTCTCCATAGACGAGACGGGGAAGACAGCACTGCACTACGGCGCGAGGTTCGGACATAAAGAGGTGAGATTTCAACTACTTACATGGCAAATATTTCAGAGGTTTTTTGTTTGTTCCTTTTGGGTGTCAGCTTTTGCTTTACTTGTTGCCTGATACTAAGGTCATACGTTAAGGATGACGTGGCAACAGTTCAGAAAATTATTTTCAATATTAAATTGGCGCAGTCGGTAGGATATTATGGATGGACTATGTAAAAGTAAAGAAACTTTACAGCCTTGACAGCACATTTTATTGGAAAAGTAGCCTAATTGTTCCTTCTTCCAACATTTGTCAGCACCAGTCGGCTGTTATCATTTTCATGTCATTACACATAATCAAAGTAGATCAAAGTAGCCGTGGATCTAAGCAAGACAACAATTCGGTCTGATAAAAGTGCTGCAAACAGTACTCTGCTCGACGAGACCGCCATCTATATTTGCAGAATTGTTCGGCTCTCCCCAAAAGGCCTAAGCATAAAGCGCCATCTGTTGCGCAAAAAAGGCAGGCGGAGGCCCATGCACAGTGCGAGTCAGGGGCTCCTTCGTACTCACGACACCGGCTTTCTCACGGCTGTTGTCCTGTTTGCCAAAAAAATCTCGTCATTCTCGTGTCGGCTTCCTCCGTCCTGTTCCTCGTGGTAGCGTGGTAGGCTGGCTCCATAGTGAGATCCATGGAGCACTGTACTGGTTTAATGCATTACGAAAGCTTTTTAAGCCTTCTTGGCCGTCATATATATTTAGGGTCACCCGTGCTCTGTGACTTGGCAGTCGCGCAAAGTTGTGAATATTCACTCGCTTTATCAAATTACTTTACAGGCACAATCGAAACGATTTGTCTGACATTTTATTAGTTTTGTTTCCGATACGCCCATGCACTCAGTGCTCCTTTTCATTTGTCGAAGGAAAAAGTTTGGGATAATACAGGGCCTTAAGCATAACTGTTGAAAGTATTGCATCCCAACCAATAGTGTCGACACTTTATTTAGTGGGTCGATGTCGTCCCGGCACTATGCAGTCACCACGACAGTCGGCAGCCAACACTTGCTTTTATTTAGTTCTTTACTTTGATTTTGACTCAGATGATAGACCCGCCCTCTACATTCCAACGATGTCTGTCCTCGAGGTATCCGAAGAAAATGTCACTGTCACCTTAGGGAAGGAAAGCCCTAGCCCAAGTATTCTTCCTCTGAGATCATAAATCCTGAAAAGTTTCCAGTTCATCGGCATTGACGTTTTCTTTTTCCGTCTTTTTCAGGTGGTCAAGTTCCTGATCTCCCATGCCCCCGCCTGCATCCTTGACCTGGCCGACAACGAGAAGGGCCAGACGGCGCTGCACAAGGCGGCCGCCTACAAGCGGAGGACCATCTGCTGCCATTTAGTGGCCGCCGGGGCGTCCCTCCTCATCCCGGACGCCGCCGGGCTCCTCCCGCGGCAGCTGGCGGCGGCGGCGGACGACGCGGACCTCGCCGCCTACCTACAGAGCCAGGAGGAGTTCCAGCGGGAGAAGGCCGAGGGGATACAGCTGGAGGAGGGCACGGAGACGCCGGTCTGATGAGAGAGAGAGAGAGAGACAAAAGCCTGTGGCAAAAACACCAATTGCATTCTGTGATGGCGGAGGAAACCAGTACCATATCAGCCAAGAGACTATTATTTACTAAGAACTTTTTCGAGAGAAGAGGGGCGAGAAGGGCGAATGAGAGTGTCTGAGTCGGAATGCCCCCTTTCGTCCGCAGAGACTCCAGTTTTCTACTACCGTGGCGCGAAATGAACATTTGCTACCTTGGTCGACCGGCCGTTTTGACGGAGAAATGTGGAAGTGACGGCAAGGGAAACGTTCGATCCTCCTACCACATTATCACAACTACGGGGACAACCACCACGTATACTCTCGTCCTTTTTACCAATCTTTTTCCAAGCTGGAAGCTGTGTGATCCAATTTTCCCCTCCCGGTCCTACTTACTTACACATACATCTCTACCACCAAGTACTCTTTGACTTCGTATGACTCCAGGACACTTTACTACAAGATGCATTTAAGCTGAGGAAGAAAAAAAAGAAGGTACATATTTTTTATCCCCGAATCTGTCCCTACGTGGGGGCGGGTTCAGATGAAGAGTAAGTGTGTTTATAACACACATTGCGTGTAATACAAGTCATACAGTTTGCCCCCTTTTCTCAGGCCTTCCCTCCCTCCCCTTCCTCAAATTCTCTTGTTCAAAAAGTGTGTACTACCCTTCCCTAATTATCGAGAAATCCTACCTTCTCCGTTTAAAAATGAGTCCAGAGTCCCTCAAACCCAGAGTCCCCCCGAAACTCCAAGGAGGGAACTACGTATAACGCCAAGTTATCGTCTTATTACCTGTACACCTTACTTACCTGCACCGTAAATATTAAGAGGGATCTCTCTCAGCCTCTGCCGCCGTAAACGTTCGCGAAGTGTTTTTGCCTGGCCGGTAAGGGCCGGTAACACCTAAAAGCGAATACGGCATAGGGGGCAGAGCGTCTTCTATGGTTCACACTAGTATTTCCCAGGAAATCCCAGGTTGAAGTTGTATAACTTCATTTCACAAACGACAAAGCCTCCCCCTCGCCACACGACAAATCAAAAAGGCCCTCTCCAACACTCACTCACCCCCAAAAGAAGAACAAAGTAGCTGATCTTGGACAAAGTACTGGAAAAACCTTGTACCGTTGTCAATGCCCCATCCTCCTCCCACCACCTAAGTCCATCGATCCCACAGGGCTCCCACCCTAAAGGATCCTACCCTGGCGGCCTAGAAGAAGGCCGTCGCGCCTGCTGCCTCCTTTATTAAGTGTACGTGATATAGAGATAAAAAATATATATTCTCAGTAGTTCCACCGCCATCTCTCCTATAAATCCCTCTACTCTATTATTACTATTGCTACCACCTCACCGATGTGTGCCAAGAGAAGTTCTCGTAATTACATTCTTCGTCTCCTACTCCCAAACGCAAGTTGGTCATATCTTAAAGATTTAGACTTTTCGGTACTTTCTGAATTCTTGCAAACCCACTTTGCCTTTTATGTTGGCCTCTGCCGACAAAAACAAAAATTTTGAGCCGTCGCCAGCAAAGCAATAGCCAAAGGGTTTTCCTTAAATTTAGCGCAAAGTTGCGTTTTCACATTATCGGCAGAAAGAAAGGTATTGGCAGGAAGTTTTAAGTTCTCTCTTTTTGCGTCGCACTTCTGTACACTATTAAGTTTTCCGCGTGTTTAAAAAAACTGAATTGTGATGATACTTGATAATTAGTACACATATTGCTACTCTCGCTGCTACCACACCATGTGCATAATTTTGTCCGCACCAAGTTTTTCCTCCTTGAAATACAAAGTTGCGCTGCATCTAGAGGAAATGACTGTGACTTGAATCAATTTCACTTTGCAAAAAGTTGCTTTGAATTTCAGTTATGTTTTATGCGGATTTTTTTTATTCTGTTTCAGTCATTTTTTTCTGTTTCGTACTTGTTTTCCCAGATTCGAAAGAAGGATCAGAGACATGGCGAGCAAGTCTTCGTCCGACACCAAGTCCGCGGTGCTGTCCTACCTGACTGCCCAGAACCGCCCCTACTCCACCAACGACGTCGTCTCCAACCTCCACAACGAGCACGGGAAGACGGCCGTGCAGAAGGCGCTAGACATACTCGTCGCCGAGGGGAAGGTCGGGGAGAAGGTTCGGTTCTATTCGGGGATGGGAAGGTGTTTTAGCGGTCTTGAAAATTGATTTCTTGTTAGGTGAACGGCAAGCAGAAGGCCTATGTGGTCGAGCAGTCTACCCAGCCGACGGCGAGCGACGCCGAGCTGGCAGAGCTGGACAAGAGGCTGAAGGAGGCCGAGGAGTCTGCGCGTAAGACCAAACTGGAGGCGGAAAAAGCGGAGGGATTTGTGCGCGGGATGGCGGCGCTCCCCGTCACGGAGGAGGTGCTGAGGCAGATCGCGGGTCTGGAGGAGGAGGTGCGGGCCATGGAGGCCAAGGTGAAGACGCTGTCGGCCAGGAGTGACCTGGTGGACAAGGCGGAGGTGACAAGGCTTGAGAAGGGTAGGGACGACGCCGTGGCCACTTGGAGGAAGCGGCGCAGGATGTGCCTGGGAGTCACCGACGCCATACTGGAGAGCTACCCAAAGAACAAGAAGGCGCTCTTCGAGGACGTCGGGATAGAGACCGAGGAGGACCTGGGAATCAAGATGCTGCAGACGTAATCGGATCCATAGTTCATTTATAAAAATGTTTCCTCGTTAATTGCTTTCTTTCCGTATCCCGGTTTTTCGACCAATGCCCAGAGTACCTATCCAAGTTAAAAATCTTATGTAACGGATCTCGCAGCCAAACGCGAATAAAAACAATATGCTGTAAATTGCGATTCGTTCGAAAAAATAATTCCATTTATTTAAAGTAGCGTTGCACCGCTTTTGTTATGCACGTTCCCTTCTTTGGTGACACTGTCATTATGCATATTCTTGTTTCCACAGTACGTAATGTGTGACCACTACATGTCAGTCTCTAGCATGGGCGCGGCGGGCCCCACGCTCAGACGGGGAAAGCCGTTCTCACCGAGGCTTCTCGAGTGCCCGTTGCTGTTGGGGAGGAGCGGCGGACGCTGCCGCGATCCCGCCTCCTCTCCTCCGCTCTGGCTAGCAGCGTCGTCGTCGTCGAGGTTGGTCTCCAGGATGTGGCCAACGCTCCTAGAGCGAGGCGGGTGCGGAGGACCCGGTTCCTCCTCCTCATCGGAATGGTCTAGCGACGTCTCCAGCAGCGGCCTCCTGGAGCGCGCGGCGTTGGACACCGGCGGCGGCGGCGGGTCTTCCGGCCTGGCCACGGCGGGCGGACGAGAGCGAGGAGGGTCCGGCGGCGGCTGGAAGGGACGCTGCGCCGTCCCTGTCGGGGTGACGATGGGCTTGGCGTAGCCAGGCACCGAAGGAATGTTGCCAGAGGCAGCAGCGGAAGGAGTCTCGGGAAGGGCCCTGCTGCCGAAGGGACTCCTTCCCGAAGAAGGACCCCTGAAGGAGGAAGGATCGAATGGCGCCGCAGCAGCAGGAACGCCTGTCCTGCTGTCCATGGTCTGGTACTCCCCCGTTCCCCTGTCCGCCTGAGGGTCGGAGCTGGCGTCGGAGGTAGTGCCCGTAGTGTTGAAGTCGTCGTCGCCAGAGTCGCTCCCGCCTCTGTTGTCCAGCCTTGCCTTGAGGTCCCTCTTCATGTCTGCCACCGAATCAGGCCTCTGGCCAGAAGCTGACTGGAGGTTCTGCCTGGAGGAGGGGTTGTAGCCCGGCGGGCCCTGGTTTAAGGAGGCGCTGAGGTCATGTCCTCCGTCTGAGGGCCAGACGCCTGACACGTTGGGGTTGCCGCCGCCGCCGATCTGGTTTGACTGCCGGGTGTCGGGTCTGTATCCGCCGTTGTCGTAGGAGGATATGTCGTATCCCGAGGCTGAGTGTACCTGCGGGAAGGTGAGTGTGGTCCCCTGCCCCGTCCCTCCGCCGCCGCCGGGGGCGTAGTGCACGTCGTGGGTGTCGGCGAAGGAGGAGCGGCCGCCGTTCGGGGAGAGGTGGCTGCCAAGGCTGTTGAGATTGGCGGCGCTCCCTGAGGCGGCGGCGGCCACGGCCGCGTCCGGCATGGGGTTGGTGCTGTGAAGGTGGGATTGGAAGGCGTCGGCGTAAGAGGCGTTGGGGTCCATCGAGGTGAGGCCGGACACGGAGTGCTTCTCCGCCAGGGAGTCGAAGCTCGTGGCGTTGGTGGCGTTCAGCTGCTGCTGGGAGTTGGACACCAGCATCCCCGAAGGAGTGCGCTGGGGCTGTTGCTGCTGTTGCTGCTGTTGCCTCTGGTAGGTAGAGGAGACGGTGCCAGTCTTGGACTGATTGTTAATGAACCTCCGCCTGTAGTTGATGTCGCTGAAGCCGGTGCTGGTCATGGAGGTGAGCGACCTGGTGCCGATGCTGCTCTTGCTCATCCTGATGGAGTCCCTCCGCTGCAGCCGCTCCTTCTTGCGGTGCCGCGTCTTGTTGCACCAGCAGCAGCAGACGAGCAGGACTAGGAAGAGCATGGCTGCCAGCACGGCCAGAGAGTAGACCATCTCCTTGGGCAGCTCGTAGACGGACGTGGGCGGCGCCAGGTGGACGTGCTCGTCCATCTCGCAGAGCGCCGGCAGCATGAAGTCGCACGAGATTGACTTGACGGTGGAGTCGACGAATACGTTGCAGTCGGCGTTGTCCAGGTCGTTGATCCAGACCATGTCGTAGTAGCGCCAGTCCTCCTGCTGCTGCTCTAAATAGTGGGTGAGCACGTGGTACTGGTAGAAGTTGGTTATGGTTGGCAGGGTTGCGTTGTCCTTGGCGCAGAAGTCGACGGCCTGGCGGTAGGTCATGGGGCCGCCCAGGTACATGAAGCAAGTGTCGCCCAGGAGAGTCCAGCCGGGTTGGCACTTGCCGCTCAGCAACCTGAAAAAAGACCATACGTATTGCACAATAAATATTTGTCGTACTTAAATTAAAGTGATGGGGACTACGGCGATTTTTCCCTCCACGAATCTTTCACGCTTAGTAATGGATATGTGCGTCTCGAGCTCCTAGTTACAAAAGCTTTTTTGCAAATGTGCGAGCAAATCATTTTTCTTTTGTCAATGAAAAGAAAATTCGATACATGCAAAGGAATGCCTACAAATCAGACCGCGATTGGCATTGTTCGTTGAACAAGAATGAAATTATTCAATCGCAGGTGTCTTACCAAACTTGATACTAATTTGCATGAAACGTTTATTAGGCCAGAAACAAGTTCCCCTGAAATAGAGCGCCCAGAACAGCGCTGTACCCTAAAAGCAGATCAGATCTGTCTAGACTCTAGCTATGCTAATTTCAAAACTGAGGCTGCTACTTCTACTCTTCGCTTCCTCGTCTTGGTTATGCCATGTCGCCAGAGGGGAAATTATTTTTGTCCCAGGGGGCGGTTGCGGGGTCACCTCAATAATTACGGAGGTGGAGGAGGCGTCTGAAAACATCGGTGATCTGCCGCCTTGCACCTTAGTCCATGTACTCAACGATCTCCAAGTCTTGCCCACGGTCCAAAATGCTCCGGAAAATGCGGCGGTGGCTACTTCAACTCGAACCACTTTAACGGACGCAGTGACCACCTCTCCAAGAACAAGTACCAGCACTGCAACCACGACAACCACCACCACTACAAGTACAAGTACAACAACAACCACGACAAGTAATACTACTACAAGTTCAACGGCATCAACTACGACGACTACCATCATTGCAACAACGACAATCACAACGACCACAGCTACTACAACCCCAACAAGTACGAGTACATCAACCCCAACCACCATCAGTACTACAAGTACGACTACGTCAACCACGTCTAGTACCAAAAGTACCACAACGACAACCACAACAACTAGTACTACAAGTACGAGTACATCATCATTCACAACAACCACTACTACCGAAAGTACGACCACGTCAACTACAACGACGACCACAACTCTTGGAAGTAAAAACAAAACCCAGTTTGTCAACAGGACCCAATAAAAAAAGCCAAAATTTCTTTTGATTTTAAAACAATGCAGGAAGTGACTGCTTTGTGGAAAACATGCAGTGGATGGGGACCCACATAGACACCATAACAACTTTCGATAATCCTACGGAATGCCAGCAAGGATGTCAGGTGAGCTGAACTACATAAGGTATTTGAAGTTCCTGAAAGAAATTTCAGCCAACTGTTCATATGATCTAGGGGCGCAGTGATTGCAGCCACTTCTACTTCAGCTTCTCCAGCGGCTGGTGCTTCTACAACAGCGATCGCGCCAATGATGTTGCCCACCCGGACTACACCTCTGGACCGAAATTCTGCTGACCTATTATTTGGTGACAAAATTAGAGTCGTCTTGTTTTGGACGACTCGAAAGAGGGCGCAAAAAACTAAGCAGACATTACACTTGTTCGGAATTGCGAAAAGCTCTATCGGATATTTCTTTCATCTTTTATTACAAAGTTTCTTTTGGTGCACCAAAACAAATAGGTATAGTACGATTTTTTTGCTTCCTCCATTCCTTGACAGGCATGCCCAGCCTTTAATGGCGAAAGTGCAGCTCTGTCTGCAGCCACATCTATAGTTGGCTTGAATAGCGAGCAAGCTACTCAAAGGACCAATACTGTTGTATAGTACCGTGATTTACACTCGTGCTCAGAGCCGCAGCATAATATTAAACAGGGCAGGCACTGACAAAATGTCCGTCGAATCACCATGTTGGCAATCTATATTTTCTTGCTCGCAATCGAGGAAGGGGAATTATTCGCGTTTCCGCCGGGCGTCGGGTGCGTGCTGGCCACGGAGAAAACCACCCTGGACAGCCACCGTGATTGTGACGTGCCCCCTTGCACTCTGGTGCGAGACAGCGACGAGGGTCTGAGAAAAAATTCGTCGGTGGCGTCGCCTCCGGCCGCGCCCCCGCCGGCGCCTCCATCAGCGACAATAACTGGTAACACAACTACAACAACGACTACCATGACAGCTCAAGGAGGATGTTTGCAAACATTTCTACGGAAGGGAAAATTATTGTGTTAGTACTCTTCCTATTGCAGATTAGGCACGAGTCCCGTGGGTTAGAACCCACATCGCGACCAGAATTGATTTTTCGAGTGTACAGGAGTGCCAGCAAGGATGTCAGGTACAAAAGCAACATGGCTGAAACTCGGGTGACAGCAAGGAAGTCTTTTTTTAGGGTTACAGCGGCACCAACTACTTCTACTTCATCTCTTCCAACGATTGGTGCTACTACAACAGCGACCACGCCTCGGACACGCCGAACCCGTACTACACATCCGGTCCCAAATTCTGCTGAATAGAAAATAAAGAACTTTTTTCTCACGTCTTGTTGTTCATGTGGAACGGTGTGAAGTCGACCTCTAGCAGCCCCTCCTCGTCATGGAGGTCCTTGATGCGCCCGGCCACGGCGTAGGTCTCGTTGTAGGCCCAGTAGTTGTACTTGGCGTTGATGGGCGTCTTCCAGACGTCCCAGACGGAGCGGTTCAGGGTCATCAGCTCGTAGTCGTTGTCGCTTTAAGAAAACAAACGAAAGCCCATAAACAACGCTTGGAAAACTGAAAATCGTCTAATGGCGGAAAAAACTCCCGCAATTAGCAAATCAAAGGAAACTTTTTCTCTAGCACTTACATGTTGTAGAACACATTGTCGACGTATTCCTGTCCGGCCGAACCAGCGACAACTGTCGCACGATTTCCCCATCTGCAAAGTAAAAGCACGACACTTAATGCACGCCCGAAGATTCATACCAAGAGTCATCTATGAAATTGATTGGACGACTGATAAAAAAAGACAGGCCAAGTTTTTTTGTTTTCACAACAGCAAAAATACCTGCAATATCCCAGTGTGGTCATGTCACAGTGAAGCCCGTAGGCATAGTTGTTGTAGAAGCCGTTGTGGGTGAAAGACTGGTAGATCGGAAGGCGGACGTTGTGGAAGCCAGTTACCTGCGTCAGGAATAGACAAAGGTAATTTTCGCTTAAGTAAGGGAAATAGCTTTTTGTTCTAACCTCCACGATCATCTTCCCCCTGTTGTTGTGGAACGTGTTGTAAGTTGCGTTGCAGACGACCTGCATCATCCTGACTACTGCCTCGTGCGACACGTTGCTCCTGGTGACGTAATTCCTGAAGAGCGTCACCTGCTGGTAGGGCGTCGTCTTTCTCCCTTCAAAGTTTAGAGTGACCTTCTTCAAGTTTTCTTCAAAGACGTTGTTGTGGAGCATGGCCCTCATGGCGGTGGCGGTGCCTGAGGAGCCCGCCCTGATCATGAGGCCGCCGATGTTGCCCGTCAGGAAGTTGTTGTAGAAGAAGACGTCCTGGGTGTTTTGCACGTCGAGGTGGATGGCGCTCTGGCAGGTGGAGAAGTTGCCGTAGAGCGAGAGGCAGTTGTCCGTCAGGTGGTTCCGCTGCATGGTGACGATGGGGTTGTTCTCGCCGGCCGAGGTGTAGAGGATGGCGCCGCGCTGGTTGCCGTCGAACACGGAGAAGGACATGTTGTGGCGAAGGTCGCGGTTCTGCGTCACGATGGAGAAGGGCAGGGTGACCACCTCGGCCACGAAGCCCATGTGCTCGCGGGCGCCAGTGGCGTGGAACTTGACGCTCATGGCGTTGGTGCGCGTCGTCTGGTGGAGCACGTTCTCGTCGCTCTCGCCGTCCACCTTGATAGTGACCATGGGGCGGGTGGTGCGGTTGTAGAGGTCGCCGTCGTACAGAGTGATGTGGTCGGGGATCCAGGGCTCGCCTGTGCTGTTGACCAGGTTGTACTGGAGGAGTCGGAAGCCGATGGGCTTGACGTCGTACACGGAGGAGAAGATCTTGACGCAGTCCACCGGGTTGTTGTCGTACTTGTAGTAGAGGAGGACCCTCTCCTCGATGGCGATCTCCTTCTGCGGGTCGCAGATGTCAACCAGGCCAAAGTTGTCGTAGGGTACCGGAATGGTCTCCACCGGCTCGAAGGCCGACAGCTTGGCCTCGCGAACCTCCCCGGTAAGGACGGCGGCGCTGATGCCCACGCCAAGGTTATTCTCCAGTTTGTTGTACAGCATGTTCATCATGCCCGAGGGCGAGACGATGTTGATGCCGTCGTGAGCCGAGTGGGTGATGTTGAGGTAGGAGAGGAGCGGCGAGACCATGATTGCCTGCACCGCGGGGGACTTCTCCCCGTGCAGCATCCCGGCCCCAATGACCTGGACGTACTCCAGGATGGACTCGTGCTTGTGGACGGTGGCGTGGTGGGTGACGGCGTCGTGGATGCGCGCGTGGAACAGCTCCTGCTCGAACTCCTTGACGGAGAAGCGGACGCCGCCCCAGTACTCGTAGTCGCGCCCGAGGTTGGTGTCGCCGCAGTGCACAAAAGCAAAGTCCTTGCCTTGCCAGTCGCACACGTAGCTAAGGAAAAGAAAAAAATATTCATTGTTGTAATGTGGCAAACAAAAAGTTTCTGATCCCTACTCGTGCCCGTAGATCTGTCCGTTCAGCCTGAGCGGGCAGTGGGCCAGCCTTGGCTCCGTGCCCACGCACTGGTAGGGCTCCGGCCAGTAGATGATCCTGACCAGGGACTCTGCATTGTACTCGATGCGCTGGTCAAAGTCCAGGAAGACGTTGAGATCGCTGAATCCGAGCTGCTTGCACACGACCTGTGCGTTCCTCTCGGTGAACCGCTTGTCGCACATGGGCACCCACTGCATGGTCGTCCGGTTGTATATCTCCACGAAACCCTGGTTGGCGTTCTCAGGGCAAACAGTGCCGTTCACGTCGGCCGTGCAAAGGCGGACGTCGAAGTCCTCCTCTTCGGACAGGTGAAGAAACTTGCTGCCCCTAAAATGAGCGGAAATTGGCACAATTAACCTCTCTTTCCATCATTTTTTTATTAATCAAATCATACCTGTTGTCCTGCCTCTTGTTGGAGTACTTGGTGTCCGAATGTAGCTGCTGCCTACGCCCTCCGGCCTTGATGACGTCCTCAATCCTGGCCGGCCTCATGACAATGTTGCGGTGGATGTTGCCCTGAGCGTGAAGTGTCCCCAGCACCAGCATTCCTACGTTGGGGAAGAACTCTAGCTCGGCGCCCGGCTCGATGGTCAGCGTTACCCCGGGCATCACCGTCAGGTCAGACCGGATAAGGTAGGGCCGTCCGGGCCTCTCCACCAGTCGTAGGTTCTCCTCCAACCTGCCTCCGAGGTTGTCCAGGTCGATCTTTGGCGGCTGCTCGTAGGAGGAGGAGAGCGGCGCGTCGAAGGCAGCCTCCAGGTAGTAGGGCAGGAAGTGGGTGATGGCGTAAGAGTTCCAGTCGTCAAAGTCGAAGAGTCTCTCGCGGATGCGGTCCAGGTTGGCAGTGCCCCAGTAGTTCTGCTCGGCGTTGAGGTAGTTGGAGACGCGGGCGGTCCGAATGCCAGCCAGCAGCTCGTAGTCCATGCCGGGGTTGCTGAAGATGTTGTCCGTCACGTTAAACTTTTGGACGCCCTTGACGCCGATGGTGTAGCTCGCAGGTTGAGCTTGATGTCTCCTGTGGAAATGAAGAGAAAAAGGGAAAATAATCAAATGGAAACTTTTCCATACAACGAATATGATTCTTACCTAGACACAGCAGCGTGAGCGTTATTTTTCACGACATTCTGGGTAAAGTAAGCCTCTACAAAGTTCATGATTTCGGAGTGAGAGTCCATCTCGAACTCGACCATGTAAGTGCCGTCGTTGTTCTGAATGTTGTTGGCGAAGATCCAGGATTCTTTTTCCATGCCCCTCAGCGCCAAGAGTCCCTCGTGGCAGAAGTTGTCGAACATGGTGTTGTTCACCACGTAGACCCTGGCAAAGTGCCCGCTCACGGTGATGCCAAAGTCCTTATTATTGAAGGCCCTGTTGCTGTCAAAGTGGACGGTGTGCGTGTAGTTCTCGTTGTACTGCCAGACGTAGGGAAGCGAGATGTCCATCCCGCCGCCAGAGTTTCTTTCGAAGAGGTTCTCCCTCAGCACCCAGTGGTACAGGTTGTTGGAGTCCCTCAGGTCCTTGGAGTACTGGAAGATGCCCCTGCCATTGTCGAGGAAGCGGGTGTGGTTGATCATGTAGGTGATCTCCGATATGTTGAACTGGTTGAGCTCGCGGAAGGGGGTGAAGACGTGGAAGGCCTCCCTCCGGTTGGAGGAGATCTCGCAGTGGAACACCTCTATCGACTCGTTGGCCTTCCTCAGGTACACCTGGCTATCGTGGCCTAGGTAGCGGTTGTAGTGGAGGGCGGAGAGGCCCTGTTCGTTGTGCGATATCTTGGTCCTCTGGATGGTCAGCCTGGGAAAGGAGCCGGGCACTATCTTGGAGCGGTGGAGTGGGTTGATGTGGTAGGCCCGGGTGTTGCAGTTGCCGGGGAGGTCGGCGCAGTTGATGGGGGTGAGGAGCATCATCATGTTCCCCAGGGCGGCCTGTCCCGGCTTGAGCACCATGGTGATGGCGTAGCTGGAGCTGATGATGGGGAAGGTGGCGATGTCCCTGGAGACGTTCCAGACCTCCACCAGCTCGTCCACCTTTACGTCGCGGTAGTCGTAGATGACGAGCACTTCGGAAGTGTAGTTGTGGAAGGGGTTGATGAGCTGCATGCCGATTACGAACTCGTCCCTCTCGCAGCGGATGTGGTAGACGCGCTCAAGGTCGCTGTTGTTCAGGGCCTGAGTGACAATAAGCCTCGACTCCTTCTCCGGGATGATTATAGGGTCGGACTCGCTCAGGCCCTCCTCAGACTCCGGAATGGTGATGATGGCCCTCTTCTCCCTCTCCCCGATCAGAGACATCCACTCTGCCAGCTCCCTCTGCTCCAGCTTGTCCAGCATTGGGTCGTGGTGCACCCCGGCCCTGCCGTTGCCGCGGATCTCTGAGTCCTCGATCAGCATGCCGAGCTGCCGGAAGCTGATGCCGTGCCGTTTATTGTTGACGAACCTCGAGTGCTGGACGTAGTTGACCCGGTCAGGGAAGTAGATGTCGGAGTACATGACCCCTAGCCCGTCGTGGTCGTTGTCGCTCACCTCTAGGTGCTCGAAGACGTGGTGGCTGAAGTCGGTCTGGACGGCCGGGCGGAACTTGTACAGCCGGTAGTCGTAGAGACCGGCTCGCTCCACCTTGACGTCGTACAACTTACTCCTCTTGGAGGTCATGCCCAGTCTGACCCCGGCCCAGGAGACGTCGTAGCACCTCAGCCCGACGTCGTCAGAGTGACTACAGGAGTTTAGGAACATGTCTGTTCTCTCGGCCCACTTGCACCGGGTCAGGTCCGTGTCTAAGGGACCGCAGCGGACGTTGCTCATCAGGATTGGCCCTCCTGCTCCGGCCTGGGGAACCTCGTTCGGGGGCAGGTCCCAGTCCTCAGGGTTGAGAACCCAGCCCATCTGCTGGCAGGCCAAGGCGGCCGACTCGATAGTCCAACCAAAGTTGCAGACGGTGCCCCACTCCCCGTCGATGCTGACCTGCAAGCGGCCCTCCCTGACGGTGGCGCCCCCAACCAGGCGGACTGGCACGTTGCTCACGTTCTCCCTCACGTTGTCCAGCAGGGTGAGGACGGGCTGGCCGCCCTGGAGGTCGCCCTCGGCGATCAGCTCGCCAGACACCATCATGCCGATGCTGTGCTCGAATTTGAGGGTGACCCCGGGGGTGATCTTGAGGCGCCCGTTGGGACGGACGTTGATGTCTCTCCGGACGATGTAGACCCCATCCTCCCTGAGCTCCTCCACCCCTGTGACCTCCCCTCCGACTTCGCGGGCGTCCCTGTCCAGCATGAACTCTGGCTCCCACTCTGGCCTCTCCAGGACCAGCTCAGTGTTGATGTTGTTGGAGAGGAGGTAGGGGACGTAGGCGATCTTGGCAAGGTTGTACCTGTCATCCCGGTCGAACACCTTCTCCCACACCCGCCTCTCGTCCTTGTGGCCCAGCCAGTTCTTTCGGCAGTCCAGCTCAGTGTTGGGCTCGATGAGGCGCGATCCTAGCTCGTATTTTGAGCCAGGGTTGTCGATAAGGTTCCTCTCCACCCTCACGTTGGAGGAGGCGATGACGACGGGGGCCGCTACTTCGCTTCTCGGATTGAGGCCCTTCCACGGCTCCGTGATGATGTTGTCCTGCACCCAGTTAAAGTGCATAAGGACGTGCTGCCCCTTCCGGTGGTCGTAGTGGGACAAGCCGAGGTGGGTGACGAAGCTACCCGTGTTCCTCTTGAATCTGTTCTCGTGTATGAGCAAATCAACCGTCTGTATCTCCAGGATGAAGTCGTCCTCGTTGTACATGTAGAGGCACCCTTCAAAGTTGTCGTTGAAGTCGTTGTGCTCTATGCTCCCCTTTGCCCTGGCCAGCGGACTCAGCCGTACCGCCACCTGCTTGTTGAACTCGAAGTGGTTGTGACCGATGAAGAGATCGGTGTCCCCTCGCTCCACCCCCTCCAGGTCAGAGTCCCTCCAGCAGGAGAGCACCTCGAGTCCCACGTAGCGGCCAAAGACGAAGTAGTTGCTGGAGATGTTGACGACGGCGGGGCCGCAGAAGTTGCCGACCAGGACGCCGATGTCGTAGTTGAGGCTGATGTTGGAGTAGGAGACGGTGGTCTCCTGTCGCACGGGGAAGTTGACGGTGGTCTCGTTGAGGTAGACTGCCAGGCCCATACCGACGTTGTCGGACAGACTGGACCAGGAGACGTTCCTGGCGCCGCCGCCGTACGTGATGTTGACGCCGTCGACAAAGTTCCTGGAGATGTCCGAGTAAGTGATGTTGACGTCGCCCGCTCCCCAGTTGACGTGCATTCCGGCCACGTGGTTGTGGCGGTGGATCTGACTCCGGTGGAGGTGGACGGCGCTCCGCATCCACTCCACCCAGAGGCCGCGGCCGGAGTTGTCGTCTATCACGGTGTCGGTCACGTTGAGGTCGTAGGCCTTCTGCCTGCCTGCCGTGACCTCCATGAAGACCTCCGACCTGAGCTCCTCCCTGGCGCGGAACACGATGAAGACGTTGTTGCCGGTGGTGACGACGCTCTCCGGGCGGGTGTAGTTGCGCACCTGCACGGTGGTGATGAGCCGCGCGTTGGCGTCGCTGCCGTCGCGCACCTCGATGTCCGCCCCGCCGTCCTCGTCGCTCACCAGGTGCGTGAAGTGCAGCGTCAGCAGGTAGCCGTGCTTCGTGTAGAAGCGCTTGCCGCAGTTCCTGAAGGACAGGACAGGGGAAAAACAGGGGG
>JAAUYJ010051949.1_pt1 | contig 17442 bp, 14 predicted proteins | sample 7278031 | NCBI WGS metagenome assembly JAAUYJ01 (sample SAMN14350222, study PRJNA611818) | marine sediment metagenome | isolation source: surface marine sediment (1.8m) | place: French Polynesia: Moorea | collected 2018-08 | reverse complement strand
CCTCAGTTTTTAGGCTTGAAACTCTTTTTTTCAGTAATTCATATTTATAGTTGTTTCAAATAAGTTTGAGACGAGGAATGTGAGCATCTTGCTCACTATGCTAATAAGAGGGAAGATTAATTTTCTCTCATTTTTATTTGCATTAACTATAACCCCTCAGTTTTTAGGCTTGAAACTCTTTTTTTCAGTAATTCATATTTAACTGTCAGTGGATTGAGTTTCCAACCAAAGGTTAAATTGTTTAATAGCTTTTCTTACTTTCTGGGAAGTTATTATTATTTTTTGAACTAAAATTAACACCTTATCAGCATTTAATTTAGTTTGATATTTATGACGAAATAAATGACGAAATTTTCGATATTCATCTAATTCTAATAATAAAGAACCTTGCCATAACGGAGGACGATTATTACCACCAGAATCAGCCATTTGACGTAATAATTGTTCGTGCCAATTTTCCCCTGTAGGTAAACCACCATCTAAAGCAACGGCTACCCGTTCACTCATCCGTTCACATCCCGTATAAACATCCACAATATAACTAGCTAAAGCAGGAGTGGCTGCAATTTCAGGAATATTAGGAACTTGTTCAAGAAGAGAGTTAAGTGTAGAGTAATATTCATGAGAAAGATTAGTAAAATTAATAATCATTTTTAACTATTTTATTAAGACTAATTCGCTGCCTGCCTTGTTGCGATCGCTCCCCCTTCAAGAAATTATACGTGATTACTTCTCAGATAATTTGATTGACAAATTAGCGGTTAGAGTTTTAGAAAAGTTCGCTACCATTACAGAAGATGGGCTAAAAACATCCCCACCCTCAACCACTACAGGAGTTGTAAACTATTAATGTCCTCCGTCAAGCTAGATAATCATAACTCTCTAAATTCCCCTCATTTTCCCCCCTTACCCCTATCCCGTCCCCTGTTAATGATTGGTCACGGAACGAAAGATCCTGACGGAAAACAGACTTTTCTCGATTTTGTGGCTGCTTATCAAATTCTAGATACCTCTCGTCCAGTTATTCCCTGTTTTTTGGAATTAACAGAACCCTACATACAAAAAGGAGTTGATTATTGTGTCGCTCAAGGATACACAGACATTTCTGCGTTACCTATTTTGTTGTTTGCTGCACGTCACAATAAATTTGATGTCACCAATGAACTAGATCGCACTAGACAACGCTATCCTGAGTTAAAGTTCCATTATGGGCGACATTTTGGCATCACTCCCAACCTCTTAAAATTGTGGCAAGAAAGGCTAGAAGTCTTAGATAAACCCGAAAATAACCCCAAACAAATTAAACGATCTGAGACGGTATTATTGTTTGTTGGTAGGGGATCGAGTGACCCGGATGCGAATGGAGATGTGTGCAAGTTTGCCCGACTGTTGTGGGAAGGGAGTCACTATAAAACAGTGGAAACCTGTTTTATCGGCATCACCCATCCTCGTCTTGAAGAAGGGTTTAAACGAGCCAGTTTTTATCAACCAAAACGGATTATTGTTGTACCCTATTTCTTGTTTACCGGAGCATTGGTTAAAAAGATTTTTCGCATTACAGAAGAACAAAAAAGTCTTTATCCTGACATTGACATGACTTGTTTACCGGAAATGGGTATTCATCCTCAACTATTACAAGTGGTTAGGCAACGAGAGTTAGAGATACAACAGGGACAAGTACAGATGAATTGTGAAATGTGCAAGTTTCGTTTAGCTACTATGAATGACCACACTCATAATCATGATCATCATGATCATCATTCTCACCACCATCATCATCAAGCCTGTGATCCCTATAGCAAACTTGAAGATTATCATCAACGTATTTGGAAAACACCTTAATCTGGGAGGATAGGGTGTGAGTAAAGGAGGGATGATCGCAGTTATTCGTCAGAAAAGTGGAAAAATTAACTAACTTATAAAAACTTGTTAACATGAACTTAATTGGTTTGAGCTTAACTATGTAAAGAATACGTCTCTAAAAAGCGTATTTTTTATAAATAGACGATTTACCCACATATGCTCAATCAAATTTCTAGTTTTTTTCAAAAAGCTTCCTCTTATCTTTCTCCAGAAGGTCTAACATTAGGAATCATTGCTGGGTTAAGTCTGAGCAGTCCCGCTTGGGGTTTAACCATTGCGCCCTCTCCAACTGTCCCCATTCGGTTTTCACAGTCGGTGGCGGATTTTGATAGTTTAGAACGGGGATTTTTCGGCCCAACAATTATAGATGATGGTATTACCTTTTCTAATTTAATTGCTGGATTTAGACAGACATTCCCTGAGTTTGTTGTCCAATCCTCCAATCGCTTTGAACCAGTTTTTTCTGCCCCCAATTATCTTACCTTTGGACTTGAACCTAATCGTCGAGGTCGTCCCCCTCGTTCTGCTCCCTTTGGAGTGCTAGGTTCTTTGACCATTACTCCCGAACAAGCATCTCAGTTCGTGACTATTGATGTTCTGGCTCCTAATCCTGACTTGGCTTTAGCGGAGAATCCTTTTTTCTTTGACCAAGAACTGGTTTTAAGTGCCTTTCTCGACGGTGAATTAGTAGGCAGTGATTCGGTATTTTTATCAGAATTCGAGACATTTAATCGGTCTGGGAGAGTAGTTTCCACCACTCTATCAATCTCTGACCTAGAATTTGATCAATTGCAATTATTTACGCCTAGTTTTGCGGCTGATGGAGTAATTTCTGTGGGAATTGATAACATCACTATTACCTCTATTAGTCCTTTTCCCCCTGAGCCTTTTCCCTTACCAATTACCCCTATTGATCCTCCTTTCACTCCACCCATCCTTTTACCGGTTCCCATTGAACCTGTTTTATCTGCTTCTTTTATTAACACCATAGAAACCTCTGAAATTGCCCCTTTAGAAACTGTCCCTGAGTCCCAACCTATGACTATTTTCGGATTAATAGGGGTTGGATTATTAGGTTATTTAACTAAAAACAAATGTGTAACAAAAATCTAAATTAACTCTCCTTGATGAACTCAGAAGGAGGAGAGCGATCGCTCTTTTTTGTAAAAAGCGATCGCCTACTTGAAAAAAATAGGCTACTTGTTCGATTTCTGGAATCCATAAAGAGCAACTAATTATTTTTGATACTATTAAAATAGTCTAGGGCTTCATCACACCATTCAATCCATTGCTGTTCAAAACGAATTCCCCTTTTAAGAGTTAAATACAGACAATAATCTGATGTATTTAAAGCATCAATCTTTTCTAAAAAATCTTTTTCTTTTTGTTGATAACTGATTAAAGTTTGTTGATGAATTTGATGGCGATGGGTTAATTCTTGGATAATAATCTCTGAATTAACTAAAGCTCCTGCTCGAATTTTAACTAATAAATCTTCTCTAATAACTGTAGGTTGAGAGGGTACACTCATCCACTCTTCTAACTCTATTTGACCTTGTTCTGTAATTGAATAAAGCTTTTTATCAGGACGACCTTTTTGGGGGATAATTTCTGATTTAACTAATCCATTCTTCTCCATTTTACCTAATTCTCGGTAAATTTGCTGTTGAGTCGCTTTCCAAAAACAATTTAACGTCTCTTCAAACGTCTTCCAAATTTCATATCCTGTATGGGATTCGGTCGCTAGAGTAACTAAAATAGTGTGGGTTAACGCCATTTGCTTATTTTCTTGCTTTAATACAATTTTAATCAGATTATTCAGTTTATTTGCCAAATAACAAGATGATCACAAAATTATCCTTGACATACTCAACAAGTTGAATATACATTAAAATTGTACTCAACAAGTTTTATACCTACTTAGTTAGTTTACTATAAAACTTGATAGATAGGTTTGAGAGCATGAGTAAAGTATTTTTTAAACCTGATATAATCGCCAATATGCCCATTTTTGCCGCTAAAAAGCTTAATTTTAGCAATTTACTTCTCACAGTCATCATGGGTGGAGGATTACTTTTAGCTGGATTTATGATGGGAAGTCAGAATCGTCCTCAGCCAGAAACTCAAGTTAAATCAAATATTGCTGATTCTACCAATGTTTTAACCGTAAAAACCACAAGAATAACTGCAATTTACCGTTATTCAATCCAAAGAACCTATACAGGGGAAACAACAACCATGAGGGAAAGTCCATTAGGATTTGAAAGAGGAGGGAAAGTGGTTAAGTTGTATATGGATGAAGGCGATCGCATTACCAAGGGACAAGTGATTGCGAAACTGGATACCTCTGAGCTAGAAACCCGTAAATTGAACCTAGAGGCGCAAAAATCCCAACAATTAGCTATTTTAGCTGAATTAAACAGGGGGCCCAGACCAGAACAAATCGATGCGGCAAAAGCTCAGGTACAGCAATTACAAGAAAGATTAAGTTTAGAAGTAGCAAAACGGGAAAGAAGAGAATATCTTTACCAAGAAGGTGCTATTTCCCTCGAACAACTCGATGAGGTGTCCTTTAACAGTAATGCCTTAGCCGCGCAGTTAGCGGAAGCACAAAGTCGTCTAGATGAACTGCTAGCAGGAACTAGAATTGAAAAGATTAACGCACAAAAAGCAGTTATTAAACAAATAGAAGCTAATATTGACAATATTAGCCTAGATATCAGCAAAAGTTATTTAAAATCCCCTTATTCTGGCACCATTGCTCAAAGGTTAATTGATGAAGGTACAGTGGTTTCTACGGGACAATCAATGGTTAAGTTGGTGGAAAATGGAAAACCAGAGGTGAGAATTGGTATTCCAGTCGAAAAAATTAGCACAATTAAGCAAAAAAGCCAATATTCTGTATTAATTAATAATAAAGAGTATGCTGCTAGAGTGTCCACTATTTTACCAGAGGTAGATTCCGCTACTCGTACTCAAACCGTAGTTTTAACCCTAGAATCCGGTGCTGCCTTTCAAGTCCCCAAAGGTGCGATCGCTCGTTTAAATGTGACTGAAACCATTTTTCAATCAGGATTTTGGTTACCCATTACTGCGCTCATCAAAGGTGATCGAGGTTTATGGTCTTGTTATGGGGTGTTTGAAGGAGAAAATGGCAAAAAAATAGTTGAAAAAAGAGATATTGAGGTTTTATATACCGAAAGTAACCGAGTTCTAGTTAGAGGAACCATTAAATCAGGCGATCGAATTATCACCCAGGGAACGCAAAGAGTTGTCCCAGGACAAACGGTGATTATTGAATAGTGAATAGTCAACAATTAACAATTATGAGTTATTTTTTATCAACTCTTTAACTTTTCTACTAACTTCTGACTTCATAAAATGGCTACTATATTTTATCGAAATTTACGCTTACTCATTCTTACAATTATCCTGATTCTTTTTTTAGGTTTATCTTCATTTCAACTACTTCCGAGAATGGAAGATCCTGAACTCATATCACGGGTTGCAACTATAACTACTTTTTGGCCAGGAACCAATGCCGAAAGAGTAGAATCTCTGATCACTGAAAAATTAGAAGATAAATTACAAGAAATCGAGGAGATTAAGTTATTAGAATCGGTTTCCCAAGGGGAACTTTCTTTAATTACGGTGGAATTAAAGGACGAAATCACAGAAGTTGAACCAATTTGGTCCCAGGTTAGAGATAAAATTAATGATGCTAAGGTTGAACTTCCCTTAGATGCAACCGAGCCCGAATTTGAAGAAATAAAAATCAAAGCTTATGCCATGTTAATTGGGTTAACCTGGGAACAGGATAATGAACCCAATTATGCCATTTTGCTTCGTCGCGCCAAAATGCTAGAAGATGAATTACGGACAATTTCGGGGACAGAAGAGGTAGACTTGCGAGGAGAATCAGATGAGGAGATTTTAGTAGAAATTAACCCCATTGCATTATCTAGTTTAGGGTTAACTCCAGAGCAAGTGGCTCAAACTATTGAACAAAGTGATGCTAAAGTAGCATCAGGACAATTGAGAAATACTGAAAATGAGTTACTGCTAGAAGTTGATACAGAATTGGACAGTTTAGCAAAAATTAAACAAATTCCCCTACAATCTTCCCTTTCTAGTCAAATTACCCGTGTGGGAGACATTGCATTAGTCAGTAAAGGAATTCAACAACCGCCCTCGGATATCGTAATTATTAATGGACATCCAGCGATCGCCATTGCTTTATTAGTGCGATCAAATCAACGCATCGATCAATGGTCACAACAAGTTTATCAAACCTTAGATCGCTTCCGTGAAACCCTTCCCAGGGGATTAGAGGTTAATATTATCTTTGATCAAACCCCTTATGTAAAAAATCGTCTTACCAGTTTAATTTTCAATCTTTTACTCGGTGCAGCTTGTGTATTCGGTGTAACATTATTGATGATGGGATGGCGATCGGCATTAATCGTCGGGATTGCGTTACCATTATCAGGGTTGATGGTGTTTGCAGGGATGCAATGGTTAAATATTCCCCTACATCAAATGTCCATCACTGGATTAATTGTTGCCTTGGGTTTATTAATCGATAATGCGATTGTTGTAGTCGATGAAGTACAAAATCGCCTGAAAACGGGTTTAAATCCTCTTAAAGCTATTAAACAGACTGTAAATTATCTTTTTATTCCCCTACTTGCATCAACGTTAACCACTGTTTGTGCGTTTTTACCCATTGCATTATTAACAGGACCTACGGGAGAATTTGTGGGAACTATTGGTATTAACGTAATTATTGCCTTAATTTTCTCGCTTTTAATCTCTTTAACCATTATTCCTGCTATTACCGCTCATTTTACCCCAAAAAAGTCCCTTCCTTCTTCTTTTTTACCCTTGCAATGGTTCAATCAAGGATTTTCATGGGCATGGTTAACTCGAAAATATCGCTGGAGTTTACATAAACTGTTTAAATATCCTATTTTGGGAATTTTATTGGCTCTTTTCTTACCTATCATTGGTTTTATGCAAGCAGGAACCCTGCAAGAACAGTTTTTCCCTCCAGCGGATCGGGCTCAATTCAATCTGGAGTTAGAATTTCCAGCCTCAACTCCTCTCAGTCAAACCCGTAGTCAAGTTTTAGAAGTGCGTGAGTTGATTTTACAGCATCAAGGGGTGAAAAATATTCACTGGTTTGTTGGTCGCAGTGCGCCCAGATTTTACTATAATTTAGTTGAAGGACGCAAAAATGAGCCAAATTATGCTCAAGCTTTGGTAGAAACCCAATCACCAGAAATTTCTCGCAGATTAATCCCCATTCTACAAACAGAACTAGATCAAGTTTATCCTAATGCTAGGGTATTAGTGCGTTCCCTCGAACAAGGTCCCCCAGTCGCTGCACCGGTTGAAATGCGTTTATATGGCTCAAATTTAGAGATTTTAAGTGATTTAGGCGAAAAATTAAGGAAAGAATTAAGCCAAGTTCCCCATATTACCCATACCCGTGATAGTCTCAGTGAGAATTTAGCTAAATTAGGGTTAGAAATTGACGAAGAAAAAAGCTATTTAACTAATTTAAGGAACGCTAATGTAGCCAATCAGTTAAATTCAACCTTAGAAGGGATTACAGGCGGAACTATTGTCGAATCTTCCGAAGAATTACCGATTAGAGTTAGAGTAAATGAATCAAAACGGGGAGACTTAGATAAGATTCGCTCCCTTGATTTAACCGCAAATGGAGAGTCAATCCCTTTAACCTCCGTAGGAAATGTCACTCTTTTACCCGAAATTAATCAAATTACCCGACGCAACGGAAAACGAGTTAATAATGTTCAAGGATTCGTCGAAACGGGGGTATTACCTTCTAAAGTTTTGTCAGAATTTCAAAAACGCCTAGAAAATGTTAATTTTGTCTTACCAAGTGATTATACCCTAGAAATTGGCGGAGAATCAGCCGAAAGGAATAATGCAGTGGGAGGATTACTTTCCTTTGTTGGGGGATTAATGATTATCATGGTTGCCACCTTGGTGTTATCCCTAAACTCGTTTCGTTTAGCAGCAATTATTGGGGTGGTGGGAATCTGTTCCGTTGGGTTAGGATTATTTGCATTATGGTTATTTGCTTATCCTTTTGGTTTTATGGCTATTATTGGGTCAATTGGTTTAGTGGGAGTGGCAATTAATGATTCTATCGTCGTTTTAACCGCCATTAAAGATGATCCAGAGGCAAAATTAGGCAATCCTCGCGCCATTAGAGAAGTAGTGTTACATTCTACTCGTCATGTCTTGACCACAACTTTTACCACCACCATTGGATTTGTTCCTTTATTATTAGGAGGAGGGGGATTTTGGCCCCCCTTAGCCGTTGTCATAGCTGGAGGGATTTTCGGTGCAACCTTACTAGCACTATATTTTGTTCCCTGTAGTTATTTACTGATTAGACTGGGCAGCAAAACGTAATCAAACATATTCAGTTTTAATCTACTTCTTGGTGAGATTAATCTTATTTTCAGTAATTAATTGGCATAAATTCAGATTGAGGATTAATACTAGAATTGTCTGTTAAATTTGCTAGGGAGTTCAATTATTTGATTAGTAATTATTTTGTTACTTCTTGAGATTAAATTAATTATTTACTAAAGACCATTTCTTGTTTACTCGATAAATTTTCATCATAATGATATCCCAAGCCATAGTAAGCTTTAAGTTCTGATGAGTCATCAATTTTATTCTGAATAATCCAATTTGTCATCAAGCCTCTACTTTTCTTCGCCATTATCCCAATAGTTCTTAGTTTACCATTTCTCATTTCTTTAAAGGAAACTTTTAAAATAGGGTAATTAAACTGTTCAGATTTTATGATACGAGAATATTCATTAGAAGCTAAATTAAGTAATACTTGATTGTCATGCTTTTCTAATTCTTTATTTAACTGTTGAGTAACTTTCTCTCCCCAAAATTTATAAAGATTATCAGCTTTTTCTGTTTTTAGACGACAATTCATTTCTAGTCGGTAAGGACTAATTTCATCAAGTGGTCTTAAAATTCCATACAATCCTGAGATAATTCTTAATTTTTTTTGAGCAAATAAATAATTATTATCATGAAAATTTTTCAATTCTAGTTGTTTAAATACATCTCCTCGATAAGCTAAAATAGCAGCCTGTTTCTGAGAATTTTTAAATGATTGGAATCGCTGATAATTTAAGTTAGCTAGTGATTCACTAACTCCTAGTAATTTTTCTAAATCTTGAGAAGAAAATCTTTGAAGTGAATCAAATAAAAAGTCACCATCTTCTTGAAAAATAGGCTGTGTAGTTTCAGGAACCGTAAAAGAATCGTCAAAGACTAATGTTTTAGCTGAGGAAAGAATTAAAAGCATTCACAAGTAACATTCATAATTGATTATTGGCCTATTCATTTTATCTTAAATTTCAGATTGATTGTTAATCCTGATAAGAAAATGTCTAGATAAAACTCCGAACTTTTAACACTAAACTCATTAAAATGTGGGAAAAGAAACTAAGAAATTTTACCCTTTGAGACTTTGATGCCCATGCCTTAGAATTTATTGAACGTTTACCTCAAGGAATCGAAACACTAATCGGAGAAAATGGGGTTAAACTTTCTGGGGAACAACGACAGCGATTAGCCATTGCTCGTGCTTTATTACGTCAACCCCGTATCCTAGCAAGATTTAGTTGGGGAAGATGTCACTTCAAGATGCTTTAAGTCGTTTGATGTATCAACGAATCACTTTCGTTGTTGCTCACCGTTTATCAACTATTCGCCAAGCAGACCGAATTATTGTTTTAGAATAGGATAGTAGAAATTGGTAATTATCGCCAGTTGGTGCCATTGGAGGTGTTTTCTCTCAACTCCACAGTTTTCAAACCGGGTTAGCCACTTCTTTCTAGTTAAAAAATAGGATTAACGATTAACGATGAATTTGCCTATTGCTTATCATCCTCAATATGTTGTTCCTCTCCCTGACGGCCATCGATTTCCAATGAGTAAATTTGCTTTACTTTATGAATTATTACTAAGAGAAAAAATTGTTAAATCTAATAATATTTATACTCCAGAATTTCCCGAAAAATCATTATTAGAATTAGTCCATTGTCCTAATTATATTACCGCTTATTGTCAAGGACTTCTAACGGATAAAGAACAAAGACGTATTGGGTTACCTTGGAGTGAAGCCTTAGTAAAACGGACTTGTATAGCAGTTGGAGGAACTATTTTAACCGCCAAATTGGCCTTAAATTTTGGCTTGGCTTGTAATACAGCAGGGGGAACACATCATGCTTTTCCTAACTATGGTTCGGGGTTTTGTATTTTTAATGATTTAGCAATTGCTACTCGTGTTTTACAAAAATTAAACTTAGTTAAAAACGTATTAATTATTGATCTTGATGTTCATCAAGGAGATGGAACAGCGAAAATATTTGAGAATGATGTGACAGTGTTTACCTTTTCAATGCACTGTGAGTCAAATTTCCCCAGAGAAAAGCAGAAAAGTGATTTAGATGTTTCTTTACCAAAAGGATTAGATGATGATGGTTATTTACAGATATTATCTCAACATCTTCACGATTTATTATCAAAAATTCAACCAGATTTAGTTTTATATGATGCAGGGGTTGATATTCATGCTCAGGATCATTTTGGTAAATTAAGTTTAACGGATACAGGAATTTATCGACGAGAAATGCTTGTTTTAAGTAGTTGTATTGCCAAAGGATATCCTGTTGCTAGTGTCATTGGGGGAGGTTATGCTAAAGACCTTAAATCATTGGTTTATCGACACTCTTTATTACATCGTGCAGCTAAAGATGTCTATGAATTTTATCAATTGTAACCAAGATTATTTATCGATTAAGAATTAATGATAAAATACACTCAGGCATAAGTTTAGCTGAAGTAGTTTGTTAACGGATATCAAGTAAAAACATGAGAACGGTAATTATCTCAGGAGCCAACAATGGATTAGGTTATGCTTGTGCAAAAGAACTGGCCTTGAACAAAGATATCTATCTTGTCCTTGCTTGCCGTAATAATCAGAAGGCCACAAAGGTTGTTGAAAAACTCAAACATTTAAGCAAAAATAACCAGGTTGAAGCTATTGGTCTTGACTTAGCCTCTTTGAGATCAGTTCGTCAATTTGAAGCTGAATTCGCCCAGAAAAATTTGCCTCCTTTAGGGATGATTGTCTGTAATGCAGGAGTACAGTTTATCCAAAGACGAGAATATACAGAAGATGGTTGGGAAACTACGTTCGCTGTCAATCACTTGGGACATTTTTTACTGGTTAATCTTCTTTTAAAGCATTTAAAACCACCAGGCAGAATTATTTTTGTCAGTAGCGATACTCATGATCCAAATAAAATAACAGGGATGCCAGCCCCTAATTTTCAAGATCCTAATTTATTAGCACAACCGGAATTAGATCCAACCCTCAAAGATAAAAGTATTTCAGATATTGGTCGTTTAGCCTACACAACCTCAAAGCTTTGCAATATATTGTGTGCTTACGAATTATCTCGTCGTCTTGAAAAACAGGGATTCAGCACAGAAGAAGAGCCCATTACGGTTAATGTGTTCACTCCAGGTTTGATGCCAGGAACTGGTTTAGCTCAGGATTATCCACCTTTAACAAAAATGGTTTGGGATTATATTCTTCCTCTTTTTACTTTTGTTCCCAAAATTAACAGCACACAAAAATCAGGACGAGCTTTAGCAAGACTGGTTGAAGATCCTCTCTTAAGAACAGTAACAGGAAAATATTTTAGTGGTTTAAATATGATTAGTTCTTCAGTAGAATCATACGATGTTGAAAAAGCTCAACAACTATGGGATAAAAGTGTGGAACTTGTAGGACTCTCGAAAGACGAACTAATTGTTCAATAAGGTAACAACAAAATGCCAAAATATTTTGATTCCCTTGATTCAACTGTTCCTCAAGAATATCCATATTAAAGAAGCTAAAATAGGTTTGTCTGTCGCTCGGATTTTCATCCCTTCGGTTTTATGGGCGGGATGAGTGTCAACAGGGAAGAGTCCCCTTGATTGAATCAAGGGGCAATGTGAAGTGGAGGAATGTGCAATGATGTTTCGGGTTTTGATCACTAGCATGATTTTAATGGTGTCTCCTGTGTTAGCCCTAGATATAGGGAGTGATATTACGTTATTTAATAAATCTCCTCGTTTAGTGGATTTGATTACCACCTTAAGTCGTATTCGAGTTCAAGGAGCAACTTATTATGTCACCGTTGAACTACCTCCAGATATCGATGAATCGTTACAACAATTAACCATTCAACAAACCCAAGGCATAGACACCATTTCTTTTTATTTAGAGGATACCATTGCTTTTGAGGGAAAACCCCTTGACAGACACCATGCTTTAAACCTTGCAAGGGTTAAACGGAATCTGGATAATAATCAAATTGCGGTTATTTTTGACCCGCCGATTCCTCCAGGAAAAACCTTTACTGTTGCCTTTAAACCGAAAAGTAATCCTGCCATGAGTGGTAATTATCAATTTGCTGTTACCGCTTATCCGGCGGGGAAAAACCCTCAAGGATTATATCTCGGACTGGGAAGATTATTTTTTGAGCAAAAAGGCGATCGCTTTCCTTGAGAACTTCAAACAAGACAAGAGACTAAAAAAGATTAATCCCCCAGTGGTTTTAGGTTCTGGAACCGATGAGACTAAAAAAACATTATCTTGAATATTAGACAGATTGCTGTTGCGACGAATAATGGTGTATAAATATTAAATTAATAAATATTAACCAGTTTGAAGCCATTATCTATTGCTTATCGAAAATAATTGGCTCGAAAATCCAGCCTTTGACGGAACCCATAGTTTTTGAGACAGAGATTTATGCTCTGTCTCAAAAACAACTTCTTTACGATAGCTCCAGAGCTTCGCTGTGGAACTTCTGACTTCTGGGGTCGGTAATTCTAAATTCTAAATTCTGATTGATCAAGGAAGACATCAGTCCCGATTGTGTTTAAAATAAGCTTCCATAACTTGACGTACCATCGGACCTGCAACCGAACCACCACCGCCACCGGAATGCTCTGCAAAAGCCACCACAACAATTTCCGGGTTATTATAGGGAGCAAAACCACCAAACCAAGTGTGAGTCTCTCCTGGAGGTGCCTCGGCCGTACCACTTTTCCCCGCAGCAGAGGGAATTTCCGGCACATTGAGAGCCTTTCCAGTCCCTTCAGTAACCACTGCCCTGAGCCCTTCGCGTAAAATTTTCAGGGTAGTGGGCTTAAGTTCCATCGAAGTCCGCCATTTTTCCGAGTCATCACCCTTTTCAAAGAAATGGGGTTTGACACGATAGCCACCATTAGCCGGAACTGCAAACATAATAGCGACTTGTAGAGGGCTTGCTTGGGTAAACCCTTGACCAATGGACATATTTACTGTATCCCCATCAGTCCATTCCCAATTGTAACGTTTGAGTTTCCACTCATTATCAGCAATTAACCCTGGAGACTCTTCTCCTAACTCAATGCCTGTTTTTGAGCCAAACCCATAAAGACGGGCATATTTGATTAATGTTGGTCCTCCTACCCCGCGACCAATTTGTCCATGAAAGGTATTACTACTCCAGGCCATCGCCCGTACATATCCCATTGGACCAAATCCAGCACGGTTCCATTCTCCAAAGGCTGTCCCCCCCACATTGAGGTAGGCAAAGGTATTTAAGATTGTATTAGGGGGATATTTGCCTGTCTCCATTCCTGCGGTAGCGGTGACCACTTTAAAGGTAGAAGCAGGAGGAAAACCTCGTAAAGCACGGTTAACGAAGGGATTCCCTTTCTTTTGTAACCGTTTCCAAGTTTGGGGCGTAATTTGGGTGGAGAAAATATTAGGATCAAAAGTAGGGTTACTGGCCATGGCCAAAACGCCTCCGGTTTGGGGGTTAAGGGCGACAACGGCGCCAATCCTTTCTCCTAGGGCAGCTTCAGCCGCTTTTTGTACATCTAGATCCAAGGTTAGGGTGACATCTTTTCCGGGTTGGCCGACTTTCTGCCCCAATACCTTCATCACCTTACCAGCACCATCCACTTCTAATTGGATACCGCCCCATTCCCCTCGTAATTGCTGTTCGTAGGCTGCTTCAACGCCCATTTTACCCACAATATCCCCTAAGCGATAACCTTCGGCTCGTCTTCGTTTGAGTTCTTTAGCGTTTAGTTCTCCGGTATAACCTAAAATGTGGGCTGCAATTTCTTGATTAGGATAGTCACGAACGGTTTCGATATCCACTTCTAAACCATTTAATTCTGTTTTAAATTCTTCTAAAGCTGTAATTTGTGCCGGGTTAAGGCTGCGAGCAATTCTAATCAGGGTTGAAGCGTTGTAACCGGCTTGTTTAATTTTATTTTCGATATTTTCTTCAGGAATAGCGAGGAGTTGGGCTAAATATTGACGATTTTCTGGCCAGTCTGGTTGATTAACTACAATGGGCCATAGGTAAGCGGCATGAGTCAGACGAGTGGAGGCTAAAACCCGCCCCTTACGATCAAAAATATTGCCTCGAACGGGTGGTTTAGGAACAATACGAACACGGTTATCTTCGGCTTTAGTCCGATAATCTTCTCCTTGTAGGAGTTGTAAAAACACTAAACGCGCACCAATGGCCCCTAAAAGAATGGCACTGACAAATAGCATAATAAATAGGGCTTGACGCTTCTGTCCAATGGTTCGATTGGTTTTTTGCTGTCGGCTATCATAAGCACTATAGTTTTCGGTAGAGGTTGAGGGTTGCCATTTGGACTGGGAAGGTTGTTTTAGCCACATATCGCCAATAAAATCACAGTTGAGCTTTGAAACTTGGAGAGTTACTTCTTTGTTAGCATATTTTCATCAATATGGTAGCACTACCCTATTTCTTTTCCGACAGCCGAGGAAATTCGACAAAAATACCACCAGACTCTTCAACTTTATACTTGATCAAGTTAGTTCATCTGACCGAAAAAAATGGTTCTAAGCCTCTTCTTTCAAGGGGATGAAAAGCGATCGATTGGATATGGTGAGGAGACTTCGCCACATCCAATCGACCCAGATTAAGAAGAATTTTCCTTGTTTCAAGCCTCCGACTTGAGGGGGAGGAAATTCTAAATTCTAAATTCTACATTCTAAATTCTACATTTTGATTGACCTATTCCCTCATCCAGAATATTGCGGTTGAGTCCGGTTTTTTGTTTCTTGCGTTTAGTTTATAAAGTCTGTAATACGATTATGCCTTAAACTGTTTTTCTACGGCACTTACTAACCATTCTCTAGGTAAAAAACGAGAAAGATTAACGATAGTATTGTTGGCGATACCTCCGGTGACAACATTAGATTTATTTTGTTCTAAAGCTTTTAGAGCATCTTCAACCACGGCTTCTGCTGATGCTAAACGGATACTATTTTTATTTTCCAGGGTTTTAGGAAAATCAGCAACCTCAGCAAATTTAGACTCTGTTGCACCAGGACATAAGGCTAAAAAGTTAATCCCTTTATCTTTGTTTTCTGCCCATAAAGCTTCTGTGAAACTAAGAACAAATGCTTTGGTTGCTGCATAAGTTGATAAATAGGGTAGGGCCTGAAATCCCGCGATAGAAGAGACATTAATAATACTGCCTTGTCCCTTTTTCTGCATCTGGCATAAGAATAAATGGGTTAACTCCACTAAAACCTTAACGTTGAGTTGAACCATCTCTAATTGCTTGGATAACTCCCGTTCAACCAACGGACCATAATCCCCAAACCCAGCATTATTAATCAATAAATCTACACTCAAGCCCTTATCTTGAACCCAATCGTACACTTTTTGGCCTGCTTGGGGTTCGGTTAAATCTTGAACAATGACCTCAACATCAATAGGAGTGCGTGCTTGTAGCTTTTCAGCTAAATTATATAGCTTATCTTGGGAACGAGCCACTAAAATTAAATTAGTCTGACGGGTGGCTAATTGTTCGGCAAAGGCTTCTCCAATTCCAGAAGATGCACCGGTGATTAAAGCAGTTGTCTGTACCATAGAATTACAATTTAAAAGGAGTTACTATTGTTACAAATTGTAACGCAAACGGTCACAAAACAAGAAGTGCTTAAGTTCATGCAAGTTCTTGTGCAACTCACAGTTTCCTTATCCGTCATTAGTTTCATCAATGATGCCCTCAAAACCAATGCCCATGAAGGTTATTAAACGTCTAAGTCGCTTTCTAAGATGGCGGTTGGGGGGTATGTCTATCTCCCTGATGGATCGCTACATCACCTCACAGTTAATTAGTCCTTTATTGTTTTCGGTGGGCTTAGTTTCGGTTTTAGGGGTGGCCATTGGTTATTTATCTGACTTAGCGGACAAGGTAGTAGACTCTAATTTACCTTTGATGCAAGCGTCGGAAATTTTGCTATTGAAGGTTCCAGAGTTTACCGCTTATGCGTTGCCTATTTCCGTGATGCTCAGTACCTTATTAACCTATGGTCGTTTGAGTAACGATAGTGAATTGATTGCTTTACGAGGGTGTGGCGTTAGTCTTTATCGTTTAATTGTTCCCGCTTTGGTGGTGAGTTTAATGGTGACGGGGGCTACTTTTGTGATGAGTGAATTGGTGGTTCCGGCGGCCAATTATCGTGCCACTGCTATTTTGGTACAGTATTTACAAGAAGAACACCCTTTTTGGCAAAATAAAGATATTTTTTATCCCAATTATGAACAGGTAGAACTGCCGAATGGCAATACAGAAAAACGCTTAAAACATCTCTTTTTTGCTGAGAAGTTTGATGGTCAACATCTACAAAGGTTGACTGTTTTGGAATGGCTCGAAGAAAGGTTAAACCGCATTGTTGTCTCAGATTCAGCCACCTGGAATAAGCAAGAAGAAACTTGGGATTTTTTCAACGGGACAATTTATCAACTAGCCCCTGATTCCTCTTATAAGGAGAGTTATCCTTTTGAACATCGACAGTTACCTTTGACAAAAGCTGCCTTTGAGTTTGCCTTACAAGGCCGTGATCCCTATGAAATGAATCTTATTCAAGCTAGGCAATACATGAAAATTTTAAAGATGATGGGAGATGATAAGAAGTTACGTATGTTTAAAGTCAGAATCCAACAAAAGTTGGCATTTCCGTTTATTTGTATGGTGTTTGGGGTGATTGGATCTGCTTTAGGATCGGCTCCTCAACACATGAGTCGGGCGACGGGTTTTGGCTTAAGTGTAGTGATTATTTTTAGTTATTATCTGTTAGGTTTTCTGATTGGAAGTTTAGGATTAATGGGGTTAATTTCTCCTGTTTTTGCGGGTTGGTTACCGAATATATTAGGACTAGGGATGGGGGGGTGGTTTCTCTATCGTTTCGCTGAATCTTAGGTTTAAATTCAAACGGTTAGCCTTCATTATAATTTCATTCATAGTAATTTTGCTTCCATTTTGTGCTGCTCAAAATTACGCATTAATAGCAATAGTTGACGGGGTGACAAGAATTTGGAAAAACTGATCACATCAAGGTTTCAGAATCTAAGTTGACTAAAAAATCAACAACTTGAATAAGATTTAATGATAATTAAGTGGTTT
>JAAUYJ010025524.1_pt1 | contig 17449 bp, 18 predicted proteins | sample 7278031 | NCBI WGS metagenome assembly JAAUYJ01 (sample SAMN14350222, study PRJNA611818) | marine sediment metagenome | isolation source: surface marine sediment (1.8m) | place: French Polynesia: Moorea | collected 2018-08 | reverse complement strand
ATTATGGAATTAAGCTTTATGCAGATTTTTGCTAGAAATCATAAACCAGCAGCGCCAACTGTAGAAGCTGTTTTAGATTTCATTGTTGAATTTTACACTTGGGCTAAATCTAAAGATGATTCTTTTTCTAAGAGAAATGATTATTTAATTGGAATTGAGGGAGAAATTTTCCGTATTTGCGATAGTTATTTAGTGGAAAAAATTAACGAATTTGCTGCTATTGGCGCAGGAGAACATTTTGCTTTAACAGCAATGTATTTAGATAAAAATCCTCAAGAAGCTGTAGAAATTGCTAATGAATTATGTGTTTATTGCTCCCCTCCGATTAATGTTATTACTAAACAGCTTAATGTTAATAGTTAACCTGGTAATATAGGGCTATGCGCAAGTCAGAAGTTATATCATGTTCGGCAAAATACTTATAATTAAACTCGTAGTTTTGCTTTAACCTTGGGATAAATATTTGAGTGCGAAAAGGTAACTACAAACAAATAGTTTTTTATAAATAATTATCCGAACATGATATTAGAAGTAATCCCTGATTAATACTATTGCTAGGAAGTCAAAATTTAACAGTTCAAAGTAAGATATTATAGGCTCAAAACTTTACTTTAACACTACAGTAATTTCAGGAAATAATTTGATATCTTGAGTTATAAACATTCAGCTATTAGCAGTCAGCTACCCTCTTGCAGAGGAACTAGGTTATCAGCTTTTTAATGAATAAAGCAAGCATTCGCTTAACTTCTGCTAGATTTTCAACCAACCCATCCCCACTAATACCATTTATCAAAAACTTTTATACATTTTATTGAGCTGGGGAGTAGGGGAGTGGGGGAGTAGGATAAATGTAAAAATTATGAATAATTAACACTAAATTCCTAATAATTATCAAACAAGTTATTCGGCCTATATTAATTACTTAATAATTGAAGTGTCACCTAAGTATAGCATTACTTTTGGTAATTGGTATAATACTAGTTTGAAAAAAGAATGTTACGAATAGTAAGGATGATAAAAATACTTTACAGGAGATACCCCTTTGACGAAAAAGATGATTTATGACCTAAAAAATGGCATTTATACCATTGATTATGACTCCTGACTCCTGACTCCTAATAAGCTGATAACGCAGTTCCTCCCATAGGAGGCTATCTGATGGCTGAATGATGACCTAAAACCAATCTTCTTGGTCGTTATTGTGTTTTTTATAAACCTGACCTTTGCGATGAATTTCACGAGTTTTTTCATAGAGATTTTCTTCAGTTAGCTCCCACTTTTGCAAGATTTTTTCTAAGTCTACTTGAATATCTTTTGCGCCAGGAAAACCTCGATAACGAATTTTCAATCTTGCCAATTCTGCTAAGTTATAGTCAGTACCTTTTTCTGCTAATAGGATGTTAACTATTTGTCTATCTTTATGATATTGGGGATGCTGTTGTTCTTCTGATTTCATAAAACTAAGGAAGCATTCATTAATGGAGCATGGATAATTGATAATTGATAATTGATAATTGATAATTACCTCTTTAACAAAGGAAAAAGACATTCATTAAAATAAATTTAGCAAAACTACTTTTTTCTGACTCAGCAATCAGGAAGAAACAAGAATCCTTAAAGCAATTGAGAAATTGAGAAAGAATAAAAAATTACTGCCAAACTACCCTCCCTTAACCCTAGCAGTAATTATTAATTACTACTTGCTGATAACTGATAACTGATAACTGATAACTGATAACTGATTTAACTCTCTAGATTATTCCACTTTTCAAAATGACTATCTTGATGATTATTTTGATTATTATCAACCAAAGAAGGCTGAATTTCTAAAGCTTTTTCTTGACAAAAAAAAGCTTCATAGAATCTTCCTTCTTGCTCCAAAACCTTTCCCAAATTCCAATAAGCTGCTCCTAAATCAGGTTTCAATTTAATCGCTTTTCTATAAGTCATCATCGCTGCTTCAATTTGACCTTTTTTATAAAACATACTGCCTAAATTGACAATAGCTTCAACAAAATTAGGATTGATTTTTATTGCTAATAAATAAGCACGAATAGCTGCATCTATTTTATTTTGTGCTTGTAGTGCATTTCCCAATGTTTTGTAGACAGGAGCAAAATTTGCTTGTTTTTTTAATGCTTTGTGACAAAGAGCGATCGCTTCTGTAAATTTTCCCTGAATATAATAAGTTTCTGCTAGTTTATTAATGGCATTAATATCATTTTGTTCTAGATTGAATAATTCTTGGGAATTATTTTTTACGGGATTTGATTGAGGATTATTTGAGAGTTGATTATCCTGTTGATAATGCTTTTTACCTTGTAAATTTACATTCATACTTAATATCATATCTAGTCAAATAATTATAAATTTAGCGATTAGCAATTCAGTTAATTAAAATCAGAAGCCTAGAAGCCATAAAAATAGATAAAGTTAAAAGCTTATATAGGTTTTCCCAGACTAATGAGGTAAATCTATCTTTAATTTCTATTCTATGTTAAGTGTTACCTAAAACCAATAAATGAGGGTACTTCATCACTATCGAAATTGCTATAGCTAAGGTACTAATTACGATAAGAAATAAACATGAGCACTTACAACTCGCCAACCAACAGAAGTACGCATCCAAGTTTGACTTTTCCTGCCAATTTTTCCAGTTTCTTGACGCTGAAATTCTGTATTTGCTGTGGCAAAATCTCTACCATAAGAGTAATAACAGTGTTCATTAATACCCGCTCTAAATTCACTTTCCCACACGCTCTACGAAAAGTGTAAATAGCCTCATATCCATAAAGAATTTCATTCACCCCATAACGGATAGTATAAGAACTATCCCAAAATAATTCATCTAAAACATCCACATTATTACTAATCAAAGCTGCCTCATATTTTTCAAATGCTGCTCTTACCTCTGCCACAACATCAGGAATATTAATCTCCATTTTTTTATCTTCCTCTACTGACAATATTCTAAAAAATTTTCTGGAACTATTTTCAATTCTCCAGACTTAAATCTATCTATCGAAACCCAAAGTGCCGTTTTTTTTCGTTCCTTCTCCCAAAAAGTTAACTCCTCTATTTGATAAAACTTTGAGTCAGCAAAATCACATTTATATAATTGAATTAACTCATGTCTTTCCTCTCCATCAAACATAAAAACATTTTCCAGACATCCCAAATATTTAATATTAGTCAACTCAGCTTCAATCTCCTCTTTAAACTCTCTCCTTAAAGCATCAATACTGTACTCTCCAAAATCAACACTCCCACCCAGAACCCGATAGAAAGTTTCCTGTTTTATAGAGTCATAACCTTGAGAAATAAACAAGCGATCGCCATCTCTAATCAATCCCAAAGCCAACAGCCTAATTTTATTCTTTTTAGTCATAATTTTCTCGTATAAATTTCATATAATATTGCAATTATCATACTGGTAAAATACAAAATTATAGATTTTTAGGGAACAGGGAAAAGGGAAGAAACACAAAAATAAACTATACCTAACAGTTCCTGAAAAATGCCATATATAGCAATCCTATTTGAATCGTAATATTTTGGTGTTAGGGGGGTTAGCGTTTGCGGTAGCATTCCGTGTAGGAAAGCTTTGCGTCAGCAAATTGCCATTCGCCCAGGAGTCATAATTTCAAATTTTTTAAGTGAATATTAACGGTCATCAAAATTTTCACAACTCATTTAGGATTGCTACATCTTCCCAAACAATTACTGATATGATTATTAATCAGGATTTTTATTATTAAATGCAATAATTTTTTTTCAATTCAACACAAACTAAATTAACAAATCATATCTTACCTAATTGTTTGCTAAATTAAGTATCATCAGAAAAACCTAACTCGTCGTTATTTTCTGGTACAGGCCAGTCTTCATTTTTACCACCAATAATAAGTGTTTCTATCATTACAAATTCTTCACTTAATCGTTGCAAAGCATTAATCAAAATATCCAATGATAAAGCATCACTTGTGCCTAAATCAAACCAACAACGACCCCATAATCCTTGATATTCTACATCTCCCATATTGTGCATTACAGACATCATACTTTCTCCAGCCATTTCCTGACTATATTCCATGTAACTAATCTCTATTCCTATTTCTTGAACCTGTAAATTTTCGGCATTAAATCCACCCAATTTTCCTAACAAAAACCAGGAGTCAAACACCTCTTCAATGTACTGTTTTTCTGCCATTGAAGGAACAGTGCTAAACTCCAACCAAATCCATACATCAAAAGGATTAAATTCCCGAAATTGTACTTTCATAAATATTTGCTATGCAATAATTTTTTTCAGAGTAACTTAATTAATACCAAATTAATAAATGTTTGCTACAAATAACTTTCTAAGTGTTAGGTGTTAGGTGTGAGGTGTTAGGTGGTAGGTGGTAGGAAAATAATTAATTATTAACTACCCGGTTTATTTATAACATTCTTTTTTCAATTTTATATAACACAGCGACTCTAATTTTTTTTACCTATAAATAGGGTTTAAAGACAAAATTAAACAAAGATTTTTACAGTAAAATTATGATACCAAAGGATAGGAAAATTTCTACCTGTTCTGTTTCATTCATACCACCTTTTTTAAAGTTGTAAGTATAGCGCTTTTCGTGATTTTTGAATTACAATAATTCACCTAAAACCTAAAACCTAAAACCTAAAACCTACCACCTAACACCTATAGCAATATTTAGTGCAAATAGTATTAGGGATTCAGATTATTTTTAACTTTTGAATTTCTAGTTTTGATTTGACTTAGTATTGGTAATTCAGGTGGTCCCCATGGACCTACTCCATCTCTAATAGCATCTCGCATCGGGTCACAAGGTAGGTTTCCATCTTCAATATTATTGATATTTTTGCATTGTTCAAAAAAGATTTGTGCAACCAAACGTCTAGGCAATTGAGCTGATTTTGTTAAAGCTATATCAAAATTTTCCCTAGCCTTTTCTCTAAGAGATAAATTATTATCTTTATCCTTCGCTTGGGAAACTAAAATTTGCGCTTTCAGATAATGTACTTCTGGATTATTAGGAACTTCAGATAAAGCTTGATCTACATATTCCAAAGCTTTTTCTATCTTATCTAAATCCCGATAAGCTACAGCCAATCCTCGATAAGCCAAATGATGGGGATAAGCTTGCTCTTTTAATCTGTCAATTGCCTTACCTGGGTCAGAAAATGGCAAATTTACAGCCAACATTAAATCCATATATCCTTTCAGTAAATTTAACTCTGGGTCAGATGAATTTATTCTTTCTGCTGCCTCAAAATGACTCAACACTTTTCTCAATTTTTGTAAAGCTTTAGGAGTTCCTTTGAGCGTACCTTCCTTAGATAAAATATAAGCACCTTCTAGAAAATGCCCTGTGGCTGCATAAATATGACCGCGAACCGGATTAGTTACGATTAAATTTTTCCCTACTTCAGTAGTTTTTTGAGCGTATAATTTCAGAGATTCCCAGTTTTCATCTAAATAATGTAAGGAAGCCAGCATTGCATAAACAAGAGGTTCATTTATCTCTTGTGATTCCGCTACTTTTAAATAATCTTGAGCTTTCTGATAGTTTCCTTCCTCAAACATAGACTTAAAAGCTGCTTCAGTTCTTTCTCCTATGTTGTTAGGATTTTGCTGACGAAATGGGTCTCCTATTGCCGGACTGATTTCCAGGCTTAGACTCATCAAACTAGCACTATAAATAACTGATATTAGCTTCAAAATTTGAGATTTTTGCCACCAACTAAATATTTTTTTTTGCATAAATTATTTTGCTACAAACTACTTTTATTTTGAATGTTTAGGTAAATTTTATTATATGTTATGTTATTCTCTAAGATAGATTATCAATAAATTATTGTCTCAAATAGTAAATTCACATGAAATATTAACACAAACTTGGGCATAATAAAATGCTTGTGCTAGTCAAATTTAACTTTTCAACCGACAACTTCAAAGCTGAAATTGTAAATAAAAAATATAAAATATATTAATGCTTTATCTGAAAAACTTAGATTATCATCCAGCAGCCAGTATCACTCCAATCCTCAAAAATATCAACATGGAATTAGCACCTCAACAAATGGGACTGATTATCGGTTGTAGTGGCTCTGGCAAAACTACATTATTAGAAATATTAGCTGGTCTAGCTCAATGCTCCACTGGGGAGATTTATTGGCGAGACCAAAAATTAACTTCTGAACACCTCCAACAACTGGGTGGTTTAGTATTTCAATTCCCAGAAAGACACTTCTGCGGAGGCACCATTTTGGAAGAGCTAAGATTAGGCCATCCAGAGTTACGCCCAGAACAAATATCTTCCGCCTTAGAAGAAGTAGGTCTAGACCATTTACCATTACATACATCCCCTCAAGCATTAAGTGGCGGTCAACAACGTCGCCTTGCTTTAGCAGTACAGTTAATTCGTCAACCTCATCTACTTATGTTAGATGAACCCACAGCCGGATTAGATTGGTCCATGCGAAAGCAACTGGTAAATTTGTTGGCCAAATTGAAAACTCATTGGAGTTTGTTAGTTGTCACCCACGATGCCAGTGACCTTTTGTCCATAGCAGACAAATGTTGGACTTTAAATCATGGACATTTGCAGTCAGTTGACCCTGCCAAACTCATCTCTACCAACCAGACTGAAGTAGCATCTTTGAAATGAGCATTTCTATGAGAGGTTATTTATATACAGTTGCTATTAGTGTAGGGAGCATTTTTTTGATATGGAATGGCACATCACAGATGCCCAAAGCTTAGGAATTATTGATCGAGAAATTGGTCCTCATGCTTTTTCTCCAGCAGAGTACGAGATTGTTCGACGGGTGATATATGCTACAGCAGACTTTGAATACAAATCTTTGATTAGTTTTTCTGACCATGCTTTGCAGTCAGGAGCTGCTGCTTTAGCAGCTCGTACAACAATTGTAGTGGATGTGCCAATGGTGCAGGTGGGAATTACGCCAGTCATTCAAAGCACTTTTGCTAACCCTGTTTACTGTTCAATGGATGCTATAACTAGACCTCAGAAGGAAAAAACTAGCACAGCTTGGGGAATTGAGACTTTAGCTAGGCGTTATCCAGAGGGAATTTTTGTTATCGGTCAAGCTCAAACGGCTTTGTGTGCTATTGTCGATCTAATTGAAGCAGAGGAAATTCGACCTGGTTTGGTTATTGGTACACCTTCGGGCTTTGTGGGTGTGGATGTAGCTAAGTCCCGTTTGTACGATTCTATGATTCCTCATATTCGGATTGATGGCCGTAAGGGTAGTGCAGTAGTAGCTGTGGCTATTATTAATGGTCTAGTGGACTTGGCCTGGCAAGCCTATGGTAAACAGGGACAAGGCAGTTAAACTGAATTCAACGGCTTTGTTCAGCAATTAACAATTAATAATTAACAATTAATAATGACCCCTTATTTTAACGAGGGGATTGACTAAAAGGAAAATTTGGAATTTTATCCCCTGAAAAAGCTATCCCTGATCAGGAAAGGAACTCGTGAAACCCTTGTATGAGGGTGGGGAGAGGGGGAGGTGGGGGAAGAGTGGGGAGTCAGAATCTTGTCTACATTCCTCAAAAAATTTTATTGAATTAGACACTTTTCTTCGCAAAAAGCCGACCTCATACTTACACATAACTTCTATTTAATGTCTACGTTTTATGTTAAGAAAGATGTTGATAAAGCATAGCTTAAAAAGGGAGACTTTTCACCTGAATTGTTGAATTAATAATTATTCGGTAAATCAAGATATCAAGCTTTAGGAATAATTTCTTTAATAGCTTTGAATAACTAACTTATGTTATTTAGCAATGAGTTTTCCCCTAATAATAAAATTCATCTTAGCTAATTACCAAAACCGATTTAACCAAAATTCAAACCAAAATTGAATTTTTAGCATTAGTTAAAATTTTATCCTAATATCTCTGATGATTTTGGTCAATCGGCGATCGCATCCTACTTGTTTCTCTATAACTACTTGGTGGGGGTTGTTGACTTTTCCGACGAGATGAGCGTATTTGATTAATTACTTCAACAAAAACATCTCGTCTCAGATAAGGATAATCACTCACCCATAAATTTACAGTGGGAAGATAAACATCTGAACACTTAGAAATTTTTCCTAAATCTTGTTGATAAGATACCACTAACATTACAGCCACCTGACCTCTAGAAATTCCTTGATGATGACGACGTAGAGGTGCTTGAATTTCAGCCAAAAATCCTGTTTTATCCCCTACTTCTAAATTGATTCGTTGCTCTAAATTTTCTACTATAATCAACTCCCCTTTTTGATTAACTCTCTCTTCCTGACCAGTTACTTCTTCTGTAATATATACATCTAAAACTCGCCCTTGCCAGAGACCACTATATGGATATCGTCTAAATTCAGCATTGCGGAGACTAGCTAACAATACTGGTCCCCACAACCAATAAAGACCTGCTGTAATTCCAATTAATAAAAATAAAGGGTCGGCATCATCAGTAGTAAATACATTAATTAACACAATAATTAAGACTGAAACTGCCGAAATTAAAGCCCGTTTTAAAACATCGGAGAAATTTCCCCAAGAAAAAGCATATTGATCGCTTGTAGCTACAGTAGGAATTAGTTGTTCAAATGTTTTACGAGTTAAGGGAACTAGCATTTATAAATGTTGTAACTCAGTTAAGGTTTAAAGTTAATTTATCTAATTTAATGTTACAATATAATTCTTTGTCAAAATTATAGAAGTGATCGTATTAAATCATAAATCTTGTGAGTGATTTAGTTATAACTATTTTACTTGTAAGATAATTTATAATAAGCTAGTGATAATTCTCAATATTATCTATTTTTGATTAGCTATTGTTACTTATGCAAAAATTTATATCACCAATGCTTGCCAGTTTGATTTTAGCTCTATGGGTAAGTGGAATTGCAATCCTCTCAGTTCAGAATGCCGCTCCCATATCTTTAAAGTTTATTGGTTTTCGTTCTATAGAAATGCCTATAGGAATCATATTGGCTTTTACCGTCAGCCTGGGATTCCTAATTGGTGGCCTTTTTATGCCCCCCCTATTTAACATGGCAGCAAAAGGAAATCCAGAAGATTTCTAATCTTTTCTACAATTTTCCTGGACAAAACACGATTATAGACATATTTTAAAAGTGGTATTTAGATACCGCTCATGTCAATATTTACATTAGACATCTTCAATAATCAATAATCAAATCAGTTATCGTAAAAAAGCATCAATTATTTCCCCCTGCTCCCTCTTTTCTGGCTATGCTTTATAAACATCTTTCTTAACATAAAACCTAGACATTAAATAGAAGTTATGCCAATTAGCCAAAGTAATGCTATACTTCAGCTATACTTCAACAGCTCATAAGTTACCAAGATTCAAAAGCTGTTTTTGACAATTATTAGTTGTTTAGTATAGATTTTTCCTACTTTTAACCTCTCCCCACACCTCCGGTAACTTCAGTACGGACGTTGCATGCAACGTCCCTCCCCCACCCAATCAGATATAGCATTCTTTTTGAGAAATGGTATTATGTGTAAGTCTGGTGTCGGCTTTTTGCGGAGAAAAGTGTCTAATTCAATACACTTTTTTGAGGGATGTAGACAAGATTCTTAATCCCCACTCTCCCCAACCTCCTACAAGGGTTTCAGCAGTTCCTTATTAAAGGATGATAGCTTTTCTGGAGAAGTATCAAAGCTTATACACTTGACCATCAATCAATAAGCGAGTGATTCCTTTAGCCTGCAAATATATTGCTGTTTTATGCAACATTCTGCCATCCGGAACTTTAAGTATCCTTTGGTTACGAGCCGAAAATCTGTGGGCTACTCGGTGATTATCAAATACTGGTAAAGTTTTTTCCTGAGACTCTGCTACAGGTATTTGTCCCAGTTCACCAAAAGCGATTAAAGGTCGAGTCACTAATTCTGTAAACCTATCTACAACCAAATAACAAGTTTTAGGCAGGGCCGACTCAGTTAGAGGTAAGATAGTAACTTGAGAATAACCAGAATTTTGGACAGATAATTCATAGGAAGTATCTATATCCTCCTCATCAAGCTTATCTTCATCGTCAAATTCTTGTTCATCAAAATCTTCTAAATCATCTTCCTCAAAGTCGTCCAAATCTTCAGATTCATTGAGAAGGTCTTCTGCTAATATTTCTTCTATTTCATCTTTAGGTTGAAGGTAGCTACTCTCAAGGCTAGCATTTGAAGTTTGTTGTTGCCGACGAGTCGAAGATAGTTTTGGAGCTTCTGTGATTTTTCTCTCAGTCCCTGAATCTGTAGACAAAGAAATACGTTTACGCTTTCTGATCACTCCTCCACTTACATCAGTATCCTGATTTTCTGAGTCTTCCGTATCAGATATTTCCTGAGTCGTTGACTGATTCATTTTATCAAGACTATCATTAGTATCCTCAGTATCCTCAGAAATATTTTTCGGGGAACGGGTTGAGCGTTTTTGCTTTTGGTGAACTAGGTCTTTGTATTCATCTTCTGGTATGCTAGCTTGTAGGATACGTCTAATTGTGGAACTACTCACACCATAACGATCAGCTAGAGTAATAGTATTTTCTTCAGTCGTTTGATAAAGATCGACGATTTCAACTTTTTCTGTGTCTGATAGTTTTGTCGGTGTCATAGTTGATAACAATATATTTAAAGAATAATATATATAATATGGTGAGAGTTAGAAATCACCATAATTACTGACAATACCTTGAGTGTTTGTTCGAGAGGCAGTGACGATTCACCAATAAATTGAACTTTAATCCTTGAGTAGAATATTACAAATTAGCCAGTAATGTTTTTTGCTGATTTGTGGGATGCAACTCAGTTTTGAATCCTAGTAGCATAAAATAGATAATACCAGATTATAGGCAACAGTTAAAAACCCTGAACTGCTGCTCAGAATTGAGTATCGTTATTTACTATGGTTAATCAGCCAAGACATCAAACTAGGTCAAGGTAGATAAACAGAATTTTACTGATTTTTTCTTCTCCAGTTAGTTCCTGTTTACAACTAGGAATCTTGCCAACCACTACAGGGAAAATTCCTTTATATTCAATATTTTATAAATTTAATAATAATAAATAGTATTTAAGTAAAACTCAGTATATGTATAGGTAATATATAATTAAATTTAAAATTTAAGCCCGTGACGAGGATTGAACTCGTGACCTCACCCTTACCAAGGGTGTGCTCTACCACTGAGCCACACGGGCATCTTTATTTCAATCCCGTTTGTGAGTGGGCCGAGCTGGATTTGAACCAGCGTAGGCGTAGCCAGCGGATTTACAGTCCGCCCCCATTAACCACTCGGGCATCGACCCATTTGACTCACAATAATATATATTAGCACAATCTGAAATAATTGCAACAACTTTGTGAATAAAATTCTGTAACCCAAATATCATCAGCTATCTACAGATTCATTGGTTGTTTGATAGATAGGAGTTCTACCCCATAAGGTATTTTGCCCCATAGTCAAATTGCAAAATAGATTTTAATACCAAATTCAATTATGAAAATGGTATTAGTTGTTATTTGTCCTCACCAGCTCAAGATATCAACTGCTTCATAAAACTGATATAAAACGTCACATAGCGTGATATTTTAATGTTTACTTCCTGCTGCAACCGGAACTGTCGGCAGCACTCGGTCCACAGGCATTGACGGTAAACCCGACCGCAACCCTTAATTTTACAATTGTATTTAAGTCTTTGTCAATCCATAGACTGCCAGAAATGTTTAAGCAGTGATTAGAGCAGAAGATACAAATCTCACGGTCATTACTACTTGTGAAGAGAATATCGTTTTATATCGCTTATACACATAAATTTTCAACTAAGTCAAAACTCTCCAGTCTGTTGCAACAAATGTAGTCGGTGATAAATACCTCCTTGACCCAATAACTCCTCGTGACTACCAACTTCGACAATCCTACCTTGGTCAAGTACCACAATTTTATCTGCCTCCCTGACCGTACTTAGTCTGTGGGCAATAATAATTATCGTCCGAGTCCCGAAAATATTACCCATTGCTAACTGAATTGATCGCTCACTTTCATAGTCCAAACTAGAAGTTGCCTCATCAAAAATTAGCACATCTGGATTAGCTAACGGGGAACAACCCAATGATACCAGTGTCCTAGCCAAGCCATACCTGGACCTTTGGTGATACTGACCAAAAATATTAACCCTAATGGTACTGATAAGGATAATAGTTGATTGGTGGGTAAACCAGTTAACTGGGCAATTGCTCCAATTAATTGTTCCATTGGCCAGTCTGCAGAAGTGCCTGAAAGTATGTTCAAAATCTGGCCGATCGCATAGGGAACTATGAGGTCAATTAGTTCTAGGATGCTTGAGGCCCCGATGCTGAAGATCGAAAGTGGCAGATATGTCTGATAATATTTAATGATGTCCCGGAAATTTGCCATAATTCTGATTCAGATATTTTAAAGGCACTGTGATCAACATTATTACACTCATAATACATAAAGTAACATAAAAATAAGTATCAGACTTGGAGCGGTAAATTTAGATTTTGGATTTTCAACCAAGGTAATCATAGTCAAGCAGTAGCGATCGCGACAGTAACTTTATCAATCCAAAGCACAATTACAACTATTGAAATAATTATGATCGATATTTATTGTGAACGTCTAGAAGCTGGTTTATGGGATGAACCAATAAATTTAATTAGTAATCTAGCTTTTTTCATAGCAGCATGGTCTATTTGGCGTTTGGCAAATCGTTTAAATGTGCAATTTTATAGTGTGAAACTGTTAATTTCTTTGATGATAGCTATTGGTGTTGGTAGTAGTTTATTTCATGCTTATGCTACAGGTTGGGCATTATTAATGGATGTCATACCTATAAGTTTGTTTCAGGTATTTTACTTATCGGTTTATGCTCGTAGAGTTATCAAATTAAAAGTCGCAATAGTAGTAGTTTTAATCATAATTTTGGTAATTTCTAGTTTGATGACTCGACAATTAGAGGTATTAAATGGTTCTCTCAGTTATTTGCCTGCTTTGATTTATTTATTAGGATTAGGAATTTATCATTTTCAAACAAATAAGGAATTTAATTTTATCCTTTTAGGAGGAGCCGGTATATTTTTAATAGCTCTATTTTTCCGAACAATTGACGAATATATTTGTCCGTTATTGCCAATAGGAACTCATTTTTTGTGGCATATATTTAATGGATTTATGCTTTACTTTGTTTCGAGTGGTTTATTATTCAACTTAAAAGTTAATCAATCAAATTATAGTATTTCTCAAGATGAGGGATGAAATTTATGCTTTGCTAAAATAGGTGTAAGTATTCAGCTATTAGCTGTCAGCTCTCAACAATAAAAATCAACCTAAATAGTTAATGTTAGCTGATGCTTTTGCTTTTATCCTTTTAATTATCCCACTATCTCAGTCCTAATTTATACTCCAAATGCAACAAACGAGGAACGCTGAAAGCTGATAAAGTTTGCCTAGCATTGCGGAGGAAATGCTTAACAAATAGGTTTATATAAAATCAGGTTATAAAATTATCCACTCACCATCTTCAATCAATAAAAACCTGCTCTAAAGTACCCCTACCAATTTCTATATTTTAATCTATTCTTTCTAGTGTCTCCTGACTCTTGACTTAGGTCATCATTCTACATTTTCAACCACAAAATACTTGATAGTTAAATCTACTTGAAATCAATTTACCTTCTGTATCTATGTAAAAGTAGAAGTGCTGATACTAATTAAAAAAAAGAATGTGATGCTTGAGCAAACTTCAACTATTAACTAATTAAGAAACTTTTTCCACTTTATCCTTTTTATAACCAGCTTTTTCTTTGTTTTTTCTCGGATTTCACCACACCCTACACCCCACACCCCACACCCAAGATTGATAATATTTGTAGCAAACATTTATCAATTAAGTATTAAGAGAACGAATAGTTACTAAAATCCGAAATTGGTCATAATTCAAAGGATTAAAAAGGGGTAAAATAGAAATATTTTAGGTAAATATATTCCTAGATTTTTAAGTGAGAAATAGTTGTCTTGATTTCTTCCTCCCTCTTCCCTGTCCTCTATCTCAACTAGGAAATTTATTTGGCACTACTACTTAGCAATTCCCATATTAGTGAGGTACGCTCATTTGTTTGTTTGAAGTAACAGGGAATAAAAAGATAAAAAGATAAAAAGACAAAAAGACAAAAATATAACAGTACCTCACCAGCTTGAGAAACGCTATAATTAAAAAATTAAACAGATAAAACTTCATTCAATATACTTTTATGTTCCTCAACAATATTGTCTGGAACATAATTAAAAACTTGTATTTCTTCTGCTTCTTGATTTTCTGGAGGAAGCGGAGAATTTGCAACACATAAAAAAACTAATCCTACCGACCAACCGAAACCCCGTTCTTTCACCTCACTAGGATATTCTAAATAACCTAATAACTTTTGTTTTGTAACTGTAATACTTAACTCTTCCTGTGCAATTCTCTGAATAGCATCGTCAATATATTCTTGATAAAAAACTGTACCTCCAGGAATATGCCACAAATTATTCCAAGCAGCATCTTTTCTGAGAATTAATACAACACCAGTTTCAGTTTTAACAACTAATTCTACAACTAATCTGGGAACTTGAGAATATAAAAGTTTAAACTGTTCTGGAGAAAAAGGTTTTTTGCGACTCATTTAATTTAGTTCCACTCAAGCTATATTTTAATTATTCTAGAATAAGTTGTTACTTAAAAGTGTAGAATATAGCAGTTATCTCATTCATTAAGATACATTTTTTTCTGATTCCCTGTTCCCTGTTCCCTGTTCCCTGTTCCCTGTTCCCTCAGAGTGTCCAATATCTCAAAACTTATACCAAATTCAAGAAAGCCATGTCCTCGCAGAGACGGGGGTTGTTACAGTAAAATCCGAGCATCAAAAGATTGGAAACTTTGTAGTTTTTTTCTCTCATTCTTACCACCTAACCCCTCGATATCAACCAATGTAGCAATATTTTATAAAAATGGTATTAAATCATATTGCTATAAATTCTATCTATCAGAAATAGCTTAAATACAAAAAACACTGACAGAAAATTCTTAAATGAAAAGTCTGCCAGCATAAAAATAAAGGTAAAAATTCAAATTAACTAGATAATTAGTTATTAGGACTGAGAATAATTACTGTGCGTTGATTAACATCATCTGCGGGATCAGTACCAGATAAAGGTTGAGAAGAACCCATTCCTTCACCCACAACTTGATATGGTATATTCTGTTGTTTAAGGTATTCTACCACTACATTTGCTCGGTCTTGGGAAATCTCTTGATTTAACTCAGCTCCACCAATACTGGATGTATGACCTTCTACTCTAATGACCACTTCATCAGGATTATACTGCTTAATTTTAGAAATCATATCCTGAATATTTTCCTCTGCTTGGGGAGATAATTCAACTATGTTAATTTCAAATTCTATTTTACCTAAAGTTTCTGGTTGATTAAGAGTCTTAGTCTGTGACTCAGATGTGGCAACCATATCATTAGCAGCCATATCAGTGGTAGGCTGTTCGACAGTAGGAGACTCTGTTTCTGGTTGTGCTGCAGTAGTTAATATAGTTGAGTCAGTAGCTGGAGTTTTTGTTGTTGTTTCTGCTTCAGAACTAGTGGCGGTATTAGTCATATCTGTAGTTGACTGTTCTCCAGAGAATACTACTGGGGATGGGGAACTAGAAATTGGATCAGCAGTAGTTGTAGTTGTCTGTTCGGTTTCCGGTACTTCGGTAGTAGTTATAGACTCCGTTGTGGAAGCAGTAGTTGTAGTTGTCTCGTCGGTTTCTGGTGTTTCTGTAGTAGTTGTAGAGTCTAGTTCTGATGTTTCTGTTGATTCAATTTCTGCTGTTTCTTCTGTGTCGGAGTATACATCTTCAGTTGCTTGAACACCAATATTAGGGCGTTTAAAAGCATTAGGCTGTGCAAAAGCCCAGCCACAAATAACCATCAAACCCATTAATACGCCTAATACTTTGGGACTGAGATTATCTTTTTTTTTTCAGTGGTCATATCTAAATCAAGCTCCTAATTGATTTGTCTGATATTTGTATTCAACTAATATAATGCTCAAACTTTCCCAAATCAGCAACAAGTAGAAACAACTTTAGTTATGATTGGGATTGGGAGATTTATATTTATTATTCCCCCTAATCTATAGCCTATAGCAGAATTTTATGAGAATGAGGGTAAATTATCACGTATTTTTCCAAAGTTCTTTAGATTCATAGTTAATTTTTGGTAATTGCTAAACTATTGAATAACAACATAGTTGAGATTGTTCAACTTTTATTTTCATACCTTGATTCAGCAACGCCAATTTTTGGCAATTATATTATCTCTACATTACATTGGATCAAAATAACTATAGCATTCCTATTTTGGTTGTGAAAAAAATATCCTAGAAAATAGGGAACAGGGGTAAGAGTTTCAGGATTTTTATCGATTTTTTGATTTTTTACAAATAATTTAGGATTGCTATATTGTCTCAATATTTCACAGTAATGCTAGTACAAGTAACCTGATTAATTTTAGACTTTAGACACGAAGCAAGAGACGTTCTTCTAGAAGAACATCTCTTGAAACTTTCCATTAGTATCAGCTAACTAACTGTATAAGCGGTACTCAGTCCCCACAACAGGAGAAAGACTATACCCCCGAGAATGAGGATGGCAGAAATGCTGATTGCAGTGGGAGTATCTGCTCCCTTAAATTTCATGATTCCACGGTCTAGGTCTGACATAGTATTTGTCTCCTAACTCTATTTTTGATTTTACCTAAAAATTTCAGCAAATATGTCTATGCTGCTACTATATTTTCTCTTATTTTTGTTTCTGATTTGTCTCGAATTTTAAAATAATAATAAAGATTTGCAATGGTCATATTTGAGGCGGTTTGTAAATTGGATAATCCCAGGGTTTTGTAATTTGCCTTAACTGACTCTTGACTGATATAAGATTCAGATTGTTTCCTTAATTCTGGTTTCATTAAAAATGATATTTGGTCTTGCAAGGATAGGGGATGAGATTTTTGTTTTAAGTCTTCATAAATTTGTTGTTCTGGTGTTTCTGTGAGAGTTAAGTTTGTGTCGGTATTTTCGATAATTTCTGACAATGAATATTTGACTTACTTTAATAATTTCAGAAACTCCATAGAAAGTTTTCTGACTGTTGAGCGAGGTATGATAGAAATTCAGCAGTTTGGGAATAAGATGAATAGTCTTATTTCTGAGGTAATAAAAGGATTAGAGCAAGCTGAAAAAGTTTTAGATGGTCGAATAAATTTATCTGAAGAAGCAAAACAAGAAATATTGGAAAAAATAGGAGAAGCAAGTGGGAGAGAAGTTAAAATTAAATT
>JAAUYJ010119260.1_pt1 | contig 17465 bp, 13 predicted proteins | sample 7278031 | NCBI WGS metagenome assembly JAAUYJ01 (sample SAMN14350222, study PRJNA611818) | marine sediment metagenome | isolation source: surface marine sediment (1.8m) | place: French Polynesia: Moorea | collected 2018-08 | reverse complement strand
GCAAAAGGAATAGCTAGAGAAGAAATTAATTGTTTAATTCAACGTTATATTAATCCAGACGATCCAGTTGCTCATCCCATAGCTTTGTTGAATGGAAATGATTTAATTACAGCTCTAAAATTACCCAAAGGTCCTATAGTTGGTCAACTCTTAAAAGAAATTTTAATAGCACGAGCTGAAGAAAAGATTTTTACTAAAGCTGAAGCAATTAAATTAGCAGAAAAATTAATTCAATCCTTATAATTTAGACAACTTTATGTTGAATATACATTAAGTAAACAGAAATAAACCAATTCTAATTTTCTATAACATTTGTAGAATTGAGCTTGGTCTTTACTCCTAGATTTCTCTTTGGTTATAGTCAAAGATTAAGCCCACCAGCAGGATATTCACCTGACAATTTTTGTACTTTCTCCTGGCAGTTGTTCAAAGTAATGTCTAATTTCTTATAGTGTCTAATTTATCAACCATAAAAGAAAAAAGAAAAGTTATGGATGAACACATTCAACACATTCCAAGGAATGAATTTTCAGATATTTCACCAGTTTCAGATATTGTTCAGTACGTTGGTTTATGTCATCAAGTTTTGGATTTATCTTCTCAAATTGTAGAGTATAAGAAAGTTGTAGAAGAGGAAGAAACGAAAAGACTTGATATTAGGAGAATAGCTAATAAAGAAATGACTAAACTTTCAGGTGAATTAGATCTGCTTGAAAAAGATTTGCTAGCTGATTTAGATAGGCTAAAAGTTTTTATAGATGACGTTAACTCTTCTATTTCTATGAGTAATGTGGGAACGGACATCAGTAGAGTTATTTCAAATAGCTGTATCTGAACCAGGAATTAAAGATGCTTTGATTAGGGCAACTGATAAGTTTTGAAGCATTCAGCGGTCAGCTATCAGCATTTTTAGTAAAGCACAGAAACCTGGTTGATTAAATATCCTACCATACTAACTAACATCTACCTCCCATAAACCAGGTTTCTTATAGCACCCTAAAACAAGCAGATTTGATATTAGACATCCCAATCAGTACCAACTTTTTCCATCAAGCGGTTCAAGATTACATCTCCTTGTGGGTTGACAACACTCAGGCGGATAATTGATGGGTCTTTGGGTCGGTGAGCAATAATATATGTGTGACTTCCGTTTTCAAAGGTATAAGTATAGCGTTTGTTATTCCCTTTAATACAAGGATTTTTCAAAGTTAGAAAAGCACCACTTCTTCGAGATTGAGCTTCATAAGTATAGTTTCCGAACTCATCTAATTTCAGCCAAACAACCCAATTTTGGCTATTATCCATAAAAGCTCCAGTTGGACGAACAAAATCAGTTGGCATTGCAGAAGCACTATGAGAATTGAAGGTAATATCTGCGATCGCAGGAACAGATAAACCAATAATGGATGCAAGAGCAATAGCTTTGATATTCATTTTTTTGTCTTCCTTTGCGTGTTTTAGGGATATGTTTTGTTTCCTAACTAAGTCTTCAAACTCAATTATTTTGTATCCGTATTTATAGTTAATAAAAATGCCAGAATTCAATTTGGCACACACAAACCTGCAATTAATAGACGTATTTGTTCAGAGATCGGTAGACAAATTAGAAATTGTCACTTTAACTAGCTATCAGCTTTTCGGTGCGGAATGCTACGCAAACACCATTTAGCTGGAGCGTAAAAAAAATCAAGGGTTTAAGTCTCCCACTATATTTTAAAAAATTAGTGGTGCGCCTTTTATGGGGGTAATAGTCTCCCATTATACACCTTGAAAATGCTGACTGCTACTTCAAAACCTACTTATTTTAAGTTGTAATAGGTTTAAGTTGCCAGGATTGATTCTCACTAATTTCTAGTAATTGTTGATGATAATTTTTCAAGGTAGGACGATGACCAACACTAATAAAAGTCGTAGATTTTCCTTGCAGTTGTTGATATAAATTTTCCTCACTTTTCACATCTAAAGCACTAGTCGCTTCATCAAGAATTGCATAGGAGGGTTTTGTTAATAATAATCTCGCAAAAGCTACCCGTTGTTGTTCTCCTCCGGAAAGCACTTGACTCCAATTTTCTACTGCGTCTAAACCACCAAATCTTTCTGCTAAATTGGGAAGATTTACTTGTTCTAATACTTGTTGGATTTCTGTATCAGAAATATCTAAATTTATATGAGGATATAAAAGCTGCTGACGTAGAGAACCTAATACCATATAAGGTTTCTGAGGTAAGAATAATATTTCATCTAATTTAGGTCGATGAATAGCCCCTGTACCGGAATTCCATAAATTAGCGATCGCCCTCAAAATAGAACTTTTACCACTACCACTAGCTCCCATTATTAATAAGCCATTTTCTGAAGGTACTTCTAAGGAAATATCTCTGACTAAAGTTCTTTGGTAATTAGGAGTTTGTAATGTTAAATGTTCTAATGCAAAATGAGAATTAATAACTGTATCAATTTTTGATTCACCTTCAGGAACTTCAGGAGCTGATTCAATAGCATCATAAAATGTAGATAAACGATTAATTCCTGCTGCAAATTCTGTGAGTCTATCCAACTGACTAATAATCACTGTTAGAGAACTTAAAATTACACTAAAAGCTGTTACTGCTTGAGTAATTACTCCTACTTCCAATTCACCAGAAAGTATCCGAGGCCCGATAATTATAAATGGTATTGCTATAGTAATAAAGTCATAGCTATTTCTGAACAAATCCAAATATAATTGCCATTTTATCAGGCGATTGAAATTATCAAATACATCAGTAAATAGATTTTTAGATTGACTTAATTCTTGTTCTTCCCCTCCATAAAAAGCGATAGATTCAGCATTTTCACGAATTCTGATTAAACCAAAACGAAAATTAGCTTCTCGCTTCAGTTGTTCAAAGTTAATTCCTACTAAAACTCTGCCAAAAACTCCGGCAGTGATTAATGTTCCAGCCACAGCATAACCAATTAAAAACAACACCAATGGTTTAGAAATTGACCAGAGTAGCGCACTAAAACCAAATAGCTGAAATATAGAATTTAGCAAAATCACGAAAAGATTCAGAGATTGATTTGTAAAACTTCTAATGTCTTGAGAAATACGTTGGTCTGGGTTATCAATTTCTTGGTTATAACTAATTTGATAATAAGAGCGATCGCCCAAATAATTATCCACAAATTTATTAGTCATCCAACTTCGCCAAAAAATACTCAGTTTTTCCTGTACATAGGGATATAAAGAAACGAAGGGTACGGCAATTATAACTGTAACAATATACCCTATAATTGAGCGCCAAAATCTATTAGTATTTTGCTCGGAAAGTGCAGAAAGAAAATCAGCTCGTTGATTTGTCAGGAATAATTTAAATACGGTAAATGTTCCTAGTAAAATAATTACTAGTAACAATAAACCTCTAGCCTGCCATTTCTGCTCGGAGAACCAATAGGGTTTAGCGATTCCCCAAAAATCTTTTAATACCTCTAAGTTAAACCTTTTTTTCTTCTTGGGATTTGTCTTAGTGTTCATCACGGATTTACTTTATCCTCAATTATTACATAGAAGTTATAGCACAGAAATTTATTATATTCTAGTAAAAAAAATTAGAATTATGAAAAGGGATAACTTGGACTTTTCAACTCACTCTTAGATGAGCAAAAGCCCTAACATCAAAATAGATAAAGAAGAAATAAGTAGGGCAAGGTAAAAAAAAGGTGTTGGATATTTAGTTATAAAAGCCTTAAAAGCAATGATATAACTTACTTATTAACCAGTTGAAAATTTGATACATAAAGTACAATATTTACCACTGTCTACTTACTAGATGATTGCCGATAATTGTTTCAGTTTTGACTGGTAGGTAAATTTTAATTTCCTCATCCTACCTGAATCCTATTTTTAAGATTTTCATTACTTAATTTATTGATAATATTACGCATAAGTAATCATTGAAGATATCACTCTGCCAGCTAATAATACCATTTTCAATGAATACTACTACATTCGTTGATGGGCGAGGTGTTAGGTTTGAGGTGGTAGGTAGTAGGTATGAGATAGAATAAGTGCAAATTTGCTCATCTTTTGGCACTCCGATTTTACTGTAACAATCTTTATTGAATTTGGTATTAGCAAATATTATCAGGATTTGGCCATTAAAAAATGATCGTCTAATGGGCAAAAGTAATTGCAGTTACAGAAAATTTACTTTACATAAAAAAAATCTACAGACTTGGTAAATTAGAGTTATTATTTAGTGGTAAAATCAGGACATTTATTGATTATTTAATAAATTCAACGAATTATGAATATGTCAACAGAAAATAATTTGCCAGAGCATTATCCATTTCGTGATGATTTTTCAGAACAGAATACTGCGGAAAGAGAACAAAATAGTAATTTAGAAAATTCTCAACAAGCAGTGAGAGATGAAAGCAATAGGAAAATAAATCAAACTCGTTTATTGTTAACATTATGGGATTTAGGATGTGAAGGAGAAAAAATTAAAGGAGTGAAAAAGAGTGAGTTAACAAGTAGAGTGAAACGGAAAAAAGGAGGTAAAAAAATTGGTAAGTATCAGGATATATATGAGGATTTAGAAAAAGTAGGGGCGATTATAATTGAAACTAAAAATAGGGCAGTATTAGTTTATATCACAGAGATAGGACAGCAAATGTTGGGGGTGGGTTTACAAGATCAAGATTTTAATTTTGAGGGAACTGTAATCGCAACTAGGTTAGCAAATGCACTTTTGAGGTGGAACCGAAAAACTGGTAGTATCAGAAGTGTTGAAGTGGAGTTGGGAGAAAAGGCGATCGCTGATTATGAAGAATTTAAACAGGTAGTATTAACAGTTTATGAGAGGTTAAATAGTGATTATAATTATGATAATTTGGTGCCTATTTATAGAATACGGCGAGATATTGGAGAGAGGGTTAGTCGGTCTCAATTTAATCAGTGGATGTTGGAGATGCAAGCTGATGATATAATCGTCTTACAAGGAGGTAGTGTTGAAGATAGTGCTCCTGATAAAATCGAAGATTCAATCTCTACAGAAATAGGTGGTTTGCGTTGTTTTGCCAGAAAATTACTGTAGAGTTATTAGTTGGAAAATTTACATTCTTACTAAATTATGACTGCGGATAAAAATCGTATAGATGAATTGCTCAAAAAACATAATCCTTTTCTCGGTCGTACTGTGGTCAGAGCGCAGCAAATATGGGGAAAAAGTTATCCTGATGTACCTTCGATAAATGCTCTAGCTTCTGATGCAGTTTTTCAAGCGGTTAATTTAATTAAGCAAGAGCAGTTACACACTATTGGGATTACAATAACGGGTGATAAAGGATTAGGAAAAAGTCAAATTATTAGCAGAATTCGCCACGGTCTACAAAAAGACGGTGGCGCTTTATTTGTATATGTTAGTAATTATGAAGACTTGAATCGAATTAGCTCAGAATTATTGAAAGGAATTACTAGAAGTTTAAGGGCTTTTGGCACTGAAGAAGGAGTGACACAATGGCAGGAAGTAGCAACAGCTTTATTGAACGAAAATAGGAATTGGAATTATACTTCTCAACAGTATATTAATCAGTTTCCTTTATGGTTAAAAAAATACTCAAATACTCTAATAGATAAACTGACTGATTCAGTTAATAAAGTCAAACAAAATATTAGTAACCCTTATCTAGTAAAAGCAATTTTATGGACTCTTTCTGAAGCTCACAAAATTTATGCCACTTACTGGCTTTCCGGAGAAGAATTAGCAGCAGCTAAAGCGGAAGAATTAGGTTTACCAAATTCTATAAATGACAATCAAGAATCAGAGTCATTAAAAGCTGCTTGTGAAATTCTTAATTTTGTGAGTGACTACAAAGTGCCGATAATTTGTTTTGATGAATTGGATAGTTTAGGGAATAATGATGCTGGTTTTCTTTTAGCTCAAGTTGTGGCTGTTTTAGCTAAAGACTTATCAAATAATCTGAAGAAGGGTGTATTGTTACTGTCAATGTATCCTGATACTTGGAGAAGTCAAGTTAAAATTTTGCCACAACTAGAAGCACTTCTGGATCGAATTGCAAATTACCCAATACCTAGAGAAAATATCAAACTTAAACAGCTAAATTCTGATGACGTTGTTGCTCTAGTTTCGGGATGGTTAAAAGAGTTTTATCAAGTACATAAAATTTCCCCTCCAACTCCAGTTTATCCCTTTGAAGAAAATCAACTTAGAGAAATAGGAAGAGAAAGACCTTTAGTGAGAGATGTTATTATCTGGTGTGGTAAAACTTGGTCTAGTCTAGAGCAAAATCCACCTATTCCTCCTGAAAACCTAGTCAAGTCTATTTTTGAAAATGAATTGTCTACTGTGGGTGAATCAATTCAAAATTATTTAGAAGATAATCAGGAAATTGCCAATGCACTTTTTCTCGGTTTTAACTGCGTCAAAGACAAAGAATTAGAGAAAGTAACGATTGAAAATATAGAAATAATATCAGGTAATTCTTGTCAGCCTAACTTCAAAATTATTGGGAAAGAAGACAGTGAAGTAGTCAAAATCGGAGTATCTATAATTCAAGATTCTGTAGGTAGAAGTGTCACAGCTAAATTAGGTCATTTAATTAAATATAAACATTATGATATTACTCGGGGTTGTTTAGTTCGTGGGAAAAAAGTAAGTCCAAGAGCTACTAAAGCTAATAAACATTTGAAAATACTTTTGCAAGAAAAAGGTGGTGAATGGGTAAAGTTACAATCGGAAGATATTAAACCTTTATTAGCTATTTTGGCAGTTTACAATAATAGAGAAAGTTATGACCTGACTGAGGCACAAATTTTTGAGTTTATTGAGCAAGAAAAAATAGCTATAAACAATCCTTTAATCCGAGAAATTTTGAGTAATCCTGCTGGTCAAGAGCCAGACAATTTAATCTACGAAGATTTACCGATTAGCATTCCTAAAAGTGTTGATAATATCGACGATAAAATTTTAGGATATTTAGATAAATAACAGGTTGTTAAACTGACATAAATTTACCGTCTTAGGTAGGGGATAATAAGAGACTGCTTGTCAACTAAATATTAAAGTTTGGGTAAGATTTCCTCTGGAATGCTGCGCAAACAGCTATTAGCAGTCAGCTATCAGCTTGCCAGTGCTAAATATTGAAATATATAGTGAATTTATGAGGGTAGATATTAATTGATATTTGTAACTAATTTCTGAATTCAAGGCTTATTCATTAGTAAAAATAAATGAAATAAAAGCTGACGGCTGAATGCTTATCAGTTTGGATAAACCCAGAGACTTTAATCCTATTATTTATAGATTTATAGGAATATAGCAAAGGTAGGGGTTTGGTTTGCAAAGCCAGGACAGAGGAAAAAATTAATTTCAATTATCTTTTGGCAAATAGCTTTTGTTCCCCATTAGCAAATTCAGCATTCCCTATCTCATTTTTTAGATTTCCTGTACAAACAATTTCTTGTAGAGACAAATTACTATATAAATTGACAACTCAATTATCAAAAATCCCTAAATAGATAGAAATTATGAAACTCCTACCTCTTGCCTAAAACCAATAAATATTTATTAAATAACTAAAAGAGGATTAGTACCAATTAAAGAAAAGAATGTGATGCTTGAGCAAACTTAAACTATTAACTAATTAATAAAGTTTTTCCACTTTCTCCCTTTGATAACCAGCCTTTTTATTTTTTTTCCTATTATGTCACCACACCCTACACCCCAGACCCAAGATTGATAATATTTGTATCCAACATTTATCAATTTGGTATACGATATTTTATGTTTGCTTTTCATACTAAATTGTCAAAAGAGTATTAAAAATAAATACCTAGATAATGAAACTCCTAAAAATAGGATTTAGCATAAAATTTTATCTAGAACCAATAAACTACCACCTCTCATCTACTACCTTTATTATTCCCTATTAATTATGAGTTTAATTCAAACAGCTTTGTGTCTACCAGCTCCAGATATTGCCGGATTAATTCAAGGGCGGACAATTTTAGCAATGCCACGAATATTTATTAATCCTGGGCGACAATTTGCACTCTATCCGACTAATGTAGAAATTAATGCTTTACCATTGGCAGAATATTATCGTCCTGGTTTTGTTTCTATTGCCGAAAAAAGTTTATTAGAAATATTAGATGGCAAAGTCAAAATTTTAGTTTGGGCTAAATGCGAAGACTGCCAAATTATTAATGAAGTGGCAAGATTTGATATATTGTCAAAACTCACAGTTTGGACGGAGGCAGGATTAAATGAAACTCTGTCAAAACGGGGTCATATTTTCTTAACTTATCTACGTTTATATTATTTAGTTGAACCTGTGGAAATGGAGGTAGGTTTAAATTCCAGATTTGTGAGTTTGCGAGGAAATATTACAGCAACATTGGCAAAAGCAATATTAACGAATCATTCTTTTGAACAACGTTACCGACAGATATTAAATAGACAAACCCCCCTACATCCAGAAATAGAAAAACTCCAAGAAAATATCACTCCACTCATTGAAAGAAATCCAAAAGCAAAAGTATTAGACCAAGACCTACAAAAATTTCTTGGTTGGTCAAAATATTACCATCCTACCCAAACAAACACCGACTTAGAATGGATTAAAAAAATTGCTAAAGTCGGTAATTCTAGCGACGGTCAAGAATTTGAAAAATTAGTGCGGAAAAGTTTAATTAAGTTGGGCTTTAGTAATTCCAATACTGACCCAAAAATTAGTTTAAACCCAGAGTCAACTGGTGGTGCGGGTGGGTTAGACTTTTATTGTGAAGCACCCTATCTTTTAGTAGGAGAATGTAAGGCAACAAAAACGGAAAAAGTACCTGATGGCACCCCAGCTCAACTTGTAAAATTAGGCAATAAATTTTTAGGGGATAATTATCATAAATGTATTAAATTAATTATGGCTGCTGGTATCTTAACTAAAGATGCTAATCAAACTGCTGTTGGTAATAAAATGAATGTAATGCGACCAGAAACTTTGGAAAAATTAGTGGAGCTGAAGGCAAAATATCCAGGTTCGATTAATTTATTTCAGCTCAAAGAAATTTTAGCAGTTGAACCTTTTGGAGAAGCTGCTGATAGGAAAATTAATCAATATATTGAGGAGGTAGAGAAACAGATAAAATTGCGATGCCATATTGTGAATGTTGTGAAAGAACATCAAGAAAAAGCTAGGGTAGAAAATTCTACTATTTCCGAACTTCATACAGCATATATTTATTCTCAGTCACCACAAAAACTTTCCCGACAGGAAATGTACGATATTTTGCTCGAACTTGCTTCACCTTTGACTGGTTATTTAGGGAGGATAAAAGGAGAAGATAAAAAGAGCGATCGCTTTTACTTTTTACGAGATTTAACTCTTGATTAATATATGTTTAGTCGGGATAATTTGTCTAAATTATTCGATAGTTTGCTCTGGGTTGGGTTTTCAGAATTTTAGCATCAAAATTCTTTTGATAAACAATATTAATCAAAAGCTAAGGTAGAAAATTCTACTCTTTCATAAATTCAAGCAGCATATCTTTATTCTCAGCTACCAGAAAAACTTTACTCACAGGAAATATACAATATTTTGGTTGAACTAGCTTTACCTTTGACGAAGTTCCTCTGATAGGAGGCGAACTGATAACTGATAACTGAAATGACTGGTTATTTAGGGAGGATAAAAGGAGAAGATAAAAAGAGCGATGCTTTTACTTTTTACGAGATTTAACTCTTGATTAATTTCTGGTTGTTCGGGAGAATTTGTCTAAATTATTCGATAGTTTTGTCTGGGTTGGGTTGTGATGATTTTGGCATCGAAAATTCATACAGCATATATTTAGCTTTTACTTTTTGCGAAATTTAAGTCTGAATTGATTAATAGTTTTTCCCTGGGAGCAATATCATGTACAGATAATCCGTGAAAAAAACTTTCTCCCTTCAGGTCTTTTTTTTTCTTCTGACTTCTGCCTTGCTTTATCCAAAGTGTAACTATTCAACTAGACATAATATAAGATTTATTTTCCCTCTACCAAATGCTTTCTGAAAATGGGCTGAATTTGCTTAGGCTTATCTGCAATACCTGTAATATAATAAGCCAAATCATCAGCATTTTTTTCTGTATTTTTAAATAGAGCTAAAGTGTAAATTGCACCTGGTTCAAATTTAGTAAATTCCCACTCAATTGTACCTTTATTTTTCACATAATTATGATAGTATAGCCAATCCAAATGTAAATAACTCTTGATATTTTTCCAACTTTGCACCACGCCCAAATAAACAGCCCACCATTGATAATAAGGTGGTGCAGAAATCTGATACTTAAACTTGATTATATTTTCTGAGATACTGAAATTTGATAGAAAATTTGTCTGTTCGCCTGCCGTAAATTCAATATAGTCGGCTAAGTTATAAGCATTTATTTTTGTATCCTTAAATAAGGCTAAAGTGTAAATTGTACCTAGTTTAAAATTGATAAATTCGTATTCAATTGTACCCTGTTTGCTAACAGAATTACGGTCAGATAACGACTCCCAATGTAAATACTTTTTGAGATATTGCAAACTAGGCATAGTACCTTGATAAACAGCTCACCATTGATAATATGGTTGGGTATAAATTTGATAATAAATCTGTTTGTTTGCCAATCGTAAATTCTATATAATCAGCCAAATAATCAGTCAGGTCATGAATATCTTCAGGGGCACGTTTAAAAATAGCTAAAGTATAAATTCCTCCAGTCTGAAAATCTTGATATTCATATTCAATTTTGCCCTGTTGTTCCACAGGATTAACATCATATATCCACTGCCAATATAAATATTTTTTGAGATAATTTAGACTAGGCATAGTGCCTTTGTAGATAGCCCACCATTGATGTCGTGGATGGCTAGGAATTTGATAATCAAATGATAAATTTTACCTTTAACTGCTAAATTAGATAAGCTATCATCTTAGAGAATAGTTATAGTTATCTATCCTTTTATTTGTTGGTAGTAATTATTTTAATTGACTCAATATAAACGTAAATCATACCTGCCAATTTTTTCTTGATATTGACGGTTGAATATTCCTTTGCTAAAACAAAGACGGAGACTATAACTAGTGTTTATTTCGGAATAATCTAAATTATGATACAACAACTAAAAGACTCTGACAATGACCCAATTGATGTGAATTTTTTTCCTACAGAAGTAGTAAATTTAAAAGGTCAAATTGGCATAACTTTGGCCCCAGGAAAGAAAAACTTTGGAATGCACCTAAATTGGAATCGGGATTTAAACAAAGATTTATTGCGACTGCGAATCGATTATCAAACAGATATATTAGTAACGTTGGTAGAAAAACATGAATTAGAAGATATTCAGATTTCAGACTTGCAAATGGTAGCAGAAGCACAAGGAATAAAAAGTATTTGGTTTCCGATAAAAGACCGGAGCATTCCTCAGTCAATAGATACATTTATTAAATTAATTAGTGATATTTTAGAAGCTGTAAAAACAGGAGAAACAGTAGTAATTCATTGTAAAGCAGGATTAGGTCGTACCGGGATGGTTACTGCTTGTTGTTTAGTCGCTTTGGGTTATTTTCCTACTGAAGCTATAACTATAGTCAGACAAACCCGTCAATACACTATAGAAACAACTGTACAAGAAAAATTTATTTCCCAGTTTGCTCAAATATTGAGTGGCGATCGCCTCTTATCTCAAATCCACTAGCATGGGTATAATTAATTTAGGAATGAGTAGTCAATAGTTAGTATAAATGCTAATTACAAAGACTTGGCAATTAATGAATACTGGAAAATTTTTTATCCCGAATTAAACGGATTTGATATTAGTTATTTAAACGGACAATTAATTGACAACTACTAACTAATGCTTAATGCAGTTGAAAATATCTGATCGGATAAATATAATTGCTCCAGGGAGGGAGCATTTTTTTTGTAAGTATGCTTTGATTAAAATTAATTGAAAAAGGAAGTAGGAAAAAGTATATGAGGTAGTTTCAGAAGATGCTCCCTCTGGAAATATTAACCTATTTGTAGACACTATGTATACGGTGGTATATTATACAATTTTGATAAATGTTTGCTACAAATAAATTTTTAGGTTTTAGCTTTTAAGTGGTAGATTAATGATTAAGTATCAATTATTTTATAGCTAGTTTATTTGTAATATTCCCCCGCCTTCGCGGGAGCAACCCCCGAATACGCAAGGGCATGGCTTTTTTTCACGCTTGGTATTATACCCATAAAAAAAGATCGAATAAAAACTAAATCGTCTGAGTTAATTAAACCGTAAGGAGACAACGAAAATGGTCTGGCAATGGATTACAAATTTAGTGAGTAGCATCAACAGTAACTTAAACATAATGTATACTCCATCAAATATTAATAGTTTCACTCACAAACAGAATCTATTAGATAGAATAGCTGCTGATTTTCCATTAGCAGAAACACGGCAAAAATTTCAATCCGAGCTTGCTACTAGGCAACAAAAATTTCAACTAGAAGAACTAAAGTCTCAATTTTTGCATCGATACTTTGAGGAAACAGAAACAAGAGAATTTTTTTCCAAAAAATTACAACAAGCAGAACTTAGTTCAGAGAAGACAAAAGAATTAGAAGAATTTAAAAACTACTGGCAAAACCTCCAACAACAAGACCAAAATAAATTTGAAAAACGCCTCATCGAAGCACGCAAAGAACAGGATATTACTCTTAAACAATATGACCGAGAAACTCAGATTATGGTCGCAAATAAAAACTTACAAAATATAGTCAATTCTCCAGAATATGCTCGTATTTTAGATAGCCATCCTTTAATGTCAATGACTACTCCTAGCCTCGATTTTTATAAACAATATAGTAATGGTAGTCAACCAGTACCACCATTAATCATCCTTTCTCAATCTGCACTAGAATTTGATGAATATCCCAATGCTGCTAGAGGTTTTGCGAGAATTGAAGCCCAAATAATTGACGAACTTAGGGATCTTCTCAATTCTAACTACTCCATTCATAGTCAAATTAGACCAGCAAAATTCTTAGGTGCAGCTATTAAAAATAAACTTCTTGATAGCGAAGAAATATTAGAACTTTTGCATTGGACTCATAAATCTGTACCAAGTTTAATATTAGAATCAAAAGTTGATGGTAATAATTTCAAGCTTTATTTAGCTTGGTGGGATATGATGGAGGAAATTCCCCACTATCAAAAAGTAATATCTATTTCTTGGCAAGATGCTTTATATCCCTTGGCTAGGAAAAAAGCTAATCTTTGGAAAGCCGAACGAGAAGAACTTTTAGCAGCAGGAAAAAGTGTAGAAGAAATTACCGAAGCGGGTGGAGATGATGAATATAATCTACGGGTACTCGAAGCAGAAATCAGAGACCAAAAACGTGGCACAAAACGAAGCAGAAAATATCGGGTAAATTCAGAAGAATATACTCAAGAGTTAGCTGATTTTTTTGTGCTTTGTCATAATATTTTGACTGGATTAGCACTGGATTATTATTATTTGTTTAACTACCAGAAATGCCCTCTACTACCAGAGTTACTAGGAAGCTTATTAATCAAAATTCCTAATACTAATATTCAAGATAAATTAGTCACAGTCTTGTTAGAACATTATCGTCATATTTATCATAAACTTAAATGTAAATTACCAGACTTAATCCCAGATTTAGCACTAGATTTAGCTCAAAGTTTAACGAGTTTAGATGATAAATCCTGGGCAAGAGGTCAGTTAAATTATGCACTGTTAATCTGGTTATAATTACGGCAAGTACCTGACCCTTTAAATCCAGATGATCAGAATCAAAAAAGAAACATAAATTCACCCTTTGAGCCAATCAAGAAAATAGAAACTAAAGAATTGCCAATTAGAGGTGATCACCACACAACAACTCTATTATTAAAAAAAATTGAAGCTGTGCTATCTCCTTTAGATATTACCTATGTAGATTCGGTAAATAAGTGTTTAAAAGCATTAGCAGATGAAGCTCAATTAAGTGTCGTTAATACTTATTACAATCGCGCTATTCGTCATTGTCAAGCTGAAGCATATCAAGCAGGAATAGATGATTTTAATATCGCTATTTTTCTCAATCCTCAATTTATTGATGCCTATTATCATCGTGCTAATGCTTATGTTGCCATAGAAAAATATCAAGAGGCAATTTCCGACTATAATCAGGTATTAGAGTTACAACCAAATCATTCTCAAGCCTATAATAATCGAGGCAAAATTTATCAGGAAGTAGGAGAAGAACAAAAAGCAAAAAATGACTATGAAAAAGCTCAGAATCTCAAAGATGATTCAGAAGAAAAAAGTCAATATATTATCCAAGAAGTATTAAATGAAAGAACTGAACAAAGAGAGCGTGATTCTGTTAAAAAAGCAGCTCTTACTGACCAGTGTAGTCAAGTACAAAAGAATAGTATCACTCAAAAATTATTCTTTGGAATCGTTAGTTTAGATTCTCAAGGAAATGAAATTAATCAGGAACAAAAAACAGTAAATCAAAAAATTGAAAACTTAAGTAATGAAATTAAGCTGGAAATGGTGTATATTCCTGCTGGTAATTTTATCATGGGTGCCTCAAGCTACGAAGCAGAAAAAGAACCTTATGAACTGCCACAACATCAAGTTAGTTTAGAGTCTTTTTATATGAGTAAATATCCCATTACTCAAGCACAATGGGAATTAATAATGGGTACAAAACCTGCTGAATTTCCAGGAGAAAATCGCCCTGTAGAAAATGTATCCTGGTATGATGCAGTAGAATTTTGTCAGCACCTTTATCAGAAAACAGGAACAGTTTATCGGCTACCTAGTGAGGCACAATGGGAATATGCTTGTCGTGGGGGCACAACTTCTCCATATCATTTTGGTGAGACAATTACTATTACAGTAGCAAACTATAATGGCCAGTATAATTACAAGTATGGCCCCCAAGGAATTCATCACCAGCAAACAACTAATGTGGGCAGTTTTGTCCCTAATGCTTTTGGATTATTCGATATGCACGGTAACGTCTGGGAATGGTGCGCTGATCCCTGGCATGATAATTATTATGGTGCGGTGTCTGATGGTAGTGTTTGGGAATTGGACGGAGATAACTCTCGACGAGTTGTACGTGGGGGTACTTGGTGTCTCCCTCCTAAATATTGTCGCAGTGCTTTTCGTGCTAGTTACGTTCCGGATGGTAAAAGATCAGATTGTGGATTTCGTGTAGTATTTTCAACTGTCTAATATCAAATCTGGTTGAATACCTAACTAATACCTAACTATATAGTTGGGGGAGTAGGAGCTGTGGGAAGAGGGGGAAGTTTGGGGAGTCTGGGGGATGGTAAATTAAAGATGAAAGTAGTTATAAATATATACCATATAACCGGATTCTATATAAAAAATAGTGGTGGTGCATAGTAATGGTAGAAAAAGCAGAGGAGTATCTCAAAAATTCTCTGAAAAATACATTATACCAAATTGATAAATGTTTCCTACAAATATTATCAATCTTGGGTGTTGGGTGTGGGGTGTTGGGTGTAGTTAAATAATCGGAAAAACAAAGAAAAATGCTGGTTATCAAAGGGATAAAGTCGAAAAACTTGATTAATTAGTTAATAGTTGAAGTTTGCTCAAGCATCACATTCCCCCGCCTTCGCGAGGGCCAGCTTTTTTAAAATTGGTATTAGATATCTCCAATAATCAAAAATCAAATCAATTACTCTAAAAAAACATCCATTATTTCTCCCTACTCCCTACTCCCTCTTTTCGGGAGAAGTCTATTTACTGGCAGGATAGCAAGATCGACTTAACATAAATATTTGTGACACATATCAAATATAATTCTGTTAATTAAATGCGATCCCTATCCTATTCCAGTTTAAAAAAATCTTAGATTAGGCAAATTTTAATCATACTTCTGTTAATAAATCTGCCCGCATGCAACCTTTTTCCCAACTCCAGTTAGGTAGAGATTCTTGGGGTATAAAAATTGCCCAAATTGAACCTTCAGGACTTTTATAAAAGCCAGTAATTTCAGCCTGAACCATACTACTCCAAGGTGCTGATACCAAAATTTTATCTCCGGAACTAAAAACCTTTCCCTGAGCATTCTTAGCTTCTTTTATAGATTCTTTGAGCTTTGGTTTTACTGGCTTTTTGGGTCTTTCTGATTTACTGGGTTTTTGAATGCTGTGTGTGTTCGACGATGGGCTATTTTTTAATGTATTTTTTGATGGGGTTGGTGTGTCTGGTTTAGATGCAGCTTGAGTAGGTTCAATTGGTTGTTCTGGTCTAACAGGTCTTTTGATTGCTATGATTTCGTGACTCATTAACTTAACTCCGTATACCTGATTTTAGTTATGGTTCTATCTATGATAGCACCACTAAATTTTGCCTTTGTTTTTTGTGGCCCAAATTACTAATTTGCTTTATATAATGCAGTTTGTTACCAAAATAAATTTTGATTCTGGACTACCGTGGTAATAGCAATTAGTTGTTTAGGGTTATTTTGATAATTCTTATTTTATGTCTTTAAATCAGGAAAATATTCTTGATTTGAGTGATTTTTATTTTATTGAATTGGATGAGGAAGCTAGAATCAGTAAACTATATCTATATCTATCAACTTAGAAAATATTTGGTTTAACAGTTATTATTAAGATAGTAGTGAAATAGGGAAACATTAAAATATCTTCTCTTCAACCTTAATAGGATAAAAATCAGATATTTTATTTATAAGTAATTATCCCAAACTGATACTAGATTTTTTTTGCACAGTTTCTACAGATGTTGATAATACCAAATTTATAAATGTTTCCTACAAATATTATCAATCTTGGGTGTGGGGTGTAGGGTGTGGTTAAATCATAGGAAAAACAAATAAAAGGCTGGTTATAAAAGGGAAAAACCGGAAAAACTTTATTAATTAGTTAATAGTTGAAGTTTGCTCAAGCATCACATTCTTTTTGAAAATTGGTATAAGTTATCTGAGCGTTGCTTAAATTACAATCGTAAGCATTTCCTGTGGAATGCGCTCACATTCAATTTTTTATACCAATTTTATGTGAGGTGGCATCAAAGAATTAATAATTAATAATTTTGTTTTAAAGCCGACTCTTTCAAGTAAAAAAAATAAATTTTTTCTTTGAGTGTCAATTCTATCCCTGTTAGAGAGAGGTAATTGTTAATTGTTAATTGCTGAAAGTATCAATAAAAGTTGATACTTTTAATTATTGTGAAATTTCTCAATACTAAGTAGGGCAAGGTAAAAAAAAGGTGTTGGATATTTAGTTATAAAAGCCTTAAAAGCACTGATATAACTTACTTATTAACCCAGGGCTATTTCATTCTCAACTTTTCCATTTTATATATTTACGAGAATACCTTATTGCCAGCTTTAGACAACGCATCTTTAGCTATCTGTAAAGCCAGTAAATTCAT
>JAAUYJ010043177.1_pt1 | contig 17472 bp, 24 predicted proteins | sample 7278031 | NCBI WGS metagenome assembly JAAUYJ01 (sample SAMN14350222, study PRJNA611818) | marine sediment metagenome | isolation source: surface marine sediment (1.8m) | place: French Polynesia: Moorea | collected 2018-08 | reverse complement strand
TAGAAAGTGTGCCCGGCTCGATTCGAAGTCCCCGGAGCGATCCCCACTCCCCATTCCAGGCCGCCTCTGTCCGGGCAGTCCGTCGCCTTTCCCCTCTCCGTGCAGAGAAGCGCCGCCAAATCTGCCGGAAAAGAGCAAAAAAACAACAAAGTGATTTTTCCAGCCGGGCAAAGGAGAGAAGAGAAGGAGAGGAGAGAGCGGCCGCGGCCCGCGGCGAAGGCAGACAGAGAACTTTTTTTTGTTCCCTTCGGATCTTCGTGAGCCCGCCGGGTCGCACCCGGACGACCCGACCACGTAGATCCTGTTTGTCGGGAGTCTCCGGATTTCCCCGAGCCTCCCGGACTCCCCGTGAGCCGCGCACATTGGCCTCGGGGCTTCGCCGGAGCGGGCGAGTTCGCCGCCGTTGACCATGAGCAGCATGCCTGCGAACCGGAGGCGCCCGGAGGGACGGGTGGAGGCCGCCCCGGGTGCCACCGCCACCACGGAGAAGAAGAAGAGCAGCTCCTCGACCTCCAGCGGCGGCGGCGGCGGGGCGCAAGTGAAGCGCACCCGAATCCTGAGCGACGCCGAGTGGGTGTCGGCGATGCCCGAGGACGAGGCGGCGTACTTCCGCGCCAACGCCAAGGACAGCGACTTCCTGGAGGAGGCCAAGGTGCTGTGCACTTGCTGCGCCCAGCAGGTCAACCACAAGCAAGAGGACATGGTGGCGAGGCACCCCATCCTGGGCGTGGTCATGTGCAAGCGCTGCAAGGCATTCTACTTTGGCGGCGTGTGGCGGCGCGACGAGGACGGCTACTTCGAGCACTGCAGGTGGTGTGCCAACGGCGGGGAGCTCATCTGCTGCGCCAACGCGGCCTGCAAGAGCGCCTTCTGCAAGCGGTGCATCAAGCGAAACCTGGGCCGCAACAAGGTGTCGGAGGCGGAGGAGTCCGAGGACTGGCGGTGCCTCTCCTGCGATCTGTCACAGGTGCGCGAGCTGAGGCTCATGTACTACTCTGTGTACCAGTACTGGCAGCGGGAGAAGGGGCGGGAGGAGGCCAAGGAGGCGCGCAGGCTGGAGCGGGAGGCCAAGCGGCAGGACGTCGTCTCAAAGCTGCAAAAGGAGGCCGACGAGGTCTCCAGGGCCCTCAAGGAGGGGCTCTTCCTCAGGAAGAAGGCTTGGATGAACGCCAAGGAGAAGCACGGAGACTGTCCTCCAGCAGAGGTGAGGATAGACGCCCTGAACGCGGCCAGCTCACTCCGGCGGCTCATCAACAAGGCCAGGAGGGGACTGGGGGAGCTGGACAAGAAGGTCGTGGAGGCCATGAGCGAGTCCTACCCCGGCGGTCGAGTGGGGGGAGGGGACGTGGCCGCCGCGGAGGAAGAGGAGGAAGAAGTAGGAGGCGGCGAGGAAGACCTCACGTCCGGAGGAGACAAGAGCTCACAGGTAATTCTTGTCCAAAGAGTGTCTAGGCAATAATAATAACAATCGGCCTTTTCGTGTTTTCTCCAGGAGTCCATGGACTGCTCCTCGCCTTCGGTCGGCCCCAATCCAGCCTCCGTCACCAACGGCACCTCCGAAGGTTCGGTAGGCGCCTCAGGAGACAGCAGCAGGGTTGCCAAGAAGACCGACCATCCAGCAGGCGATAGTAAATCCGGTGTATCGCTCCTCACTCCTAAGCCAGGTGCAATTTTAGGTGCTTTCTTCTTTAGTTGGTGCTCAGTGCTCAGTGAAAAAAGTTTTATACAAAAAACGGCTGTGGGGCTGGCTTCTTAATTTGTACAAGTGTTCTCTGGGCCAAAAACATAAGGGATATCTTTAATGACCATAAACTTTCTCCGATCACGGATGCTTCAAACTTGTGAGATCCTGTCTTGTGGACTGACAACTTCACGACAAAGTGACCCGTGATGACACAAACACTGAATATTATTTATTCCCAGACTGAGAGCGCGCGTGTGAATCGGAGGATCTCATATGAGTCAACTATGTGATAAAAATTAATATACAATTAATAAATCCTAAAATAAAATTTATTACAATAGTGATGGACCAAACCATGCCCCATATTCCACTTATGTTCTGTATCCTCTTTCAAGGTCCTTCGCCGGCCCAAGACGGAGGCGACAAGGAAGGGAATTCTTCCGTGGTGAACGTGGTGGTCAAGAAGAAGGAAGAGAAAAAGGAACTGAAGCCTGAACCGGTGGCAGAGCCTGAAGAAACTGAGGAGAAAGTCAACGGTAAAGAAGATAATTTTCTCTCTCGAGACTGTTACTTGGCATAACTTTTACTTGGCGAAACAGGTGTGGCGGAAGAGGTCGGCTCCAAGGCGGAGGAGATGGAGAGGATAAAGCGCGAGGTCTTGCAATCGTCCTCTTCCTCCTCCGACGAGGAGGACGGCGAGTCGGCGGCAGTCAAGGGCACCACCCCTCAGCAGAGGAAGGGGCAGAAGTCCAAGAGGATCACGGTGGCCAATGGAAACTCTAAAGACGACGAGGGAGTCCTCGAAGAAGAGGAGGCTTCTCCAAAGGTACTACTTTATTACTTTGTTGAACTTGATTATCTTTCGTACTATTTTCAATATTCTTACTTGTTCCCGCAGACTAAGGGCAAGAAGAAGCATTCTCCCTCGCCCGCGTCCAAGAAGAAACCGAGGGCAATCGCCTCTGACGGCGACGACGACGAAGTTGAGGAGGTCGGCGACGACGGCGACGACAATCTTGGCCTGGGCACCGACAGCGACACCCCCGCCACCGACCCGGAGAACAGCGACACAGAGTTCAAGGTGGACAAGGCAGAGCTTCAGCGCTCGCGAGGAGGGGGAGGCAAAAAGCCCGTCGAGGAGAGTAGATTTGGCAAGCTCAAGAGGGTGACGGCCGAGACCAAGCTGCGGAGGCGCTACCGCAAGCTCATCCGCGAGGTGGACTTGGCCACAGACCCCAAGCTGACCAAGAGCCGGGCCGCCGTCGCCTGCGCCGCCCTGTCCCCGGCCCTGGCCTCCGCGCTCAACGACGGGCAGGGGACGGTGGCGGTGGCCGACTTCCCTGATCTTGAGCGTCTAATGCGGGGCAAGCCAGGGAGGGGAAACAAGAACGTGAGCTTCGACGCCGAGATCGACCGGCTGTGCGACCTAAGCGCGCTGGAGAACAGTAGAAAGAAGAAGGGCTCCTCTTCCCAGGAAGAGTCTGAGGAGGAGGAGGATAAGAAGGTCGTGCCGGCGGCGAAGAGGGGCAGGGGAAGGCCCCCGATGAGGATGGCGAAGAAGAACCATAAACTGATTGAGATGAGCTCGGGAGAAGAGGAGGAAGACGTCGCTGAGGACCTTTCTGACGAAGAGTGCGTGGGCCGCGGGGAGAAGAAAAACGACAAGGCCCCCACCGCCAACGAACTTGCCAAAGCCGCCGTGCTGGCTACCTCTAGCAGCGAAGGGGAGGAGGAGACGGAGGAGGGAAAGGAAGAGAAGGGAAAGAAGAGGGAGAAGAAGTCAAAGTCTGAGGCCAAGGACTCCAAGGAAAAGGAGGATGGCAGCGGAGACGGGAAGAGGGTGAGGAAGAAGAAGAGCGACCCTGCCTTCATGAGAATCAAGTTGTCCGAGAGCGAAGAGGAGGAGGAAGACGTGGACGCCGGAAAAAAGAAGCGAGGGAGGAAGGCAAAGAAGGAAGAGGAAGCGGAGGACGAGGAGCCTATCGCCAAGAAGGGCCGCGGGAGGCCCAGGAAGAAGAAGGTGGTGTCCTCGGACGATGGAAGAGACTCCGATATCCAAGAGGTGAAGGATGATGACGACGACGACGACGACGATGGAGGAGACGGAGATGACGGTTCCGATTTCAACCCGGAAGACAGTGACTCTGACGTGGTTGTCAAAAAGAGAGGCAAGAAGAGGAAGAAAGGCTCCTCCTCGGAAGACGACGACAGCTCCTCCGAAGAGGATGATTCGGAGGATGATAGCGAAGAGAACTCTGACGACGACGACGATGAGGACGGCGACGGCAAGAAGAAGAAGAAGAAGAAGGGCAAGAAGAAAAAGCGTAAGCGGATCAAGAAGGCCGGTTCTAGCTCAGAGGATGAAGACGGAGACTCTAAGAGCCCTGGCAAGGGTCGGCACAATATCAGGAAAATCATCAGCGACAAGAAGGTCTCCAAGGAGACCAAGTCCGCCGCCTTGGTGGAGAGGGACCGGCGGAAGAGAATGGAGGAAAGGCAGAAGTTGTACAACCAGGAGTTCGAGGTGAAGAAGGGCGACACCCCCAAGGAGCTGCCGCTGGACTTCGACACAGAGTCCAAGAAAGTGCTGGTGGAGGTGGACAAGAAGCTGCTGAAGAAAATGAAGCCTCACCAGGCCGGCGGGGTGCGCTTCATGTGGGACGCCGTCTTTGAGACGAAGAAGGACGTGAAGAAGGGAAAGGTCCCCGGCGGGGCTATCCTGGCGCACTGCATGGGCCTGGGAAAAACGCTCCAGACCATCGTCCTCATCCACACTGTACACACCAACTTCCCCACCGTGGTGCAGCGGACGCTGGTACTGTCCCCGGTCAACACGGTCAAGAACTGGGAGCACGAGTTTGAGATCTGGCTCAAGGGGGACATGGAGATGGACGTGTACGAGATGTCTGGGGAGAAGGACAACTGGGGCAGGGCGGACAGGCTCGGGCAGTGGAGGAGGGAGGGAGGGGTCATGATCATGGGCTACGACATGTTCAGGAATCTCACCAATGAGCAGACCAAGAAGTTCAAGAAGAAGCAGAAGGAGGTCTTCAAGGACGCGCTGGTGGACCCCGGCCCGGACCTGGTAGTGTGCGACGAGGGCCACGTCCTCAAGAACCTTAAGTCAGCGCTCAACAACGCCATGAACAAGATCAAGACCCGTCGGCGCATCATCCTGACCGGAACGCCGCTGCAGAACAACCTGGCGGAGTACTACGCCATGGTCAACTTCGTCAAGCCGCAGCTGCTCGGAACCTTCAACGAGTTCAAGAACCGCTTCGTCAACCCCATCCAGAACGGGCAGCATTCCGACTCGACCGAGCGCGACGTGCGAGTCATGAAGAAGCGCTCCTTCATCCTAAACGACCTGCTCAAGGGCTGCATGCAGAGGCTGGACTATAATGTCCTCGTGCCCTATCTGCAGCCCAAGCACGAGTACGTGCTGTGTATCTCCCTGACGGACTTCCAGAAGAAGCTGTACAAGTTCTACCTGGAAAACTACGCCCGGGCGGGCCAGATCGGCTCCGATGGCAAGCTGGAGGGCGGCAAGAAGGGCGGCCTCTTCTACGACTGCCAGAACCTCTCCCAGGTGTGGAACCACCCGTACATCCTCAAGATGGCCAAGACGAGGGCCGACCTCAAGCGCATGTTCGAGGACAATGACGAGGAAGGGTCGCTCAAGGACTTCATCGACGACGACGATGCTTCCGAGGCGTGCAGCACCGACTCAGGCGGGGACGACGACGAGGTGGAGCTGCTGGAGGAGGACGAAGAAGCGGCCACATCCCGGAGGGCCAACACCAGGAACGCCAAGGACAAGGAGGAGCTGGTGGGAGGGCTGGTGAGTGTGCCTTCTTTTTAATTTTAAATCATTTTTCTTAATTCATACTGTACATGACGTGACTCTCTTCAATTACCAGGACGAGGCGAAGGAGGAAGAGCTGGAGGCCCAGAAGGGCTGGTGGCACCAGTTTCTGGAGAACGAGGAGGACCTGGAGAAGGTGGAACTCGGGTCCAAGATGATCCTCCTCCTGGACATCCTGCGCGAGTGCGAGCTGATGGGCGACAAGGTCCTTGTCTTCAGCCAGAGCCTCCTCTCCCTCGACCTCATCGAGGACTTCCTGCAGCGGATAGCACCGTCAGTTGGAAAAAACTCTTTTTAGACGTGCAAATGTTCAACAACTTCATTTCTGCAGGGAGAAAGGAGAGAACAAGGAGGAGGCGAACACTTCCGGAATATCGTATCTCGGGAGCTGGAAGCACGGGCGCGACTACTTCAGGATGGACGGCTCCACGCAGCCGGAAAACAGGAAGAAGTGGTGCAACTACTTCAACAAGAAGTCGAACCACCAGATGAGACTGTTCCTCATCTCCACCAAGGCCGGCGGCCTCGGAATCAACCTTGTCGCCGCCAACAGGGTCATCATCTTCGACGCCTCGTGGAACCCCGGTGAGTAACATTTGCTTGATATTTTTTTACACGGTTGTTCACGTCACTCGTTTCTTGCTCCAGCCCACGACGTCCAGTCCATCTTCCGCGTCTACCGGTTCGGTCAGGAGAAGCCGGTCTACATCTACCGCTTCCTGGCCAAGGGCACCATGGAGGAGAAGATCTACGACCGCCAGGTGTCCAAGCAGTCGCTGTCCGCCCGCGTCGTCGACGAGCACCAGATTGAGCGGCACTTCTCCATGAACGAGCTGGCAGAGCTGTACGAGTTCAACGACGAGCCAAAGGTGCGCTGAGTCGCTGACGTATTTTCAATTATTGAACTTTGACTGACGCGTTTTTCCCGAATTGCATTCAGGTTGAAATGCAAATGAAGTTCTAAGATAATTTTTCCGCCGTTCCAGGAGGCCCGACCGCTTCCCAAGGTTCCAAAGGACCTGCTCTTGGCCGATCTTCTGAAGAAGCACGAGGACATGATCTGGAAGTACCACGACCACGACTCCCTGCTGGAGAACCAGGTGGACGAGAACCTGACCGAGGAGGAGCGCAAGGCGGCGTGGGAGGAGTTTGAGAACGAGAAGAAGGGCCTGTACGGCGTCGCCAACAACCCGGCTATCCAGAACGCCATCGCCACCAACATCAACCCGGCCTACATACAGGTAAGGGCGGCGGGCACTCGCAAGCATTTTCGTCCACTTTTTACTTTGCGTCATAGAAAAGTGTTGGTTTTGTTTTTCTTGGGCAATTTCTGTAAAATCGCCGTTTATCCAGGACAATGCCACCGCCCCGGAAAGTAGTCAAAGTACCCAGAGTTCAGAAACAGAAATGACCCCGAAATTACCAGCAAGCGGGCTCCCCACAAGCACTAGCTTCGGTCCAAGTAAGCCTTGGGCGGAGATCTCCCGGGAACTTGAGAGAGAACTGGACGACTTCTTCCTGTTCCTCCAGCTGTACAAGGTCAGGCTAAGCCGCACGGACGGCTCGCCGAGCGACCCTTGGGCCTGGGTGGACTTTACTTGTCAGAGGCACAGAGAGGACCTCCTGTCCGCCGGGTCCTGCGAAGAGAGTTGCCCGATGAACAGCCGGTTCACAGAGGAAGATATCAAATACTTTCGCCTGTACTGCGAAATGAGGAATTTTTACCTTTAGGTCCTTAAAAGCAATGTAGTGCACGATGTACCAGTACGTCAAAATTAGAATTTATGGTTGTGGGGAAGAATAGAACCGTATGCAGAATATTCCCGTGTACGTATTATTCGTATATGTTCCGGAACAATCCGAAGAGTACGCAATGCCCTTTTAATCACTTTTCACAGGAGCAATACCGCCTCCAGTACCCGCACCTGACGGAGGAGCAGGTGGCCCACGCCACCAAGGCCTACATCATGCAGCTGCAGAGCGGAATCACCAGGAAGCCAGCCTACGACAAGAGCCACTATCAAGAGGTGCGGAGACTCAGTTTTCCCGCCGTTGGAAGGCAGTCCTCAATGACATTCATTTTCTCTCTTCGCTTCCCAGGAGATGGCCAGGGCAAAGGCCCAGCAGATGTCCATGTACCCGGGGATGTACAGCCAGCGGCAGCAGAACACGGTGCAGCAGCAGCTGCAGCAGATGCGGCAGTCAGAGGTCAACTACCAGGCCTCGACCTCTGCCAGGGGGAGGGACGACTGGACGAGTCAGGTAATTGGGGGTGAAAAACATGAGTGGGCCAGGGGAGCGTTGTTGCAAGCAAAAAACAACAAAAAAACGCTTTTGTTACGACTGTCCTCGTTGCAGGTCCTGAACCAGCAGCGCCAGTACCAGGAGCGCATGCAGCAGGAGCGCGCCAAGCAGGCGCAGCAGATCCAGCAGGCGTACCTGCGCCAGATGCAGGAGCAGGCCGCCAGGCTCCTGGAGCAGCGCAGGGCGGCGCAGGGCGGCGCTCCCGTGGAGATCACCCTCGACGACGACGGGGACGCTCCTTCCTCGTCGGGCGGCGGGGGAGGAGCGGGGGCGGCAAAAACCATCGAGCTGGACGGGATGCCGGAATTCGCGGTTAGAAAGGAATTCAAATTCGAACTTGTTTCTTCGCATAATTATTTTCTAATTTCGATCCTTTGGAAATGGCATCACGATTGCTTTCATTTCAGGCGGTGAGCCCTCCCAAGTCCTTCCCCGCCCCGGGCACCTCCCGGCGCGGCCGGCCCCGCCTCGACCCAGACACCGACACCCCGCTGGGCGAGGTCAGCCACGGCGCCAGGGCCATGCAGCAGATGAGGGAGCTGGCGGCCCAGATCAAGAAGAGGCAGCAGCAGGGAGGGGAGCCCTGAACGGTGAAGAGGGTGGTGGCATAATGAGCTGCTCATCTCCCTCATCGTCGTCGTCGGGTTGGTCCCTTCTCTTCCCTAATTCACGTTGTCAGACTGCTTGTTTTTCGTGTCGACCCCCAACCCCCCGCCCCCGCCGAAGGAGTGGGGTGCAAAATCCGAAAGGGGATCGAAATCTGTTTCGATCGACGAAACCATTCTTTCCATGGTGACCCCAAGCTTTAGGCCTATATTTTTTCTTCTCGTTTCATTCCCCGTTCCTTCGCTGAGTCCGATGCGCATTGACTAATTTCTAATTCGCCGCACATGCCGCGATTCCCCCCCCACCCCCCTTTTCCCGAGCGTTGCCCGGTATCTCCGCCACCGATATTTATTATGGAAGAGAATGAAACTGAAAGAATATCGTTGACCGCGAACCTGACCGAATTTTCTCCTTCGAACCGAACCCGTGTCAAAGTAAGTTGAAAGCATCCTGTTTTTTGGCGGGGTGCAAAACAATTACTTTTCCTAGTACGAATATGTGTATTGCCGTAGAAAAAAAGTACCGTGACAGTTAAGTAATATTAAAAACCCATTGTATGAGAACAAGTCCATGTACAGGTGTATGTACACGCGTCTTATTGCCCTACTTTTCTCCTGTTCCTCTGAGTCTGAGACCAGTTTGATCAATAGGAGCAAACTGCTTTCCAGGCTTGGAAGCTCAAGATTTGCTTCCGCCCGAGGTCGTCCAAGGCTTTCTCCTCGGTGCTTTAGACTATCGAGTACTACAGTAGATTCTTCTCCATCCTCGCCGCCACCATGATCCTGTGCGTCGGCACCTGCGGCGCCGGCAAGACTGTCCTGCTGCGGCACCTGGTGGCCAACGAGGAGTACTGCTCGGCCGTGGCCTCCGCCAAGGGGGGCGCCTCCAACGAGACCGCCGTCGCCGCCGCGGGGGCCGCCGCCTTCGGCAGGAAGAGAGCGCTCACCTCGTCCATACCCACCGTCGGAACCAACCTGGTATTTTGAGCGGCGAAGGCCTTGATAATGGGATTTTTGCCGAAACTTTTCGCCTGCCGACAGGTAACTCTGACCAAGCCGAAGGCCAAGAAGGAGGGCGCCTCCGCCGATGTCGTCGTCATCCGGGAGGTCGGGGGAAGCATGGCGCCGCTCTGGCACTCGTACATAGAGCCAGGTCTTCTCAGGCAGTTGTCGTATTCAGTAGCATTGTTTCTTAATTGCTTTTTCACACCAACAGCCAAGACCCGTGGAGTGCTGTACGTGGTGGACGCCAGTTGCCCGGAGACGATCGGGGCGGCCACCATTTATCTAATTGAGCTGCTGGGACAGCCCGGATTGGATCTGGCGCAGGTAGCATTCTTGAAATAGACATTTCAACAGACAGCTTTCTTTTCCAGCAAAAAAAATCAAATAGAAATTCGCATTTGAATTAAAAAGGTGATGGTCGTCTTCACCAAGACGGACCTTCCGAGCGCGCGCAGCCTGTCCGAGATGAGGGCCCTCATGCGGATGGACCAGATTTGCTCCAGCAGCAAGCAAATCATAAGGTTGTTTGGAAAAGAAAAAAAATCAGCATTTCCAACCCCAAGTATTTTTATTTCCTTTATAGGCACACTTGGATTGACTCCGAGGCTGTACTTCGCGCCCGCGGCTGCAGCACCCCGGAGAAGGAGATCCCTGCCAAGGACAAGGCCGCCAGGGAGAGGCTGGACGAATTGCACCAGTGGTGCCTGAGATTTGCCTCCCCGAAGGAGAAGGCGTGATTTCCCGAAAAATAAAAAATCCCTCTTAAAGCGGCAGTTTTTTTATTGCGGGTATTTAGTGTTATTTCAATGCAAAAACAATTATTTCTTCGCCCTTTTGTTGGGGTAGATGCTCTTGTGCAGGGTCTCCAGGTCGGCTATGGCATTCCTGTTCAGCACAGTGCCAGCAGAGAGCACCCCGGAGAAGAGGGCTCCGGTGATGCCACAGGTGAGGATGTCCTGCCCGGTGAGGAAGAGGCCGGGGATGTCAGTCTGCGGCCTCAGCTGGGCGGACATCCAGGGGTCGAAGCGAACCTGGGAAATTAAACATTTGATTTTTTCCCCTGAAGAGTTTCATGTCTTCTTCTCTTGCCCTCTCTTACCATATCATGGTCTAATCCGTAGATTTCTCCGTGCGGCGCAGCGATGTAGTGCTTGTTGGTGAGGGGGGAGCCGATCTCAACGTAGTCAACGTGCCTCCTCACAGAAGGGAACAGCCTGGTAACAAGGAGATGATAAAAGTTTTTTTGTGGGAGGGGGTGCACGGTGCAGTAGGTGGAGAACAACATACTTGCATGCTTGCTCCAGCATGGCATCCCCCAAGGCGGACTTGAGCTCATCATACTCATCCCCCCTCTTCTTCAACTTGGTGCCGTCGAACCTCTTGAACCAGTCCCAGCTGGCCAGGGTAATGATGGCCATGGTGCTCTTGTTCTCCCTGCAATATTTTATGGGGGTACTTCTTTGAAATATAGCGATGGTTGGGTATGGCAATTTCGTTACCTTCCAGGGTGCAGATTCCAGTTGGGGTCCTTTGTGCTGGGGAAGGAAACATAGATGAGTGGGACTTCTGCTGACATGACTTCCGTTGCTGAAAGTCTCATGTAAGGTTCCACATCTATGGCATCCTCTGGTTTGGCAAAGGCCCAGGTGTTGGTGTTCCTCAAGCCCAGTTCATCTGCAGAAGCATCCTGCAAAACAAATATTTAGGTGGTATCATGTTTTTCTTTCGATACCGCAGAATCATTACCAGTCCGACGAAAACACTCATTGCCGCCAATCCTGGTTCCATGGTGTCCGCCGCGCGGGTCATGAAGGAAGACTTGGCCACAGCGGGAGGCTGAACAAAGCAATAAATTTCAGACTTTTCAAGTTGAGACAATGCAAACTACAAGAAATTCCATACCAGCAGCTTCTGGAAAGTGTTGTACAGTCCAGCATTGGAGACAATTGCTGGTGCTCTGATTTCCATGCCCTCTCCCTCTGGTCCAGAGGGTCCACACTTTCTCACCATGACTCCAACTGCCTTCCCTCCCTCCACTAGGATCTCATCCACCTGTGAACGCACTAGCACCTTCCCTCCTGACCTCTCAATGACTGGGATAATGTTGTAAGCGATTTCAGATGCCCCTCCAACAGGGTAGAAGCCACCTTCATCCAGAAAGTGAGTCACAACAGCAGCCTATTAAATGGCCAAGCAAGCATTTACTATAATGCCAAACCTCATCTTCCCCTCCCTAAATAATACCTGCATCAAGAAGTGTGATTTTGAAGGTGGAGTGCCATAGTCTCCCCAGCTGTAGCAGAAGATGGCTCTCAAATCTGGATTGTCAGTCAAGGACTCTACAATCTCCTTGGTAGACTTCCTGAAGGGTCCCCTCCACAGCTTGGAGAAAAGGTGCACCAGGCCACTCTTTGTTGCAAATCTGGACAAACCCAAGGGCATCAGCTTGAGAGCCCCCAGGACCAGGTCAAACTTCCCAACTTCGGACATGTGGTGGAAGAAGCCATCTATGGCCTCGTGCTCCTTGGGGAAGGCCTTCTTCAGCCTAGTTTGTAAACGGAGACATGAAGTGTGAAAATGAGAGCTCTATCTTTCCCTGTGTTTAACTCACCTGTCTTTCCACTCTTCTCTACCCTTGACCACAGGGTAGACCCTCCTCTTGTCTCCATATCCAATTGAAACAGTGTCATACTCAGGATCAAGTGGTGCCCACTCAAGCTGCCCTTCAGTGACCTTAAAAATGTTTGGCTGGTCACAAAATCAACAGACAATTAGTTTATGATATTGCACAGACCTGATCAAACAGTGTTTTGTCCATGCACCCGTCCACCATTTTCCCCACATAGTGCACTCCAACATCAAACTCATAACCTTTGTCCACATAGGTATGGCAGCAGCCTCCAGCCTGATGAAAAAGTTGCATTTTCTTCCATTGTTCAAGTAATTTTTTTCTTATAGAAGAGGGTCATACCTGGTCATGTTGCTCCAGCACCAGCACCTTCCTGCCAGCCTTGGACAGGATCGCTGCTGCAGACAGGCCTCCAATTCCAGAGCCAATGACGATGGCGTCCAAGTTGGAAGGGACCTTTGCTGCCGAGTAGGACTGCTTCAGCACCTGATCGCGCTTCTTTTGGTCCCTCTCGTAAGGTCTGAGAGAGAAGGAGTCATTTCATCGAAGCTTTTAATTTAGTCTTGGAGACATCACCTCCTTGGCTTCCTTTCGTCCTCCTCGAACGGGTTTATCCCCCTCGGGCTGGAGAAGTTTGCCATGTAGACGAGGTAGAGGGCGGCCAGGAGGATGGAGGCGCGGAGAGGGAGGAAGAACGCCGCAATGAAAAGGAGGAAGGACGCTCGGATCATCTTGGATTATTTTACTTTCTTGTTGTGAGGGACAGGGTCTACTGGGCGGCGGCGGCGGCGGATTCGTTTCTGTAAAGGAAAGTCGGTTAATCGTATAAAAACACGGCTGATGTAGCAGTAGCACCAGCATCAACTGCGAAAGTAACAGCAGCATCAACAGCAACAGTAGCTGCAGCAGCAGCAGCAGCAACAATAACAACAACAACACTTGGCAAGAACTGAGGAGAAGCAACAAGAGCAAACACTAAAACAGCAACAGAACCACCAACCCCATCATTTGTTGCTCAACTCCTGCTGGAGCAAAAAAACTGCATCAGATCGACTCACACATTTAGTGCTTCCCTTTTCCCTTACCTCTTAGGTCTGGGCAGCGCGGTGGTGGATCCGAAGTAGTCCTTTGCGCCTGTGTAGACCGCGTAGCCGACCGAGTAGGCGATGGTGATGCGCGGGGACATGTACAGGAACACCAGGTACAGGAAGAGGGCGCCCGGGCCGAACTGCATAGTACCAAGTATCCTCGGCGGCTTGGAAACTGTGGTACGTCGCCGTTCCAAGGGTTCGCAATGGCCGAAGTTGGGCAGGCAGTCACCTCTAACTACGTGGACTGGGCAGGTGCCTTATCTTCAAAATATGAGATGAGCCTCTCTCCTCCGCGATACACCGGTTCTGCTATCTCGATTAACTTTTTGTAATGCCGCATATCAGCAAACTAGCTCAAGAACATGAGCAGTCTCGCGTAATTGATTTCTCCTTTTGATCGGTGGGTGGAGATTTCTTAATCCTTCGTCCATGAGCACCCAAAAATGTGTAGACTTTCGTAATTACGTAATGCCTCAGGCCAATTGTGCTGCATTGCACTTGCACGTACGCACACACTCCCTCCAACAATTGACAGTGGAGTGTTTATTGAAACCTCACCAAAGAAAAAAGAAATCGCACCAAGCATGGATGCGGCTTTGTCAAAAAATGAGGAGGGTAGTAAAAGAACTGGCAAGTGTATTTTCATGCTTTCGCTCACTTTCAAATTTATGCACGATGCACACTTCCAAAAAATCCTACTAAATATGCTCTCCATTTTAGGACTTTATGTCTGTTTCAGGGTACAGCTTGTTGTGAAGTGCTTCCAGATCAGCAATGGTGTTCCTGTCGAGAACAGCGCCTGCTGCCAGCACCCCGGCAAAGAGTGCCCCAATGACTCCACATGTAAGGTTGTCTTGGCCAGCCAGAAACAGTCCTGGAATGTCTGTCTGGGGCCGTAGCTGGGCTGACATCCAAGGGTCAAATCTTTCCTAAAAAGATGTGACATTCTTTATAATTAGTATTTTCAGGTTTTAATTTCTGACCACTGAAGTCATGGAATTTTTTAAAGGCAATTTTGGCCTAGTTTACCCACCATGCTGTGGTCCAGCCCATAGAACTCTCCATATGGCGCTCTTATGTAGTGTTTGTTAGTCAGGGGTGATCCAATGTCAACAAAATCAATATGGTTTCTCACAGATGGGTGTATCCTTTGGCAAGGACATTGAGTTAAAAGAATAAAATTTTATGAAAATACAGCAGTTGCTTACTTGCATGCCTGTTCCAGAATAGAATGTCCAAGAGCTGCCTTTAGCTCCTCATACTCCTCACCCCTCTTTTTCAACTGAGTGCCATCAAAAGACTTGAACCAGTCCCAGCTAACCATAGCAATGATAGCCATTGTGCTTTTGTTTTTCCTTTAGATATTTAAATAATTATCAATATTATTACAAGAGATTAGAGATTTCATGAGACCAAAAATCTTTCAAAGCATACCTTTCTGGGTGGAGATTCCAGTTTGGATCTTTTGTGCTGGGGAAAGAAACATAAACAACTGGCATGTCTCTTGATATGGCTTCATGAGCAGGAAGGTCCATGAATTCATCAACATTTAGAGCACTCTCAGGATTGGGAAATACCCATGTGTTTTGGTTCTTAAGGCCTAGATCTTCAGCTGAGGCATCCTGTTAATGACAAAAAAGTTTTTTACATGTATACTATGATAAAACATCTCAATTTACTATCATGGTCTTATTTTTGCTTTGTTTCATCTACTATGTCTCACCAGTCCCACAAATATACTAATGCCTGCTAAACCAGGTTTCAAGTTATCAACACTGTGGCATATTTTTGATTTCTTGGCAATATGTGCAGGCTGTAAAACAAAACAAATACGGTTTAAAAAAACTGGCTTAAACTTTGAACAGTTACCAGAAGCCTTTGCAAAGTGTTGTAGACTCCTGCATTTGAAATCACTGCAGGTGCTCTGATGTCAATGGAACCCCCTTCTGGTCCTGAAGGTCCACAGCGCCTGACCTTGACTCCAACAGTTTGTCTTCCTTCCACTATTACCTCATCAACCATTGTTCTTACTAGCACCTTTCCACCAGACTTCTCAATAACTGGGATAATGTTGAAGGCAATTTCAGAGGCCCCTCCCACAGGGTAATAGCCTCCATTGTCCAAGTAGTGGGACATTATAGCATTCTGTAAGAGTTTTGGCTTTTGTGAATGACAGGTGGTCTATAATCTCATTGTCTAAGCTTACATGAGCAAGAAAGTGTGATCTGCTAGGTGGAGTTCCATAATCTCCCCAACAGTAACACAAAACAACTCTCAAGTCTGGATTGTCAGTCAGAGCAAACACAATATCTTTTGTTGACATTTTGTAGGGACCGTTCCACAATTTTGTGAATAGGTTCACAATGCCAGTTTTTACTACAAACTCTGACATCCACAGAGGCATCAGTTTGAGCACCCCCAGTGCAAGGTCAAAACCCTGCATGTCAGAAAGGTGCTCAAAAAATGTATCGATTGCAACATGCTCCAGGGGAAAGGCCTTTTTCAGGCTGGAAAAGATGCATTGGTACCTCAATATGAGGTCTAGAAACAAAACAAAGAAGCATTCTGCACCTTTCCTTCCACTCATCTTTTCCCTTAACAACTGGGTAAGTTCTTCTTCTTTCATCAGAACCAATTGAGACTATATCATATTCATTCTGTAGGGGAGCCCACTCCAATTGACCATCTGTGATCTAGAGTACGTTTTCAGGTTTTTTATGCATTTATGTAAAACAAACCACTTTCGCAATATGATTATGTGCATCTGCAATACCTGATCAAAAGCCGTTTTGTCCTGGACCCCGTCCACCATGTTGCCAATGTAGTGAACACCTGTGTCAAACTCATATCCGTGGTCAATGAAGCTGTGGCAGCATCCGCCAGCCTATGCAATAGATTTTTTTTTAAAAAAAATAAACCATGCTGTGGTTCAACCAAGGCAGAAAATAGAAAAAGCACCTGGTCATGCTGCTCCAGCACAAGCACCTTTTTGCCAGCCTTTGATAGAATGGCCGCTGTGGACAGACCTCCCATGCCAGAGCCAATGACAATGGCATCCAGATCGTCTGGCACCTTCGACATGGAGAATGGCTGCTTCAGGACCTGAGGGAGAGGGCAGCACGTAAATTGTGATTTCAATGAGACCAAGGGAAAAAACTTCTATTCCGCTATGATTTTCCGAACCTTATCTCTCTTCCTCTGGTCTCTTTCATAAGGCCTAAGGAAAAAATTGGTATTACTTTTTGTCCGACTCTTATATTTTTTCCACATCGCACCTCCTTGGCTTCCTGTCATCATTTTCGAACGGGTTCTTGGAGGAAGAGGAGGAGGAGGAGGCGAAAAAGACCAGGTATCCCACGTATAGGGCCGCGGCGGCGAGGGAGGCCCTCAATGGGAGGAGGAGGAAGAGGGCGGCGGCGGCCGCGGCCGCGGCGGCAAAGGAAGAAGGGGACATTTTCGCCCCACTCAAGCCCGCGACACAAGTGACGGCTTTTGTATAATTCTCTGATGTGCCTTTTCTGATGACGGATGAGAAGAGATTCGCATCGGAAAAAGGACAAGAAACGGAGAGAGGCACAAAAAGCGCTCCCGCTCCGGCCGCCGTGCACTACTGGCACTGGATGGGGCGGCAGAGGTACTTTTTTTATTGGAAATGCGCCGTATAATATTTTTTGATCGTTCCTCATGCCACCTGTGCAACTAGTGAAAAAGAGATGATCCGAGAGACCTTTAGTCATAAACTCATAAGCATTATTTCGTAGGCACATCATAATTATGCCGGTTAATTGAGGAGCATTTGAGCCGAAAAAAGTTTTTTTTACTTACCGGGTTTTTTTGTTTTTGCTGCTATACTTCTTGACCAAAAGAACACAATATGTGGTACTACAGTGTATAGTTTCGTAACTTGAGGACCCCCAAGTGGGCGAGAAGCTGTGTGCTCTCTCCTTCTTTTGCTTGACGAACGTGGGCATGTCGACAAATTAGAGTGGGCCGCCCTCGTCTCGATCATTGTGGGCCTACTGAATAAAGACACCTGCTGCTTTCCTGTCCTGCCCAGCTCGTTTGCCTGTCTCTTCCGCGTCGACGCTTTACGAGGTACACACGTCTTCCAAACTGACACTCTGTAGATTAGCTGCAAAGTATACGACGGCCAAGTGTCATGTTCGGTAAGATGCAAGTGCATCAGTGCATCACCACGAACAGAGAACAAAAACTTTTGTCTCCGACGACGAGAGCGACAAATGCTTATACGATTCCCAGGATGTTTCTTGTTTTTTATGGCATGTCTG
>JAAUYJ010109507.1_pt1 | contig 17483 bp, 17 predicted proteins | sample 7278031 | NCBI WGS metagenome assembly JAAUYJ01 (sample SAMN14350222, study PRJNA611818) | marine sediment metagenome | isolation source: surface marine sediment (1.8m) | place: French Polynesia: Moorea | collected 2018-08 | reverse complement strand
TGAAAATTTTGTACCATAGGGGGGTCCTTTTTCAGGATACTAGGGGGGGGGTCTCGCCGGAGGTGGGGGGGTATGTGTTCCCTGATTTACTAAAAATGCCAAAAGCGTACATTTGTGTGGCTTTTGGGGTTTTCTTAAGGGAAAGTAAACTAATATGTCACCTTTCTTGGCAAATAAGTCATAATAATGTGTCACACCTCTCCTTTTTATAGATTTGTAAACCATAGTTACATGTCTTTTTCTAATAAAATGGCTCTGAACTAGATATCCTAAAGTAAAAAGGCAAGTTTCTGAACCTCTTACACAGCAATCAACTGCACATTTATTTACATTGTTTCTGCTAAGTCTATTGTATTTTTTGCCCTTCTGTCTACTACCATTAACTGCCAATATCAATGTCCAAAAAGTAACAGGAACACTAAAAATAACAACAACATTTTCACCACTCCAGGAAGAACAACAGCTGCATCTGGTCCGGTTGTCTTTGTCAAACTGAGGCAAAAAGAAGAGAAGTAAAAGACCAGAGACGAGCAGAGAGGCAAAGGGGAAAGGGAAGGAGAGAAAGCTTCCTTCTGTTTGTATGATGGGAAGCTGTGGCACAACTGACAAGGTGCTTTCTGCCCTTCTTCCTTGCTTTACCTCCAAAAGAATGATATTACAGAATGATGAAAGTTGCATGCACAAAAATGGTGCAAAAAAAAATTGCCGCCTTTGGCGGCAATTTTTTGGGGGGGGTCATTAAACCGGGGCTAGGGGGGTTCATAACCCTGACCCCTGCATGCCCAGGTATGTATGCATATAAAGTTAGAAATACTTAGCATATTGCCTTAGGGATACTTAGCATAGGGGCCGAGGACTTAACATAGGGGCCTAGGCCAAGACCACTCTAAAGTTTAGTTTAGTTTAGGGGCCTAAGGATGCCTTTTAGGCAAGGTTAGGTTAGGTTAGATTAGATTAGATTAGAAATAGTAAAAATTTTCCATTTCCCCCTCCTCCAACTCGAATAATCAAAGAGAAATGTGGTTGAAAAAGCAAAAAAGACTATAAATTATAATTAAAATTGAATTTCGAGGCATAAGGAGCGCCCTGAAGAAAAAGTTTATAAAAGAGATCAGGCATCCCCAAGGGCGGATCAAGTCAAATCTGAATTAAAAGGGCATTGAAGATCAGATTGTTGAAGAATGTGAAAAACAAAAAAAACATTTTTGCATTTTTTTTCAAAAGTATTGGTCACACCTGGCTTAAAATTTGCACAGCATCTTGTTTCATTAGGGTCTAAGACTTTATTTATGATTTTAGTAGGAAGTCGTCTTGGTAATAATACAATATTTGTTGAATAATACTAACAACAACAACAACAACAATTTCACGAAGCAGTCCAAGACCTGCTCGGCTACGCCGCAGAAAGAGCTAGGGCGCGATTCTCCTTCCTTCCCACAATACAAACTATTTTTATTTGCAATGTTCCTTCCCTTCTGTTCAAGAGGTGGAGGTTAGGGGGCAGCAGTATATCACTGGACCGCACATAGCTCTGCAATGCGGAGTGATCCCTGAATAAGGCCACTACGTATGGGACCTAGAGTAGCCGATTGAAATTTCATAGCATAAGAAACGACCCGTCGCCATCTGGCGGGCAGGAAGCTCTCTATTCTATGCTCAGGCCCAGGTGATAGTATATAAACTCAAAATAAAGTAGTTATAATATACAGCCAAGTGTGGTTTTGCCCATCATCATAGATTTTGCCGTTTTGCCGATTGGCAAAACCACATTTTTAATACATTTCATAATTTTTGAGTTTATTTACTATCACTTGTGCTTGATCATAGAATAGTGAGCCTCCCACCCGCCAGATGGCGACAGGTCGAAAAGTCACGCCTAGAACCACTCTATGTACCAAACCTGCTCTGGGATAAGGCTATCACAACACATGTGGGCATGGTGCAGGCAGAAGCCAGAAGGGCTGAGCACCCGGGATGACAACAAAATAAGTAAAGCAGCAAGCTTTGAATATATCTCTTGTATCGAATACTGGAATGAAATACTACTAGAAGTTTCAACGCATACTTTTTCAAATCTTTTTATAACCTTTCTCTTGACGGAGGATTCATACATAGTTTACAGCATGTGTGATTTCGTAGTACAGTAGTAGCAACTTGACATCTAAAGCGAGAGAGGTCGGCAGCGAAAAACGCGCACTCGAGTCACTCCCTCGCGGGATTATAAGTTTTGCATATTGGAGTCCTCGTCTTCACTTCACGACTTGAGATACTTCGCCTGCTTCTGCTGCTTAACAGCCTGGACGCACTTGGCCATGGTGGGGGAGGCCTTCGAGATGGAGTCAGTCATGTAAAAGTCCTCCAGCTCCTTCAGGCTCACGTCGATCTTGCCGCCGCCGCCAGAGGAACCAGATTTGCCAGAGCTGGAAACGAGCATTGAAAGTATTGAAACATACGGTGTTCCATCTTAATTTCCAAGAAAAAGTCATGCCTACCTCTTTGCCGCAAAGTCCGCCGACTCCTTGAAGAAGTTAGCCTCCTCTACCAGCCCGTATCTCGTCAAGTTGGGTGCGACTTCGGAGAGGCGGCCCCTCACCTCCTGAAGGGTGTCGTAAGGGAGGGTCTCACCGATAACCTGAGAGGAAAATGAACTCGAAATAGAGACATGACTCGATTTGGCATATTGGTTCATGCCAACCTCAGATATCGCCCTGATGATCTTCCAGTCCACGCGACCCATCCCGGGCGGCGTCAGAGCGGGGATCGTCTGCTGCGACCGACCTTCCATGTTGACATAAGTGGCCTTTGGAGTATTCAAAGGAATAAATAAATTCAAATATCGAAGGGAAACCATATGTACAGTTGTACACCCCACCTGCTTCTCGGTGTATGCCGCCCCTGGCAGGACGCAATCCGCCATCTCCGCCCCCTGGTCGCCGTGGTGCCCCTGGTAGACGACGAAGCAGTCCTTGGGAAGGTCGGCCCTGGTGATTGCGCCTGCGTCGGCTCCCAGCAGGAAGAGCACCTCCGGCTTGGCCTCCCTCACCTCGGCCACTCCCGCGCGGTACCCGAGGTCGAGCGCCGCCACCTGGCTGGCAACCCTGTGAAGCACGTTGAGCACCCTCCAGTCGTCAGGGCAGGAGGACTTGGCGCGAACGTCAGAGGAAAGCTTCTGGACCAGTTTGAAGACCTCTGCTCCGCCCGCGCCCTGCAGGCACTCCGACCCGACGATGATGGCCGGGTTCTTGGCGGAAGCCAGGCGCTGGGCGAACGGGTGAGAGCCGGAGGCAAGCTGGGACAGCACGTCCATCGAGTCGCCAAGGTGCTATGGATTTCAAACAGATAAGTAAGTTTAATCATGGGATTTTCTAGTACACTACAATGCCAAACTGACTCGGACTCTCAGTGTCAAATGTGAAATAAGGATCAATAAACTCACGTCGTAGTCATAGGTTAGGTCCAGCTTGGGCCCGACCATGCCGACGTCCAGCTCGTTGTGGATCCAGCACTTGCGGAGCCTAGCGTTGAAGATCGGTGCCTCGAACCTTGGGTTGGTTCCAACGAGCAGGACCAGGTCTGCCTCCTCAACGCCGGAGAAGGTGGTGTTCAGCAGGTAGTTTGAGCGGAAGTCCGTGCCGGAGGCGTCCATGGGGAAGACCTCCTCCGTGCACAGGGCCTCGGAGCCAAGCTTGTTCATGAGGTCCTTCAGCGCCACCAGGGACTATTGAACGAGAAAGACGAGGATGAAAATCCAGGGCATCAAATTTCATCATCCACGTACCTCTGCGTCTGCCATGCCCCCAGCAACGGCCGCCAGCTTGTCGGCGGGAGTGAAGTCGAGCACCTTTGCAACGGTGACGACGGCCTCCTCCCAGGAGCACTCCCTTAACTCGCCGGAAGAATCCTTGACCATGGGCTGCGTGAGGCGCTGTCTTTTAAGGCCGTCGCAAGCGAAACGGGACTTGTCCGACAGCCACTCCTCGTTCACGTCCTCGTTCATGCGCGGCAAGATACGGAGCACCTCCCCGGTGCGGTGCGTGACCACGATGTTGCTGCCAACGGCGTCGTGAACGTCCACAGTTTCAGTTTTCCTGCAAAGACGAACAATTAAATTGTAGAAACACAAACACCAAATTTTCCAATGTAGCAAAAAGAAACGATAATAATACCTTGTCTCCCACGGCCTGGCCATGAAGGCGTACGGCTTTGAGGTGAGCGCGCCGACCGGACAGAGGTCGATGACGTTTCCGGAGAGTTCCGTCATGAGCATCTTCTCGACGTAAGTGCCGATCTGCATGTCGTTGCCCCTCCCCGTGGTACCGAGGTCCTCGCATCCGGCCACCTCGCTGGCGAATCGGACGCACCTGGTGCAGTGGATGCACCTTGTCATGACGGTCTTGACGAGCGGCCCCAGGTTCTTGTCCTCCACCGCCCTCTTCCCATACACGTCGTTGTCGGTGAACCTGGATCGGTCCGATCCGAAGGCCATGGACTGGTCCTGCAGGTCGCACTCGCCGCCCTGGTCGCAGATGGGGCAGTCCAGAGGGTGGTTGACCAGGAGGAACTCCATGACCCCCTCCCTGGCCTTGCGCGTGAAGTCAGAGTTGGTCTTGACCTTCCATCCGTTCATGACTGGCATGGCGCAGGCGGCCACAGGCTTGGCGCTCTTTTCCACCTCCACCAGGCACATGCGGCAGTTGCCGGCGATGGAGAGGCGGTCGTGGTAGCAGAAGCGGGGGATCTCCACCCCGGCCAGCGCCGCAGCCTGCAGCACGGTGGTGCCAGGGTCGACCAGGACCTTCTTGCCGTCGATGAAACACTCGATCTTCTTGGGTGCCGGGGGAGGCGCGGAGGCGGCGGTGCGGTGCGGCGGCGTCAACTGCCGGGACGCCGCGGAGGTGACGGGGGCGGGGGCGGTGGATGGCGCGGCGGCCGCGGCGCGGCCTAGCAGCCTCGGGATCATGTTGAGCTCTAAAGTACGAACACTTGTCGAGGGGGAAATGCTACAGAGCCTTTGCCAAGTGCGCAAATATCAAACTGTGGCGAATATTCGACCAGGTTTGGGAACATACCTGCCGAGTGTGACTTTTTTCAAAAGGGCGAGGCTCCCTAGGGGGAACCCTCCTCGCCCGAGAAAGTGTTACTTGATCCTGCGAGGTCGCGACCTCGAGGCCGATGGGGATTGACCTCAGGAACACTTCCCTGTGTCTGACTGCAGTGGCACTGTGGCAGTGGCAGTGCACTCTTTGCTCTTTCTCTCTTGTTTTATTTCCTGAAGCTGAAGTAAAATTCAGCTGTTGCAATGTCGGAAAGCGAGAAAGAAGGCGAAGGCAGGACAGCAGGAGGGAAGGGGAACAAGCAGCAAAAGAAGATTTTCTTGGCAACCCTGAAAACTGAAAAGCAAAAAGGAAAATTGTTTGTCAACAAAAATTAGGTTGCAGGCTTTGCAGCGGAAGGCGGCCAAGTTGTTCTCGTCCACGTCGGGCCTGTTGCACACTCCCCTGTTCCCCGTCCATCGTGTCCGCACTGTAGTCCTGTTCCAGTTTCAGTTCTCGGAGTCCTGTGCTAGTAGGAAGCCGATGTTGTCCTCTTAGTCCTTTCCCGCCATGTCCGGGTCCGCCCCGCCGGGGTCTCTCGCCTTCAACAACCCCTCCCAGGCCAAGGTGGACCAGCAGAGGAAGATCCTGGCGGAGCTGGAGAGGCAGAAGAAGCTGCTGGACGCCAAAAACAGCCCGGGTGATAGCAGCCCCGGGGCCAAGGCCGACAAGACGCCCGCTTCCTCCCCGGCGTCCTCCACCTCCGCTCCGCCAGCCTCTTCCTCCGTGGTGGACCCGCTGTCCCAATCCCCTCTGCTGTCCTCCAACCAGCGGTCAGCCCTGGAGCAGGCCGCCAAAACCTCCTTCGGGTACTTCATCGCGCAGGACTCCTCCTTCGGCAACACCATACTCCCCGTCATCCCAAGGTTCGACAACGGGCCCACCACAGGCTCCTCTACCTCCCTTACTCCCTCCGCCGCCGCCAACAGCAGCAACAACAGCACTTCCGCCAAAGCCAATCACTGAGGAACACCTCCAGCCATGTCTTGCGGCATGAAGCTGCGCGAGCTAGAGTCCCACCTGGAGAAGGTGGACGTCTTCGAGAAGCCAAAGATCCTTCTGGAGCAATACCCAACTCGTCCCCACATCGCCGCCTGCGTCCTGCACACCGCTCAGGCCTCCTTCGGCGACCTGGAGGGGCGGTCCGTGGCCGACCTAGGCTGCGGCTGCGGGGTCCTCTCAGTCGGGGCGGTCATGCTGGGCGCGGCCTCCGTCACAGGATTCGACGTGGACGAGGACGCTTTAGGGACATTCCAGTGAGCAAAAAAACACATCAGTAATTCCCAAAAAAGATTGCCTAGACGTGTACCTTTTTTAGAGAAAACCTCGATGGCTTCGAAATGAGCAACGTGGACCTGGTCCGTCTTGACGTGGACGACCTCCTTGAGCAGCTTGAGTCGGACGAGCAACACCCGCTGCGGGGCAGATTCGACACCGTCGTCACCAACCCTCCCTTCGGCACCAAGCCCGGAAACAAGGGCATCGACCTAAGATTCGTCCGGGCAGCCCTGCTCATGGCCAGTCGGGACGGAGGCGCCGTCTACTCCTTGCACAAGTCCGCCACCCGGCAGCACATACTGGGCAAGGCGGACGCATGGGGGGTCAGGGGGGAAGTGGTGGCCGAGTGAGACAATTCCTATTTAATTTGTTTCTCCTTCATTCTCTTGAGATTTTCCCTTCCTTCCTCAGAATGAAGTTTGATCTCCCCGCCTCCTACGGTCACCACAAGAAGCGCTCCGTCGACATAGAGGTCGACTTTGTCAGATTCTCATTCGATCCGAAGAGAAAGTAAACAAAACACGGATCTGTTCCGCAATGGACTCTCTTGTGCAGTGTTTTTACCTGCGACGTAGCCGAGCAGGTCTAGGACTTCTTCGTGACGTTCTTGTTGTTGTTGTTAGTATTATTCAACAAACATTGTATTATTATCAAGACAACCTGCTACAAAAATCTTTATAAAAACAAAGTTGTACGTAGATCCTAGTAAGAAAGGATTCTGTGCAAAATTTGAGCCCAATATGACCAGTAATTTTGCCTAAAATCGGGGGACATGATTTCCCGGTTTTTGCGATATTCTCGTTTTTGGCCTTTTTGACCTCCAAAAAAGCCTCCAAAGTCAAATTTGACCTAATCCGCTCAGCATAATTTTGGGGTGCCTGATCTTTTTTTAATGATTCTTTTTGTCACGGCGCTGCTTATGCCTCAAAATTTCATTTTAAATATATTTTCAGATCTTTTTGAGCTTCTTATCACCTTTCTCTTTGATTTTCCATATTTTCCTTCTTCTACATTCATATCCATGCCGCAGGTCTTCGAACAGAGTCTTCTTGTTTTGCATCTTTTGCCCTTTCGGTACGCGCCTGACTAGAGGCGGTCTTCATCACAATGAAACATCCCGCCGTCGACTGTCTCGAGAAAGAAAGATACAAATGAAGGAAAAAATATCGACAATGAATTTTTGCCTTTACAGTTTCTTGATATGCCACTTGATACTAGTGGAGTACACTGTCCTGGAACTTATTGCGCATCGCCAGTTCTCTCAGTAGACCATGACTGGCTGAAATCGTAGATTTGCTCTCAATTCATAAGTTTCATAAGTTGCAATTTGAGGGGCACTGGCGAGTGGCGACCCGCTGGCTGCCGCATCCAATAAGGGCTGGGAGACGGAAGACGCGAGTCAGAGAAACTTGTCCCTCTCCACACTCCTTCCTCAACTCCCTCCCCTACTTCCTTCGTCCCCGTTCCCCTCCTCGTTCCTCCGGCGGTATCCATCCAACCTCCGATCGCTCCCTCCCTCCCGCACAAAGAAAGGAGGTAGAATCACACACGCGGAGTAGGAAAAGGGGCAGGAGCACTTCTCCCTCTTTCCTCCCTTTTCTTTCCCCCCGCATGCACCGTCAGTCTCCCTCAGGTAGGCAGGAAAGCGAGATCCCCTTGCTGTGAAGGGGGAAATTCTCCATTTCTCTTCCTCCTCTTTCGCCCTGCTTCCCTTTCCCTCTCGATTGGCGGTGGGGTGAGAAAGAGACAGACCTTTGCGTGTGCACCAGTTCCCCCGGTCGGTTGGTCGGATAGCTGCCTCTTCCACCTCCACCCATCCAGAGCTGGGCCTGCTCCTCCTGTGATACCTCCGCCGGTACCACCGCTGTCAGAAGCACCCTCCCTCTTTCCCCTTTTAACCTAGTGTGCGAAACTATGTGGCGAAATTGGCGCATACATGCATGAATGAGGAAAGAAGTGAACGGTGTTAAAAAACGGTGTGTGGAAGAAGTGAGTTAGGCTAAAAATGTGCCAGGATCGTTGTCGTCTTCGTCTTACCAATGATGCTGCTGAGGACATCATGATGTGCATCTGCGACGTTGAGATCGGAAGGACCTCGCCGCTCGATTGCGAGAGGTGACAGGTCGCTTTCAACAAGTGGAGGGACAAAAAACTATCTGGAACTGCGACATACTTTTTCTCCGCGGTGCGGCGGAAAAAAAACCCTTCAGTGCCTTATTTGCAATGCCCCACTTTCTCCACAGACCAGCAGCAACAGCAGCAACCATGCAGCAACCGACTTCGACGAGAAAAACGACAGCCGCCACTCGGAGCAGAGCGAGATTTAAGGTAAATAGATCTTGAGTTCATGTAGTGAGAATGCTGGAAGGGTCAGAGTTTCACTCTCTCACGGTATTGTCGCCTATGCCCCTGCTTGCTTGAAAAAGAACCTTCTCCCTCGACTTTTTAAGTACTTTCCTCCACCAAAAATGTGTCCGAGGAAGGAGGGGTGGATGATACGCCACCCGAAGGTTGAAAGAGGTTTGCTTCCTCTTTCCTCCTCTTTTCAGAGAAAGCGAGAAAGATATCCCCGACGTAATTCTAACCAGCAATGCAAATGCACGAGAAGGAGCGGGATAGTAAAAGCATACGATACGTACATTATGGACCTCTCTTAGTCACAATGCCCGGCGAAAGTTGGGTCTATTGAGTCTTGGGTCTATTGAGCAAATAGCTATTACGCCAAACGTTTTTATGCCACTACAGTAGATGTATTTAATTGTAAGGTGATTAGTCTGATTAGTTTTGCAATAAAAAAGAACTCGTTCCTTCGCCTATGTTCAAAACCAAAGCAATGTCATTGTCCTCCTCCAAAGTGGACACGAAGGGGTAAAATCAGTGTAGGCTACTTTTTGCGCAACTCAAAAGACCTGAATGGAGGGGTGGCGAGGGGTCTGTTTCTCTCGGCCGCTCAGCGTTGCAGCAGGGGCGGTAATTGAAGAGGAAGGAGAGGAAGAGGAAAAGTGAAATTTAGGATCGAGCTTGGAAAGCCGTTCACCCCAGCACCACGAAATTCATTTTTTAGCCTCTGGCAACAGAGAAAGAGAGATATTGCCCTCTTTGTACAGCGAGTATAAAACCAGCATTCACTTTCGCCTTGCTCGGGACGGGCATAACGTAGGACAAGCTACAGTAGTAGCTCCTCAAGTTCTAACTTTTCGTTCTTTCACGGGCTGTCGGCTACACCCGCACGAACCCATCAAGATTTGAGGAGGGGAATAAAAAACTGTAGCAGGAGGCGGAGAAAGGCTCTATCTACCAGGAGAAAACAGGCCAGAGGTAGAAAAGGAATGGCGCCAAAGTTCTGACTTTCGTCTGACTCTTTCTTTTCCCTCTTTTGATGAGGGAGGAGGGCGCGCTACCACTTTGGGCCACGGCGCTGGAGGGAATGAGGTTGGGAAGGAGCAACGAGCTCTGGAAAAACTGCTGCTTTCGTAGTCTCCGGAAGGGGAGGCCTGCTTGCTAGCTGGTAAAATTGCGATGATGGGGAACTGAGAGAAACCAGTGGCATTTACAGGAGCACCTAGGTTATCATGCATGAAGAAGGGAGAGGAAAGTGTGGGAAGACATCGTACTTCAGAATGATGGGTTATGAAACCATCCTGATTGATCCCCTTCACTAAATGAGTGGCGGCGGTTGCTCCATCGCTCCAAAATTTTCCTTCCCTAATTCCCGTCTCCCTTCCGTAGTACTTGCCCATGCATCATCGTTCTCTCGCCCCAGATCCACTTCCTCACCGCCCACGCCCTTCCTCCCTCCCCTATGCCCATCTTGGGGTCTGGGGCAGACCTTGAAAAAACCTTCATTTGGAAAGAGGAGGAGAGAGGAGTCCTTTCTCTTTCTCCCTCGCTTTATTGGGTTTCGTGCGCGTCCCCCTTTCTTGGGACGGCGGCAGAGGCATGAAGGAGAGGGAGGAAGAGGGAGGAAGGGGCGTTACTACGAAATCCAACTTTCACCCTCCACTCTTCCCCCTCGTCCCACCCTTCTTCCACCTGAACAGCAGTGGAGGAAAAGAAGAGAAGGAGAGGGAGAAGAACTGAAGAAGGTGGCGAGTGGCGACGACGCCGCAGTCTCTTTTAGCTCTCGTTTTTCAAGCGCCAGGAAGGAAGGAAATGGGAGCAGATCTCAAGAGTGGTTGTTACGAGGAAATTGGAGGATCGGAAGAGGGGGAAAGGCCCACGCTCGATCGTTTAAATCTCCACTCACACATGCACGACGTTCGATCACCGGCGGCAAACGTCGGAGATCATGACAGGATAGGAAGAGAGGAGGGCGACAGGTTCCACGAAAGTTAGGTCATCGTAACAAGAACAGGTCGGGTAAGCCCCTTCCTCTGCTTTTGAACAATGCAAGTGGTGCAAAAAAGGAGGAGGGGTACCAGCCAGATCGGTTGCTAACCTGAAACCTTTTTGACAGACCACAACCTACGCACTGCAGGAATGGGAGCATACTACCGGTTCATACCTACATACTAACGTAGATACACCTTGCCCTCCATGCCACACGGCCATACGTGGGCAAGGGGGGGGGAACCCTTAGTGTATCGGGATGAGTTTCCCTTTGATTGAACTATTCTTCAGTAGGTGGCGCCGCTACCAAGCCCTCATGCATAACGGTAGCGACGCACCCGCGCCTTCCCTCCCTTTGTACAAGTGCTATCTTCCCTCCCTCTAGCCGCGCCCCCTTTTTTCTCGTGCATGTGTGGGAGGGTTGAACGCACTTGGCCCTTTTTTCAATGTCGCAATATCCGAACCAGGATGTGGTCGGTGGAAAAGGATCCGCCTTCCGGCGTGACCTTGGTGGGTCAAGTTCACCGCCTTGTCGTCACACAACGCCTAGCTCCTTCTCTCTAATTGACTGTAGCTCACCAGGGGGTATCAAAGAGAAGAAGGGGAGAAAATGACCGTTTTGGTCTGCTTTAAGTGCTTTTTACGGAACGGTTCGATTTTGTTTCTTTGACTTAGCCGAAGTCTACCCGATATTCATAAAAACAATTGAGGCATATTGTGAGGACTTCGCATAGTCAATGTAAAAAAAGAAAACTTCAAGTAAGTCAAGCATTTGCAACTGCAGTGGAAACTCCATAATAAAAACCATAGCTGCAGCATGGTCAGGGTCAGTACGTAGATTGCAGCTGTGGGTAATTCCATGAATGAAACAGTTCTTTCTCTTCTGTTCACAGGTTTCGGTGCTCCTTTTTCTGACAGTAATCTCCGAAGTATGCTTGGGCTCTGTGGACGAGTTCATGACGTGCGACCGGCTGTTGGAGACGAAGAGGGCGGCCAGGACGCTTGAGCAGATCCCCTGCGACATGACATCCAAGTCATATTGCGAGCACAAGGGAGCTTCATACCCCGAGTAAGACATTTTGAACTGCAACTAATGAGGCGAACACATATTCCAATCGAAGATTTAGAAAATGAATTGCAACACTGTCACTGTCCTGTATGTTTTTCGCTTTTTCACAGAGCCGCTATATGGCGGTTCAAGGAAGAGAACCGTGCCTTGATGAAACGCCTCTACGGTGACATGGAGTCAAACTCCGTCTACAGGGAGATGCGCGCGGCGAATCTGCAAGGAGGCGGCCACCACAACGGCCACGGCGGCGGCGGCGGCGGCGGTACCCTTCACAACCTTCCCTCGGAAGAGCACAGCATTTTTTCAAGCCTAGAGTACAACATCAGGATGGGGTCCGGTCTGGCCACGGTGCAGAGCGCCAGAAAGCCCGTGGTGGCGGACGCGGAGCACAGGCTGCCCGTCAAGAAGAAGAAGAAGGTGATCAAGAAGAAGAGGAAGCCTGTAGCGTCGGCAGCGGCAGCTAGTCAAGCAGCATCTCAAGCCGCAGAAGGTGGCGGAAAAGTTAGCGGGGGTTCCAACACGAAGACAAGCACCTCTTCTTCAGGAGGGGATAAATACGGTAAGGAAGGATCCATACTAACATAATGTACCAACGCATGCAAAATAATTATTGTTTCGTTCAGTAGATAGCTTTCGTTTCGTCCTGTCATATACCATACGTACTGTCAAACTTGCAAAAACTGTAGAGCTCGGGACTGAGACGCCAGAGCCGATGATGATGACAACCTCGACGACGACGACCCCGACTATGACTGCTCCTACTTCTTCAGCACCAACGACGACAACCACCACTGAGACCAACAAGAACCCTTCTCCTACTTCCATGACTCCTGTCACTTCTTCCACCTCTTTCGCTGCCCAAAACGCGGCTAACGCTACGGCAACAGCGGAGAGCGTTGCAGCAGCAGAAACGACAACAATAACTTCGACCACAACGATAGCTACAACGGCCAGCAGCATCAGCTCGCAAGAGCCGGCTGCCGCCGCAAATTACGATTTCCTTCCAGCCTCCTCTCCGGAGGGTGACGACGACGACAGCAACAACCTTTATGACGCCGGTGTGGAGGGAGCGGCGGCCGCGGCCGGAGTAGCCGCGCCCGTCGCTGCCACCCTCCAGGCCCCTCCACCGCCCATTGACTTTGATACTCTGACGCCTCTATTTCGTAAGTGCCTGAAATTTTTTCTTTAAACCTTTTTTTGTCCATTTCCCTTTCATTCTTTACTATTTTTTTGCCTTGTAGCTGAGCTGGTTCCGGCACTAGCTGTCACAAGCGCCGCAGACTCTGCCACCACGGCTCCGCAATCCTCCTCGTCCTCAACTGGGCAGCAGGAGCAGCAGGATCCTCTGCAGGACGAGTACGACCTGGCTTTGAGCGAGCTTTTGGCCGATGTGGACCTGGAAAGCCTGGAGCAGATCGTCGGAGAGCTCATGCCCAAAGAGCAGCAGGAGGGGCAGGAGGTAGCGGAGGAGAGGGTGGGGCCGCAGCAGCAGCAACAACAACAGGCTGTCAAGGAACAGGTGGAGCCTGCTGCAACTGAGGGTGCTACCGTAGGAGCAGCAGCCAATGATGGCTCTGCCCAGAACTCGCAGCAGCAGGCGGCGGACAAAACGACGGTGGCGGAAGAAGAAGAGGACGACGAAGACGAGATCCTCGACGATAGTTACCTCCAGTACGACGAGTATGAGGAGGAGCCGCAGGGAGACTACCTATACACTGGACCATCAATGTAAGCAATTTTCAATACATTTCGTGTTCCCATAATATTTTTTCTGACAATTTTCAGGAACGCCTGCCCGGTGAAGGAGGAGGTCTTCGCCCCCTACTGGGCCAACAACACCCGCGACCAGGTCCTCGCCCTGCTCAACCTCTACCCGTTCGAGCAGTACATACACATGGAGACCTGCAAGTTCGAGGACGAGCAGATGATGTGCCGCCCCGGCTGCAAGTGCGAGCAGCAGTACCGCCTCCACCGCCTCCTCGCCTTCGATCCAAACAACGAGTGCAGGGGCATTTTTAGCGACTGGTTCAGGTTCCCCTCGTACTGCGTCTGTGAGTAGAATTTCTTCACTCTGCTTCCCACAAGAAAGGCCAAAAACAGTTTTTTTTCTTATTTGCAGGCAAGTGCTACAACTTCCCCGAGAACTACCTTCCCCGCCGCAACCGCAAGCCCGAGGCTTCTGCGGCGAGACCGAACGGGGCCCGCAGCAGGGAGACAAAGATGAACATGGTTCAGCAGCAGGTCTCCGAATCAGAGGACAAGGGGGGGGAGGGCTCTTACGAAACCATCCCTGCCATCCTGCCCTACGAGGCCCGGCTGGCGCTGCTCAGGGACCTCAGGAGGAGGGGACAAAGGAAGCTGGAGTTGGCGGAAAAGGATTCGACGGAAGAAGTGTCTGGCCCTCCTCCTGCGAAAGAAGAGCCGGTGAAGGAGCAGCATCAGAAGGACAAGACGAACAAGAAGTCCGACTCTGCCGAGCACTTTTTGTACGGCAACATGCCAGTGGTGGAGTACCAGCTGTCGGACGGCTCAGGAGGAACCGTGGTGGGAAAGACGCCGCGGAGATAATCTTAGGTCTCAAGTCTCGGAAGAAACATATCATTCATTAGTCATTGCTCCGTCCCCCGCCAGGAGGATGGAGAAAACACTAATCTAGTTCTTTTGATCGCACTTTTGAAACGGCGAAGAAGACTCCAATTTCAGTGATTTCATTGACTTTTTTCTGCCCCTGTGCCAAATGATATGACTTGATCCTAGTTATACGGCATCCCGATTTGAAGACATGTGAATAAATTCTCCCTGGTCTGTCCTAAATTCTACATAGAAACATGTTTTAATTTGCGAATGATCCATATTTGCATTACATCGAAGTTCTGCAGAATCTGCACAATACACAGAAAGATAATTAATTTTTTTTATTATGGGCGGATGCCGCCGCTGCCGCTGCCGGGTCCAAATCCGTCCGTCATGAGAGAAACCGGAATGCCATAGCAAACAAACGGAAACAGAAGAAACGACAACTAAATGTGCATTTTTAAACCTTGTTAAAAGAGATTGTAATTCATCTTTGCGCATTCAAAAACAAACTGCATAATGTTCATCAAATATCGAAAGATTTTTGGTTTTGCGAGGGTGCTTATTCATGTCCCTGATATTTCACCTCTGAAGAAGCAGACGGAAAACATAGAGATCAGCTGCTCCTGTTTGCGTCACGGAACGTCACTTTACACTTTTCGTTGTCGCTCCTGAACGTCCCGTCGTTGTCCTTCGCGTCCATGAGACGTCCGTCATTCAGTCTTCGACGACTCTCCTCAGCGCCAGGATGTCGTCCTCCGCCCACAGGAGGTCCCGGTCACAGCAGGACGCCGTCGACAAGGCGGACTCCGCGCGCTCCCTCCGCCGCCTGCTGGAGTCCCTGGCCACCTCCGGGCGCCCCTCCCCGGACGAGTCCGACCTGCGCCGGGTGAAGCGAATGGTGCGCTCAGACCCGGACAATGCCGTCCCCTTCGCCTACTCTTTCCTGAGGGAACACCTGGCCCGGCGACACTCGCAGGTGCGCGTCTCTGCTCTGCAGGTGACGGACGCCCTCTTCCAGCGCTCGCACGCCTTCAGGCTCCTGGTGGTGGCCGACCTCAAGGCGGTGCTGGACCTGACGGTGCAGCAGGGAGAGGGCGGGGAGGAGCTGCCTCCGCCCAGGGCCGCCAGGGAGCAGCTCAAGAGGCTCTCGCTGGAGACGGTCAAGGGCTGGGTGGACAAGTTCGGGGAAGGGTACAGGAAGCTGGCCCTGGCCTACAACTACCTCAAGCAGGTGCGAAGGGTAGACTTCAACGACATGGAGGCCAGGAGCGAGCTGCAGCGTCGCCGTGACGCCGAGCGAAAGCGTAGGGAAGACAATGTCTGGCGAGAGAGGGCCAAGAAGACCAGGGAGGAGATGGAGGAGGCCAGGGCCGAGATGCGCGAGTGCCTAGTGCAAATCGACAACTGCCTGGCAATCCTGGAGGAGAAAGAGGAAGGGAAGGACTGCGTGGAGGAGGAGGTGAGGGAGCTGCAGAAGAAGCACGGCATAGCTAGTGGGGAGGAAGAAGCCGGGTCATCATCGAAGGAAAAGGAAGACGACGTGGTACTGGAGAACCTCCGGGACCAGCACCGCCTGCTGACCTCCCGCCTCATCCCCATGACCAAAAAGTGGGCGACGGTGCTGTCAAAGGCGGGCGTCGGCCGCGGGGGCGACGAAGACGTCGTAAAGACAGCCATTGACGCCAAGCTGGTGCTGGAGGAGGCCAGGGAGAAGGTGGACGGGCTGGGGATCGATCTGGACAAGAAGAAGAAGAAGGGAGTTGACGAGGATAAGGAGGATGGGGAATCGAGTGACGATGACGATTTCGTTGAGGTTGGAGAGAAGGACGGGTATGAAGAGTTCCCAGTTGAGCCGGACGCAGCGTTCGCCTTTGACTTTGCCGAGGCCAAGCCGTCAACTTCTGCAGCAGCAAAGAAATCTCCAAAATCTCCAGAGAAACGTGCTTCGTCCAAATCGCAACCATCCATCTCCTCTCAAACCTTGGTTCAGTCCACGTCATCATCATCCGACTGGAAACTGAAAGTTGGCCGAGGGGAGGAAGATGACCCGACCACTTTCGCTGCCACAGTCAGGAAACTGAAGAGGGAAAGGAACGTTGATATATCCGCCGAGGTTTCCTCCTCCTCCTCACCTAAGAAATCGGCCAAGGACGATTCATCATCTTCGTTCGCTCCAAGAATCCGTTTCGACGCCGATCTGTACAACTGGGGCGAGAAGAGAAAGGAGAGGCGGGTGCTGGTCGACCCTGAGAAGCTCCGCTTCTGGGGCTCCTCCGCCCAGGACACGGAGGGCGAGATCGCGGTGCCGGGGAGTGCGGACAACGCGCGCAGCATCGACTTCTCCGGCCAGTTCCGCCCGGTGGAGTGGAGCTGCCGGGCGCCCCTGCCCAGCGGGCGCCTGTGCCCGAGGAGGGACCGGGAGAAGTGCCCGCTGCACGGGAGGGTCATCCCGAGGGACAAGGAGAGCGGAAAGCCGTCGAGGGCGGAGGATAGGATGAAGGAGGACGAGGAGAGGGAGAGGAAGGCCGGGGAGAACCCGGACTGGCAGGACCCGGCGCTGCTAAGGGACATCGAGGCCTCCACGGGTGTCAACCTGAGGGTGCCCAAGAAGGGAGAGAGGCTGAACGGGAAGAAGGGGAAGGGGAAGGAGAAGAGGCACCCGGGGCTGGTGAGCATAAGGGCGGAGTCGGACACGGCAAGAAAGAGGCTGGAGAAGAAGGTGTTCAACCGGTCGTCGGCCAAGCGGGTGGCCGCCACCATGAACAGGCAGGACGCAAACAGGCACAGGGACAAGTTTGCCGACCAGTTCAACTACGTGTTCACTAAATAGCTGCGAAAACAAAAGTACAGTATATACAATATTTATGCACTTATGCTCGTTATCATGATCTTATAAAATAACATTTGTAGACAATAATGATGTGACAAACTGAGCAAATTTTCAGCCCGTTGCAACCAGTATTTTTGCCAAAAAAGCCAAAAACAATTTTGCATTTTTTTGCAATTTAGCGGTTTTTTTACTTTTTGACCCCAACATGACCTCAAAATTCAAGTTTGACCTCATCCGCCCAACATAATTTGGAGGTGCCCGATCTTGTCTCTCTCTCTATAAATTTGGCGTGTATGTATGTATGTAT
>JAAUYJ010035376.1_pt1 | contig 17486 bp, 16 predicted proteins | sample 7278031 | NCBI WGS metagenome assembly JAAUYJ01 (sample SAMN14350222, study PRJNA611818) | marine sediment metagenome | isolation source: surface marine sediment (1.8m) | place: French Polynesia: Moorea | collected 2018-08 | reverse complement strand
GTTGAGCACCAGCACGTCCAGTGAATCCTGCGCCAGTTCGTCCAGACCCAGCAGGATGTAGCCCTGCACCATCACCGCCAGGCCATCGGCCACCGCCGGCGTCTGTGGGAAGTTCTCGACCACGTAGCGGCCGCGGTTCACGGCGGCCACGTAGGCACCGCGCTTGAAGTAGTAGTTGGCGACGTTGATCTCGGAGCGCGCCAGCAGTTGTGAAAACTCCGCGAACGCCTCGCGGGCATAGGAGGTGTCGCGCTGGGTGATGTCCTTCGGCAGCCAGCGTTCAAACAGGCCCTGGTTCTGGGTGTAGGCAGCCAGCCCTTTCATGTAGAACGCGTAGTCGACGTTGGGATGCTGCGGGTGCAGGCGGATAAAGCGGTCGGCGGCCTCGATGGCGGCTTCGTGTTCGAAGTTGCTGTAGTGGGCGTAGATCAGCTCCAGCTGCGCCTGCTCGGCATAGCGGCCGAAGGGGAAACGCGATTCCAGCAGCTGCAGGGCCTGCACCGCGAGGTCGAAGTTCTTGTTGCGCAGGTAGCGCTGCGCTTCCTGGTACAGCTCGTACTCGGAGGAATTGGCGCCCGGCGGCAGGTCGATTTCATCGTTGCCTGAGCAGCCCGCCAGCAGTGCGGCCAGTACGACCAGCACCAGCCCCAGGCGGGATCGGCTACGGGGCCGCGGGAATGTGCGTGATAACATGTTGATTTGCGGTATTTTTGAGCCGCGTATTTAACCACAGGAGCCCCCTGATCGCCATGCTGGAGCACATTGAACAGGAGGCTGTCGTCACCGGCGAGCAGCACGGCAAACGCTTGGACCAGGTGGCCGCCGAACTGTTCCCGGAGTTCTCCCGTTCCCGGCTACAGGCCTGGATTCGCAGCGGCGAGCTGCTGATTGATGGCGCCGCGGTAAAACCCCGGGACAAGGTGGCTGCCGGCGCCCGCCTGACCCTGGTGGCGGAGCTGCAGGAAGAGGTGAGCTGGGAGGGGGAGCCTATCGCCCTCGACCTGTACCACGAGGACGCCGACATCCTGGTGCTCAACAAGCCCGCCGGCCTCGTCGTGCACCCGGCGGCGGGTCACAGTAGCGGCACCCTGGTAAACGCGTTGCTCAATGAATACCCCGAGCTCGCCAACCTGCCGCGGGCGGGGATCGTGCATCGACTCGACAAGGACACCTCGGGCCTGATGGTTGTGGCCCGTTCACTGCGCGCCCACACCAGCCTGGTGGACCAGTTGCAGGCTCGCACCGTCAGCCGAGAGTATGCCGCAGTCACCATTGGCGCCATGACCGGCGGCGGTACCGTGGATGCCCCGATGGGCCGCCACCCGAAGCAGCGGAAGAAGATGGCGGTGGTCAGTCACGGCGGCAAACCCGCCATCACCCACTACCGGGTGGCCGAGCGCTTTGCCAATCACACCCTGGTGGCGGTGCAACTGGAGACTGGCCGCACCCACCAGATTCGCGTGCACATGGCGCACATCCACTACCCGCTGGTAGGGGACCCGCAATACGGTGGTCGGCCGAAACTGCCGCGCGGTGCGGCGCCGGAGCTGGTCGAGGCGCTGCGCGGTTTCCCTCGCCAGGCCCTGCATGCCCGTCGACTCGGGCTGCAGCACCCGGCCACCGGTGAGGACATGCTGTGGGAATCCGAACTCCCCGATGACATGGAAGCGCTGCTGGATTGCCTGCGGCGTTTTGACCCGGCGTGAGCCTGCTGCAGCCGGACTGGCCGGCCCCCGATAACGTCGTGGCTTTTTCCACCACCCGCGAGAGCGGCGACACCGTTCGGCCGCCACCCCTGGCTGACCTTCCCGAGCCGCGGATTACCCAGGTGCACGGCACGCTGGTGGTCGATGCAGGGGAGGTGACGGGAGTGGTGGAAGCCGACGGAATTATCAGCCGCCAGAGCGGCATTACCTGCCGGGTAGTCACCGCGGACTGCCTGCCTATATTGCTCTGCAACCGCGCGGGAACCGAGATTGCCGCGGTACACGCCGGCTGGCGCGGCCTGGTGGCGGGTATTCTGGAGAATGCACTGGACCGCTTATCCAGCCCGGCGCAGGAGCTGCTGGCCTGGATCGGCCCTGCTATCGGCCAGGCCAACTACGAGGTAGGGGCCGAGCTGCGCGAGGCGTTCCTGGGAGCGGCCGAGCCCGGGCAGTCTGATGCCGTGGCAAGCTGTTTTGCTCAGCGGGGCGACAAGTACCTGGCCGACCTGGTGGCACTGGCCCGCGTACGACTGGCAGCCGCAGGTGTCGAGGGGGTATACGGTGGGCAGCACTGCACCTTTGCCGACCCCGCGCGTTTCCATTCCTGGCGCCGGGACGGCGGTACTGACGGGCGCAATGTCACCGGGATTTGCATCCTGCCGGGCAGCGACCTGCCGGGCAGCGACCTGCCGGGCGGCCTGTAGCCTGGGAGAGGGACCACTAACACATACTTGAAACAGGGCTATTTGCCCCCATTTACGGGGTATCACAGCAATTGAACCGCTGCGCTGGCAGCGAAGAGGTTTCAAGCAATGCGAATGGACAAACTGACCAACCCCCTGCAGGTGGCGCTGGCCGACGCCCAGTCGCTGGCCGTTGGGAAAGATCACAATTTCATCGAACCGGTACACCTGCTGGTGGCCCTGCTGCAGCAGCAGGGTGGCGTAGCCCGCCCGCTGCTGTCGAAGGCCGGCGCCAATATTGCAGCCCTGGAATCTGCCACTGAACAGGCCGTGGAGGCCCTGCCGCGGGTCACCGGCGGTGGCGGCGATATACACCTCGGCAATGATACCGGGCGGGTGCTGAACCAGGCGGACAAGCTGTCCCAGCAGCGTGGCGACGCCTATATCTCCAGCGAGCTGGTGCTGCTGGCCATGCTTGCTGCCGGTGGCAGTACCGGCAAGTTGCTGACGGACGCCGGCGTAACCACAGCTGGCCTCAACGGCGCCGTCGACTCCCTGCGCGGCGGCGAGACCGTCGACGACCCGGCGGCCGAGGAATCTCGCCAGGCCCTCGACAAGTACACCATCGACCTGACTGCCCGCGCTGAAGAGGGCAAGCTCGACCCGGTCATCGGTCGTGACGACGAGATTCGCCGCTGCATCCAGGTACTGCAGCGCCGCACCAAGAACAACCCGGTACTCATTGGTGAGCCCGGCGTTGGCAAGACCGCCATTATCGAAGGGCTGGCCCAGCGCGTGGTCAACGGCGAGGTGCCGGAGAGCCTGCGCGACAAGCGCATCCTGTCGCTGGACCTGGGGGCGCTGCTGGCCGGTGCCAAGTTCCGCGGCGAGTTCGAAGAGCGCCTGAAAGCGGTTCTCAACGAACTGTCAAAGCAGGAAGGTCGGATCGTGCTGTTCATCGACGAGCTCCACACCATGGTCGGCGCCGGCAAGGCCGAGGGCTCCATGGATGCCGGCAATATGCTCACACCGGCGCTGGCCCGGGGCGAGCTGCCCTGCGTTGGCGCCACCACCCTCGACGAGTATCGCCAGTACGTCGAGAAAGATGCCGCCCTTGAGCGCCGCTTTCAGAAGGTGCTGGTAGATGAGCCCAATGAGGAAGACACCATCGCCATCCTGCGTGGCCTGAAGGAGCGCTACGAGGTACACCACGGTGTGGACATCACCGACAGTGCGATCATCGCCTCCGCCAAGCTGTCGCAACGCTATATCACTGACCGCAAGCTGCCCGACAAGGCCATCGACCTGGTAGACGAAGCCGCCAGTCGCATCCGCATGGAAATCGACTCCAAGCCGGAGGCCATGGATCGCCTGGAGCGGCGCCTCATCCAGCTCAAGATCGAACGCGAGGCGGTGAAGAAAGATACCAGCGAGGCCGCCCGCAAGCAGCTGGAACTGCTGGAGGAGGACATCGCCCAGGTCGAGCGCGATTACGCCGACCTGGAAGAAATCTGGAAAGCCGAGAAAGCCTCGGTGCAGGGTGAAGCCCAGATCAAGAGCGACCTGGAACAGGTGCGCATGGAACTCGAGGCCGCCCGTCGCGCCGGTGACCTGACCCTGATGTCGGAGCTGCAATACGGCAAGATTCCCGAGCTGGAAAAACAGCTGGAGCAGGCGTCCAAGGCCGACGCGGGCGACAAGACCCTGCTGCGCAACAAGGTGACCGAGGAAGAGGTGGCCGAGGTGGTATCGCGCTGGACCGGGATTCCGGTGGCGAAGATGCTGGAGGGCGACCGGGAGAAGCTGTTGCGTATGGAAGACGCGCTGCATGAGCGCGTGGTCGGCCAGCACGAAGCGGTGGAAGCGGTGGCCAATGCCGTGCGTCGCTCCCGTGCCGGTCTGGCCGACCCCAATCGCCCCAACGGTTCATTCCTGTTCCTGGGACCCACCGGTGTCGGCAAGACCGAGCTGTGCAAGTCGCTGGCGGAATTCCTGTTCGACTCCGAGCAGGCCATGGTGCGGGTCGACATGTCGGAGTTCATGGAGAAGCACTCGGTGGCACGCCTGATCGGCGCGCCCCCCGGCTACGTGGGCTACGAGGAGGGCGGCTACCTGACCGAAGCGGTGCGGCGCCGGCCCTATTCCCTGCTATTGCTGGACGAGGTCGAAAAGGCCCACCCGGACGTGTTCAATATCCTGCTGCAAGTGCTGGAAGACGGTCGCCTCACCGACGGCCAGGGCCGCACCGTGGACTTCCGCAACACGGTGGTGGTGATGACCTCGAACCTGGGCTCGGACCTGATCCAGGATATGGCGGGTGAAGATAACTACGAGGCCATGAAGGCCGCGGTGATGGGCGTGGTGGGCACACATTTCCGCCCCGAGTTTATCAACCGTATTGACGAGACGGTGGTGTTCCACCCGCTGGGCCAGGAACAGATTCGCGGCATCGCCCATATCCAGTTGGCAGGCCTGCACGCCCGCCTGCGGGAACGCGAGCTCCGGCTTGAAATCGACGATGCACTGCTCGACAAGCTGGTGGAAGTCGGCTTCGACCCGGTCTACGGCGCGCGACCCCTGAAGCGGGCGATCCAGCAACAGCTGGAAAATCCCCTGGCCCAGGACCTGCTGGCCGGCAAGTTCCCGCCCGGCTCAACCATCCACGCCAGCCTGCAAGGCAACTCGGCGGCCTTCACAACGGAACAGGCCGCCTGACCACCGAAGCACTCCGGCGCTCCCGCAGCAAAGCGGGGCGTCGGATAGAACACTAAAGAAGTCTGAGAGTCGGCTAGCGCCTCGAAGAAAACTTAGAGGCGCTGAATCCAGGCGGTTCTATCAAGAGCCGCAGTGAACGTCGATCAGGTCCTGCGCTTTCTTGCGCTGGGTCGACTTTTCCTCTTCGGTGAGGTAGCGGATGCCATCGTCGTCGCGGATGCGCACGCGGGCTTTCGAGTTGAGAGTATCGAGGTTGGCGCGGGCCTGGTCGCAGACCGCCGGATCCTTCTCGATGGCCGCCTGCTGCTCGGCAGCATTGGGTTCCTCGCTGCCCACCGGTGCCGAGGAGGCCCAGCCGGGCGGATTGTCGGTATTTTCCTCGGCGGTCACGCGCCGCCTGAGGCCCGTCTCCGTGGAGACGAATTCATACTCAATGCCCGCTGCCGGGGGGCGATCACTGTGAACGGGATTCCCCCTGGCGTCGACCCACTTGTAATAGCCCTTTTCCGCCAGTGCAACGGGCGCCATGGCGGCGCCGAGAACCAGCGCTGCCAGCAGGGCAGAAATTGTCTTTGCGGGTGCGCGCAAGAGTCGCTCTCCGACATTGAATTTCGCTCGAAAGTAACCCATGTCCGGTGCCCGTGCAACTCGGGTTTCATAAATGTTGACACAGGTCCTTTAAGCAAGAAGAATGCGCTCTCCCGGTGTGGGAACAGGCGGTTCACGTATTGTGATTCGGCCTGTTAATGGCGATGTTCCTGTTGCAGGAATTGCCGACGCCCGGGTACCCGAAAACGGTGATCGCCGTATTGGCGAGCATCGTGGCCACCATCTGCGCTACCTCGCAGGGCGACCGACAGCGGGCTTGTGTCTCTTATGGCATTCCCCTCTCTACCTCCCTTTGCACGCGAGCTCAGCACAGAGGTCGCCTGGTGTAGCGTGCTTCCACTTCCAGACGCTACTTCGTGCAATCTGCGCGGCCGTACGGGCCCCGCGAACCTCGCGCCGGACATGTGCGCGTGGCAAATAAGAGGTAACAACGGTGGAATTACTTTCCGGCGGCGAGATGATCGCCAGGGCACTGCAGGACGAGGGCGTCGAGTTCATATACGGCTACCCCGGTGGCGCAGTGCTGCATATCTACGATGCCCTGTTCAAGGAATCGAGCATCCCCCATATCCTGGTACGGCACGAGCAGGCCGCCACCCATGCGGCCGACGGTTACGCCCGCGCCACCGGCAAGCCGGGTGTGGTGCTGGTCACCTCCGGCCCCGGCGCTACCAACGCCATTACCGGTATTGCGACGGCCTACATGGATTCCATCCCCATGGTGGTGCTGTCCGGCCAGGTGCAGTCGCACCTGATCGGCGAAGACGCTTTCCAGGAAACCGACATGGTGGGTATTTCGCGGCCTATTGTGAAGCACAGCTTCCTGGTGCAGCGCGCCGAGGATATTCCGGCCACCATCAAAAAGGCCTTCCATATCGCCACGTCCGGTCGACCCGGCCCGGTGGTGGTAGATATTCCCAAAGACCTCACCAAACCGGACGAGAAGCATGCCTACGAGTACCCGGGCTCGGTGAAGATGCGCTCCTACAACCCGGCCAGCCGCGGCCACTCCGGACAGACCAAGAAAGCGGTAAAACTGTTGCTGGGCGCCAAGCGGCCGGTCATCTACAGCGGCGGGGGGGTGATCCTCGGTAACAGCAGCGAACTGCTCACCGAGCTGGCGCAGATGCTCAACTACCCGGTGACCAATACCCTGATGGGCCTTGGTGCCTACCCGGCCACTGACCGCCAGTTCCTCGGCATGCTGGGCATGCACGGCTTCTACGAGGCCAACATGGCCATGCATCACGCCGATGTGATCCTGGCAGTGGGGGCGCGGCTGGACGACCGGGTGACCAATACCGTCGACAAGTTCTGCCCCAGTGCCAAGATCATTCACATCGATATCGATCCCACCAGCATCTCCAAGACCGTGCAGGCGGATATCCCCATCGTCGGCCCGGTAGATGCGGTGCTCAAGGACATGATGTCGTTGATAAACCAGCAGCGCGAGGAGCAGCCCGACCTGCCGGACGCGGTGGCCCTGGAGCGCTGGTGGCAACAGATCGAGCAGTGGCGCGCCGCCCACGGCCTGTGGACTGCGCCCCGCTATGAAACCGGCGGGCCGATCAAGCCGCAGCAGGTGATCGAGTCCCTTTACCGGGTGACTGATGGTGAGGCCTTCGTCACCTCCGACGTCGGCCAGCACCAGATGTTTGCGGCCCAGTACTACAAGTTCGACAAGCCCCGGCGCTGGATCAACTCCGGGGGACTGGGCACCATGGGCTTCGGCCTTCCTTCCGCCATGGGCGTGAAGCTCGCCTTCCCCGACTCCGACGTCGCCTGCGTGACCGGTGAGGGCAGTATCCAGATGAACATCCAGGAACTCTCCACCTGCAGCCAGTACGGCATCCCGGTGAAGATCATCAACCTGCACAACGGCTACCTGGGGATGGTAAAGCAGTGGCAGGACATGCAGTACGAAGGGCGCCACTCCGAGTCTGCCTACTCCAACTCACTGCCGGATTTCGTGAAGTTGGCGGAAGCCTACGGCCATGTGGGCATACACATCGAAGACCGGGCCGAGCTGGACGCCAAGATGGAAGAGGCCTTCGCCCTCAAGGACAAGCTGGTATTCGTCGACGTGATGGTCGACCCGGCCGAGCACGTCTACCCGATGCACGTGGCCCCCAACGGCTCCATGGCTGATATGTGGCTCAGCAAGACGGAGAGAACCTGATGAGACGAATTATTTCTGTCCTGCTTGAAAACGAGCCCGGTGCCCTGTCCCGCGTCGTCGGCCTGTTTTCCCAACGTGGCTACAACATCGAAACCCTCAACGTGGCGCCCACCGAAGACACCACCCTGTCGCGCCTGACGGTTACCACCATCGGCGATGACCGCAAGATCGAGCAGATCACCAAGCAACTCAACAAGCTGGTCGACGTGGTCAAGCTGGTGGATCTCACCGAGGGTGCCCATATCGAGCGCGACCTGATGCTCATCAAGGTCCGCGCCACCGGCGCCCAGCGCGCCGAGATCAAGCGCTGCACCGACATCTTCCGCGGCCAGATCGTCGACGTCGGCCCCTCGGTCTACACCATCATGCTGTCCGGCACGGCTGACAAGCTCGACTCCTTCGTCGAGGCCATGGGGGATGCGGCGATTCTGGAAGTCGTCCGCAGCGGTGTTGCCGGCATAGCGCGCGGTGAGAAAGTGCTGCGGCTGTAGATTGCGCTTCGTAGCCGTGTGGCATGGTGTTGTGCCAGTAGTACGCGCGGCTACCTCGGCTCGCTAATCAGGACACGCTACAAGCACGTCCATGTGGGCTCGGCGCGGGCCATCCATGGCCCGCGACGGTCCTGATTAGCGAGCCGAGGCATCCGCGCTTACATCGAGCGCTCTCAATACGCCAGCTATTCGCAATGCTGCACATACGGTGGGCCCCAGCATTTCAGCCGATTGAGCAGTAGCATCCGGGATCGATCTTCGAAGCAAGTTGCTGAGATGTGGCAGCACAAGAGGCCAGACGCCGTGCATGGGGTTTCCCGGACCGTCGCCGGCCAGGGACGGCCGGCGCCGAGCCCACATGGATGTGCTTGCAGCGTGTCCGGGAAACCCCATGCACGGTGGCTGGCCGTCGCTACGAAGCTGCGGACTGCTACGAAGCTAAAGACCGCTATGGAGCTACAAACCGTCCAGGCACAAAAAAGCCGGCATGTAGCCGGCTTCTTCAAGAACGCGGGAGGAGATATCAGGCGCTGAGTGCCTTGACCTGCTCGTTGAGGCGGCTCTTGTGACGGGCAGCCTTGTTCTTGTGAATGATGCCTTTGTCTGCCATGCGGTCGATGACCGGCACGGCTTCGCCGTAGGCGGCTTTGGCCTGCTCGGCGTCGCCAGCTTCGATGGCGGCGTTTACGCGCTTGATGACCGTACGCACCAGTGAGCGCAGGCTCGCGTTATGAGCGCGGCGCTTGACTGCCTGGCGTGCCCGCTTTTTGGCTTGCGGTGAATTTGCCAACGTTGTTACCTCTATACACAAATTTTGGGGAGGCGCGATTATTCACATTTCGCCCCGAACTGTCAACGGTATCAGGGGCTTAGGCGGCTCACTATCAGGGGCTGAGGGCTCTCTCTCAGGGGCTGAGCGGCACCATCAGGTGATGGGAGAGGTCGCCGATGAGGCGGGGGTACATCTCCCGGCGTTCAAATTCCCAGCGGCCTTTGCGTTTACGGAAACGGTCGCGGTACTGGCCGGCGATGATCACTTGCAGGGGGAAGTCCTCGCGGGCCTGCAGCACCGTGAAACGGCTGGTGGCGCTGGCGCTATCGCCCTCGTCCGACAGCTGCACCGAGACGTTGGTGGTCATGTGTTCGGTGCAGGGGGTGCCGGTGTCGGAGTAGATGCGCGCCGTCTTCTGGTAGAGCGCCAGCACCGGCCCTTCGCCGGCACATTCTTCGCCGTCCGGGCTGACCACGCAGGCGTTGGCAAACAGTCGCGCCACCTCCTCGAAGCGCCCGGCATCGATCAGGTCCGCGTAGTGGTAAATGAGGGTCTCAATGGCGTGAATATCGTCGTGTCGGTCCATGGCCACAAAATAGCATTACTAATAACTATTAGTTAGTATCCTGCCATGACTGGCGCCCATCCACCCACTGGCAAACCCACCCCCGAACGCATCCTCGACGCCGCAGAAGACCTGTTTGCCGAACGCGGTTATGCGGCCACTTCGCTCGGTGATGTCGCCGACCGTGTGGGCATTCGCTCACCCAGCCTGTACAACCACTTCCGCAATAAGGAAGCCCTGTACGCGGCCGTCGTCGACCGCCTGCTGGCGGCCTTTACCGCGCCCCTCGACGAGCTGCGCCAGGCACCGCTGACCGCGGAGGGTATCTACCGCTGGCTGGAAATCACCGTGCGCATGCACCACCAGCGCCCCAACCTTGCCCGCCTGCTGCAACACGCGGCGCTGTCCGGCAGCCCGCACACTGATGCCCTGGTAGACGGGCTGTTCCGGCCAATGTTTGAGCCGCCCGACAACAGCCAGGCGCCGCACCTGGGGCCAGTCGCAGAGCTGCAACCCTGGGCGATAATGGGGCTCAACAATATGGTCATGTCCTACATCACCATGGCGCCGATGTACCGTGACCTGCTGGGCGAGGACCCGCTGGGTCCCGAGGCCGAGGAAAAGCAGCTCCGGCTGATCATGACGCTCGCGCAGCTGGTATTGGGCACGCAAGAGCCTTCAGCCCCGGGCTGAATGCTTCAGATGTTGTCTTGCTTTGGTCGGGTCCGACTGCCTGCCGGTGGCAGCACGCTACGCCGTGGAGTGGTAGGAGAAGAGAGAAGAGCTTTGAGTGGGGCGGAGATCAGGCCCGGCGCGCCGGGCCCGATCAGCGTTTATTGCCGGCAGAGCTTACGCCGCCTTGCAGGCTTTCTTGGCTGCCTTGATCTGCTTCTTCTCGCAGTTCTCTGAAGAGCCTTCACCGACACACCACTTCTTGCGGTTGTCCCAGGCGGTCAGCGGCATTTTTTTGCCGTTGGAGCACTTCACGTGGTAGTTGCCGTATTCGGTGCCATCGGCGGTCTTGCCGTTGGAATCAAAAACAATGCTGGTGGGCTTCGCGGCAAACGCAGAAGCAGACAGGGCCAGCAGGCCGCTGGCGATGGCAGTAGTGACGATAGACTTCATGGTGTCCCCTTGGGTAATGGTCTAAACAAAAAAATAATGGTCTAACTGTGGAACCGCGGCGGATTCTAACGGCGTTTTACGACCTGTGCTGTGCACCAGATCATGGAATTGCGGTCGCACCGGAAAGGGGCGGCAGCGCACTCGAGCGCACCGCCGTAAGGCGTTGATTTATATAAATTTAATTTGGGGGTTGAGCGTCCGCGAGGTTCATTAAACTTTGGTAATGAACCCCGCAAACCGAGGCCCGGGAGCTGAAACTAGAAGGCCAGGAACAGGAGTATCCAGCCCACCACGGCCAGGCTGATCGCCTCTCCCGCCTTGTCGAGGCGGAACAGTGCATAGATGTAGGACAGAGGCGGCAGCAGCACTGTGCACAGGCCCCATGAATAGTCCTCCTTCCAGGATGCGATGAGCAACACTACCCAACTGGCCAGCAGCACGGCAACGCCCAACACCATCAGGAGTGAGTTTGTGGCTTCCATACAATCTCCAATAAACCGGTCTTTGAAGCGGGCGCAAGCATAGCATGAATCCGACCGCACATGGCCTCCCCGGGCGGCCCAATCTGCCCTCAGGATGACTAACAGGGAGCTTTCCGATAAGGTGTGCGCCTTTCCGGAAGAGCGTTCCCCGCGCATGGATCAATTCGCCGATATTCGGCCCTACAACGACGCAGAAGTGTCCGCGGTACTGGAGCGGCTGCTGGGCGATTCCGAGTTCCTGGGTGCCATCTGCCGACTCAAGTTCAAGGGCCTTGCCGACTGGCTGGGCCTGCCGCTGCGCGCCCTGGTGCGTCGCGTGCTGCGCCGGGAACTGGCCGGAGTTACCGACGTCGAGAGCTTCCAGATGGTTATCGAGCGCTACATGTCGCAGATGATCGAGGACAGCACCGCGGGATTCTCGGTGTCAGGGTTGGAGGGGCTCGACCCCGACACGCCATACCTGTTCATGAGTAACCACCGGGACATCACCCTCGACCCGGCCTTCACCAACTACGCGCTGCATCACAACGGCCGCGATACGGTTCGCATCGCCATCGGCGACAACCTGCTGACCAAGCCTTACGTGTCGGACCTGATGCGCCTCAACAAGAGCTTTATCGTCAAGCGTTCGGCGCGCGGGCCGCGCGAGGTGCTCAAGGCCTATCGCGCACTGTCGGCCTACATCCGCCACTCCATTCAGGTGGACCGCGCGCCAGTCTGGATTGCCCAGCGCGAAGGGCGCGCCAAGGATGGGCTGGACCGCACCGAGCCCGCCATTATCAAGATGCTGGCCATGAGCCAGGATCGCAAGACCGAGAGCTTCGGCGACTTTATTGCCGCCCTCAACATTGTGCCGGTATCCATCTCCTACGAGCTCGATCCCTGTGATGCGCTCAAGGCCGCGGAGCTCGAGCAGCTGGCCACCAACGGCAGCTATGAAAAGGCCGAACACGAGGACGTGGCGAGCATCGCCACCGGCATCAGGGGTAACAAGGGGCTGGTACACGTGGCCTTTGGTGAGCCGCTGGGCGCCGGATTCGAAACCCCTGAACAGGTCGCCGAAGCAATGGACCGGCAGGTGATCAGCAATTACCGGCTGCACGACACCAACCTGTACGCCTGGAAAGCCCTGCACGGCGGTGAGCCCCTGCCTGCGCTGGGCGAGCTTGCGGGGAGTTGCAGCGAACAGGCCTTCCTGCAGCGCATGCAGGCCATCCCCTCCGCCCAGCGCGACTATGCCCTGGCGATCTACGCCAATGCCATTCACAGCCGTCAGTCTCTACTGAGCAGTGAGGGTGACGACGCCGTTGCTGTCTGAAGAATCCAAGGAAGAGATTCGCAAGGCCTATACCGGGCTCATAGAAGGCAAGCGCTTGAGTCCTCGTTGGGGGCAGCGGCAGATGATTGCCGAGATAGCCAATACCCTGGCACGCATGGAGGACGACGACCCGGAGGCCACACCCCAGGTCGCCATTGAAGCCGGCACCGGTACCGGCAAGACCATCGCCTATACCGTGGCCGCCATTCCCCTGGCGCGGGCAATGGGCAAGACCCTGGTGATCTCTACCGCCACCATTGCCCTGCAGGAACAGCTGGTGCTCAAGGACTTGCCGGATATTCGCCGCCACAGCGGCCTGGCCTTTGATTTCGTGCTGGCCAAGGGAAGGCGCCGCTACATCTGCCTGTCGCGACTGGATCGCCTGCTGGCGAGCGGTGGCGGGGATGATCCGGTGATACCGCTGTATCCCGATGAAGTAGCAGCACCGGGCCAGGATGCTCTGCCGGTCTACCAGTCCATGGCTGAAGCGCTGGGCCGCGGTGAATGGGACGGTGATCGCGATGCCTGGCCGGAGGAAGTTGCCAACGACACCTGGTTCAGCGTCACTACCGACCACAGCCAGTGCAGCGGCCGGCGCTGCCCGAATGTTGGCCAGTGCAGCTTTTTCAAGGCGCGTGATTCACTGCAGCACGCTGACGTGATCGTCACCAACCACGACCTGGTGCTCTCCGACCTGGCCCTCGGCGGCGGCGCTATCCTTACGCCGCCGGAGGACACGGTTTACATCTTTGACGAGGGCCACCACCTGCCGGCTAAGGCGCTCAACCACTTTTCGGCGTTCAGCCGGCTTTCCACTACCCGCCAGTGGGCGGAGGACTGCCAGCAACAGCTGGGGCAGGGCGCAGCGCTGCTGCAGGTCGCCGAGCTGGCCGAGGCCATGGTCAAGCTGCAGGAGCGCTTCGAGGCGACCGCCGCGGAACTGGATGCGGCCAATGACCTGCTGCCCGCTATCGAGGGCATGCCGGAGCCCCGGGATTCCAACGACACTGTTCACCTGCGTTTCGAGATGGGCGAGATCCCGGTGGCGCTGGCCGAGCAGGCCGAGCGCCTGGCGCGACAGTTCAGCCAGCTGCACGAGCGCCTGCAGCGCCTGGAGAACCGCTTTGAAGATGCCATGGACGGTGATCTTTCTGGCATCGACAGCACCGATGCCGAGGCCTGGTATGCCGCGGTTGGCGCCATGCTCGGCCGCGCCGAGGGGAACCTCGCCCTGTGGTCTGACTACGCCCAGGCGCCGACCGTGGGGTCCCCCGCCGATACCGAAGCCGTGCCCATGGCCCGCTGGGTCAATGTGATACCCGCCGGGGCCGGGGTGGCCTACGAGCTGCGCTCCAGCCCGGTGCTGGCGGCGGAAATCCTCACCGAGCACCTGTGGCCACAGGCGGCGGGGGTGGTAGCGACCTCCGCCACCATGACCGCGCTCAACAGCTTTGAACGCTTCATCCTGCACTCGGGCATGCCGCGTTCCGGCAGCTTCAAGGTGGTACCCAGCCCCTTTGAACACCAGCGGGCGGAACTGCGAATCCCCGCCATGGACTGCGATCCGGGCGACCCGGAGGCCCATACCCAGTGCCTGGTGGAGAACCTGCCCGCCTGGCTGGATGCCGGGGAGGGCAGCCTGGTGCTGTTCTCATCCAGGCGCCAGCTCAATGATGTCTACCAGGGGCTGCCGGCGGAGTGGCGCGACCGCATACTGATGCAGGGAGACTACAGCAAGCACGAGATCCTGCGCCGCCACCGCGAGCGCATCGACAGCGGGCAGGGCAGCCTGATTTTCGGGCTCGCCAGTTTCGCCGAGGGTGTTGACCTGCCAGGCGACTATTGCCGGCATGTACTGATTGCCAAAATTCCGTTTGCAGTGCCCGACAGCCCGCTGGAAGCCGCGCTCTCCGAGTGGGTAGAGCGCCGTGGCCGCAACGCGTTTATGGAGATCACGGTACCTGACGCTGCACTGCGCCTGGTGCAGGCTTGCGGGCGGCTGCTGCGCACCGAGACCGACAGCGGGCGTGTCACCGTCTGCGACCGGCGGCTGGTGACCCGGCGCTATGGCAAGGCGCTGCTGGAGGCGCTGCCAGCCTTTCGACTCGCCATCGAGTGACGGGTAGAATGGCGGAAAATCCGGCGGAGAATCACTTGGCGCAGGCCGACAAAGTAGCTGAACTGTTGATCGACGTGGAAGCCAGCCTGCGCCAGATGAACCTCTGGCAGGATGAGCCACCGCCCGCCGAGGCGCTGGCCAGCACCCAACCCTTCTGTATCGACACCCTGGGCTTTGACCAGTGGTTGCAGTTCATTTTCCTGCCCACCATGTACCAGCTCATCGAAAACGGCCAGACCCTGCCCACCGAGTGCGCCATCGCACCCATGGCTGAAGAGTATTTTCGCGGCTCCGAGCTGCCGACCCAGGCCCTTGAGCAGGCCCTCGCCGAGGTCGACAAGCTGCTCACCGCCGGCTGAACCGCAATACCGGTGAACTCTGCTTCACCGATGGCCCGATTGGCCCATCTGGGCTATTGGTAGCTGGATAGCGTTGTGAATAAATGGCAGGGTTAAAGCATAAGTATTTGTAAAACTTATATTTCTTTTGCCGGATCAGCAATTGCCCGGCAAATCACTCGAAAACGCAGCGCTTCACACGGGGTTCGTAATGAAGAACACGCTTAAGTCGAGATTCACACTTTTTGCAGCCGCAGCTACCCTCTCCATGTCCGCTCACGTCGGGGCTGCGACTGTAACGCTCAACTCTGCCCTGGGAGAGTGGACAGATACGTCGCCGACGCTGCCCGTAGTCAATGTCGATAACACGAGTTCGATTCGGTGGGGCAGGGACGCGGGGTATGGCCAGAGTGGCTATGACTATACCGCAGAGGCGCCCCCGGTCGTGGAAGGCATTCCCCTGGGAACCGAGTTCCTGCTGGGCAAGTTCACGCATCACAACTACCCCATTTATGCACCTGCGTTGAACCACGCGACGCTGTCTATCGACTACGACATTGATATCGTAGATGGCGGCGTCATCGACTCGTTCACTGGCACTTCAACGTATTTGTTCAAGCACGACGAGACACTGAACAGTGCCAATCCTTGCGCTGACGGAAACGCAAATGGCTCGGGAGTAAACGCTTCCGGGTGTGCTGACCTGGTGACGTTCGCCATTAACGACGCCCTGACAGACTCATTCACAAAGGATGGTCTGACCTACCAGCTCGTTCTCACGGGGTTCCTGCTTCAGGACGGCACTATCGCAAGTGAGTTCTGGACGGCCGAGCACTTGTCGAACCATGCATACCTGGTGGGAATGGTGACCGCGGTACCTCTGCCGGCTGCAGCCCCCCTGTTTGCTACCGTCCTGGGCCTGTTCGGTTTGCTGCGCCTGCGCAGCAGGAAAAACACCGCGCTCTCTTCCGCCTGACGACGGGCAACACGCAAGCATTCGTACCGGCTCTTCTTACGAAGGGCCGGTTTTCATTATGGACTCTCTTCTCAACTGCTGCCGCGCTGATTGCCCGGTCTATAGTGAGGTGGTGCGTGGTAAGAGCGGTGCGGGTCGTTTGCTTGAGGGGTAGGAGACCACGCCTGCACGCCGCAGGCGCGATTAGTCTGAATTGATTCAGTGAACGGTGGTGTTGGCGTCCAGCGGCGTCATGTCTTCGGCCGCTTCGTTTTTACGCGTGGATTCCTGCTCCTGCAGGTAGGTACGCAGGCGGCCTACCACGCTGGTCATGACATCAATGGTCTGGCTGATCTGGTCCAGGGCCATCAGGATGGTCTCGGTGTCGGTGGTGGCTCTCTTGTTATCGCTCATGCTCGATCCTCACTGGTATCGGCGGAATGTCGTGCGCGACTCCCGGGATTGACCCGGGGCCGCGCGTTTATTGCCACATCGCTGGAACGTATCATGACGTTCCTGTACCACTAGCAAGATGGTTACCTAGTCCCAGCTCAGCGCGCCGCCGGTCTGGTATTCGATGACCCGTGTTTCAAAGAAGTTCTTCTCCTTGCGAAGGTCCATGATCTCGGACATCCAGGGGAAGGGGTTCTGCACACCGGCAAACTGCTCGGGCAGGCCCAGCTGGGCCAGGCGACGGTTGCAGATAAACTGCAGGTACTCTTCCATCATCGCCGCATTCATACCCAGTACACCGCGCGGCATGGTGTCGCGGGCGTATTCGATCTCGATCTGGGTGCCCTCGAGGATCATCTGGATCACTTCCTGCTTGAAGTCATCGGTCCACAGCTGCGGATTCTCCAGCTTGATCTGGTTGATCACGTCGATGCCGAAGTTCAGGTGCATGGACTCGTCGCGTAGGATGTACTGGAACTGCTCTGCCAAGCCGGTCATCTTGTTGCGGCGGCCCATGGACAGGATCTGGGTAAAGCCGCAGTAGAAGAAGATGCCCTCGGTGACCGCGTAGAAGCCGATCAGGTTGCGCAGCAGTTCCTGGTCCGCCTCCGGTGTGCCGGTGTGGAAGTTGGGGTCGCTCAGCGCGTGGGTATGGCTGAGGCTCCAGGCAGCTTTTTTGGCCACCGAAGGTACCTCGCGGTACATGTTGAAAACCGCGCCCTCGTCCATGCCCAGCGACTCGATGCAGTACTGGTAGGCGTGGGTGTGGATGGCCTCTTCGAAGGCCTGGCGCAGCAGGTACTGGCGGCACTCCTGGTTGGTGATGTGGCGGTAGATGGCCAGCACCAGGATGTTGGCGACCAGAGAGTCGGCGGTGGAGAAGTAGCCGAGGCTGCGCAGCACGATGCGGCGCTCGTCTTCCGACAGGCCGTCGGCGCTTTTCCAGGTCGCCACGTCGGCGGTCATGTTGATTTCC
>JAAUYJ010199813.1_pt1 | contig 17496 bp, 18 predicted proteins | sample 7278031 | NCBI WGS metagenome assembly JAAUYJ01 (sample SAMN14350222, study PRJNA611818) | marine sediment metagenome | isolation source: surface marine sediment (1.8m) | place: French Polynesia: Moorea | collected 2018-08 | reverse complement strand
TTACAGGCAAGAGAAAATGCGCCACCTGCACTCACACTGGACAAGCCTCTTCACTTCTTGCCTGCCGTTCCTCGGGCGCTCGCTCTCACAGTCCGTCCTGGAGGTGACAAGCCAGCTAAGGAGGAATCTGGAGAACCTGGCCAGGTTCTACGACGAGGGCCGGATGGTCGAGGCCAGCCTGCACGAGAGCACTGTACCCAAGGGTGGAAAGGGAGGCGACTTTGGGCAGATTCCGGCCGACTACGTGGTCACCCAGATGGAGGCGCTTACCATGATCTACCACTACTGCCTGCTGGACAGCGCGGGCCAGGCCGGGGGAGGCGCCTCCGTGTCGCAGCCGCCGCCCTCCTCCTCCCTCTCCCCGTCACCCTCCAGTCCGCTTCACCAGCAACAGCAGCAGAACGAACTCCTGACTAACCTCCTCCACGTGTTCCTGTCCAACACCGACTCCAAAAGCCTGACCACCAACAGCCTAGGATCCGTGGTCTCGGTCGACACGCTCGCCATCGCCAGGAAGATCCTTCTCTCCACCCTGCCGCGGCTTGTGAACACTGTCGCGGTCCTGTGGAAAGCAGTTGGAAACGACAGGTGATGCATGATGAATTGACGTGGAAAAATTAGTAGATCCCGTATTCATATTAAATTGTAATTGCAGGAATGCTGACTCCTCGCAATCAGCTTGCATTTTGGTTGGAGCTCCTCGAGTGGTTAGGACCCGACTCCTCGACCTCGTTTCCCCCGTCGCCTCACAGCACCCAGCCCCCTTCCTGGCCGCAGTGGCCATAGCCTGGCAAGAGCGAAGGACCCAGGGCAACCTGGCCATGTCGAAACACCCGTTGCCGCACTGCAACGACGACCAAAGAGTAAGTTATTTGGGGGAGCTAACTTAACACGAATATCCCACTCTCTATGTTAGGTCGAAAAAAACTTATTGACTCATTTTGTTCAATGTCTGTTTTGTGACGAATTTCCCCCACCCTTCCACAGTCCCTCTTGCACCCTTCATTGAGCCGAAAATGCCACAGTCTAAGATAAGGCGAAAATAAAAGAGGAGTAGCTGCCAGATGCAGACACAGAACTGTACTGTATATATCAAGTGCACAGAGTTACCCCCTCATATAGGGAAATATGCTTATTCCCCCACCAAAAAAATAAACCAACTTATAGAAAAACTTTGGTGGTTTTGGTTTTTTTGCTCCTCCGTGCTGCCCAAGTGTGCTTAGACATACAGTACATATTGTGCTCCTTTTGCCACCCTGTTCAAAGCATCCATTTTTTTATACTGAAACCAAATATTTTCTTTGCTTAAAACATTTTCTGCACCAGGTCCTTTACCCAGGATAACCAAAAATGGTTGTCACAACTTTGAAAACTTTTGCAACAATGTATATTATCAAATGGGCAACTGAAAAGGGGTCAGAACTATTCGGCAGGGGGAGGCTTTTGCCTTACCTAGTTTAAAGGGGGAAGTGAGGTATTGTAGTCAAGGTTTTTTGTCTGTGGCTGTCAAAGCTATCATTTTTTGTGATTAATTAAATACAATCTGGCAGCCCTTGTCCCTTTCCTTATTTTCACCTTAACTCAGACTGTATCATTTTCGGTGGTTTGGAGTAGGGGTGGATCGGTTCCAAAATTTTCGGGTTCGGTTCGGTTCGGTTCCTACTAAATACAAAGTAAATCTAAGGTCTTTTGCAGAAAAGTTCAAATAAATAAATTAAAAAGTAATTAAAAAAATGCTATTTTTGCGTTTTTCCCTTTCAAATTTCAATTGTTTTAAAGATAACTACAGAAATTCGGAACCGTCGGTTCTTCGGTTTTCAAGTTTCGGTTTCGGTTCGATTCCGCAAAAATTGTCTCGGTTCTTCGGTTTTTTGAGTTCGGTTCCAGAACCGATCCGCCCCTAGTTTGGAGGGTGGGGGAAATTTGACTTAAATCAAACATATAAAAATTTGGGCTAAGTTAAACATCAAACATTTCGGGGATTTGTGAGTAGTACTTTTTCGAGCTAACATAGGCGCATCAGTTATTTTTTGCACTAAAAGATATCACCCCAATTTGTAATTTCTTTTTACTATTCGCTTAGGTACTAGTCGATCTCTGCGGTGCCATCCGCAGCCTGCCCGTGTCAATTGTCCTTCAGACAGTGCGCCAGGTGCTGAAGAGTCCCCCCAATGTGGCTGCCGGCGGAGCGGTGGCTGGCGGGCCCCGCATCAACGTCGAGGTCTCCGTCATGCAGTTCTTCTACAACTACCTGGCGCAGTGCTCCGCCGGACAGGTATGCGAGTCCTGGTCCTCCCTCTCTGGCCTCCTGCGCGACTGCCTTGCCCTGGCGCCCCCGGCGCTCTTCTTGGCGCTCTCCGTGCTAAACCAGTACGTGCTGCGCTCGCCGGCACCGACGGAGCGCAAGGAGCAAAAGGAGCTGCAGGACGTGGCCAGCAAACTGATCGAAGCGTGCGCCACCATCGGCGGGTCCTGCTTGGAGCAGACCACCTGGCTGAGGAGGAACCTACAGGTCAAGTCCGAGCTGTTGGCAGATCAGCAGAGGCAGGCCGAACTAGACCTGATCCAGTCCAGCGCCAAGGTCCTTCCCGACTCTGTCGACCCTCCTTCATCCCTATCAACCACAGAGGGTGGGAAGAAGGCGAGCGGCAGCTCTTCCCAGTCGGCCTCCGGTGCTGTCAGCGTCACCCAGTTCGCCGTCCCCGCTCTGGCGCTTCTGGGCGAGCTGCTGGCTCCCTTCCTCGACATCATCTACAACTCTGAGGAGAAGGAGCGCGTGGTGCCCCTCCTCCACTCCGTCATGTACAACGTCGTGCCTTACCTCCGCAACCACACCCGCGGCAACGCCCCCAGCTTCCGCGCCTGCTCCAAGCTGCTGGCCTCGCTCTCCGAGTACCAGTACACGAGGAAGGCTTGGAAAAAGGACGCCGTGGACCTGCTGCTGGACCCGACCTTCTTCCAGATGGACCTGCCCAGCCTGCAGCACTGGAGGACCACCGTGGACAATCTCATGACACACGACAAGACCACCTTCAAAGAGCTTATGAGTAAGAAGCCTTATTTTGCTTGGAAATAAACCGATGACGCAGGTTTTTTTTTATTTTGCAGCCAAAGTTTCTTCAATTTCCCAGTCTGGGTCTCTCAGCCTCTTCTCCAGCAAAGAGCAGGAGCTGGAGCAACGGTCACTTCTCTTGAAGCGCCTAGCGTTCGTCATTTTCTGCTCCGAAGTCGACCAGTACCAGAAGCAGATGCCGGATATTCAAGGTACGTAAGGTTTTCTTTGCAGGAAATAAAAGTGTAGTCGTTAAATATTTCAATCTTCCCCTCGCAGAGCGACTGGCCGAGAGCCTCCGCACCATCCCGACCTCCCCTTCGGTGCAGGCGTCCGTGTTCCTGTGCTTCCGCGTCATCCTGGTGAGGATGTCCCCGCAACACGTCACCTCACTCTGGCCGCTCATCATCACCGAGATGGTCCAGATCTTTTCCTACCTCGAGCAGGAGCTCTCGACTGACTCGGAGGAGTGGAGGTGAGAAAAAGAGCGGAAACGCAATTTCCTCTCGCTAGGATTTTAACGTGTCAAATTGGTACAGCGAATCGAAATTATCATGTACAAAAGGTCCTATTTGACAAAGGGTGTGTAACGTTTATTGTATATACCTAAAACAACTGCTGCAGCAAATTCATCGCAGAAATAACTCAAGTTTGTTTTTCTCTGAATCCCTCACCCTGCTATGCCGACTCTCCCCGACTTTTGTCACTGCTGCTTTCGCCATGCTTTCTTCTCTGGCGATTGTTGAATGTGGATTACCGGGTGTAGTGATCCTCAAAAAGCCAACAGGTACAAAAACGCAGTAATGGCGTTTTTCATGTGTGTTATTAGTTTTGTGATATTGTAGTAGAAGTTCTTGACAGATTTTGCAGTTGCTTACTGTTTCTTGTCGTTTTTCATTCCTATCGAGTAGTTTTTGCATGTGTGTTTGTCATATCATTTTCCTCCTTTTTTGTCCCAGTTCACACAATTATTCGAATTGCACATATTCCCCAACCCTCAACTTTTGTCTCAGCGTGCAGAAAAAAAATCTTTTGGCCCTTTCAGCACCCACCTGAAACGCCTCTCCACCCTGGACTCGTCGTGGGTTGTCTCCGCTGGCTCCAACGGCCTCGTCGCCCACAACAGCCCCCAGTGGATGGCACTGTACCTCGCCGTGTGTAAGCTCCTAGACCTGGCCCTGGCCCTACCCGCCCTGGAGCTACCTCAGTTCCAGATGTACAGGTGCGTATTGATACATATATTTTTTTGGTTGTTGCTATTTGCGTCATGCTATTATCATGCACATTGAACGCTTTTGACCAGGTGGGCCTTTGTGAGCGAGAGCAGCGACGGCTCGCCGATGAGGACCCCTCCCACCTCCATCATGAACGGCAACTCCAAGGGGGGAGCCGCCGCCACCGCCACGCCCTCCCAGTTCCCGCAGCAGCAGCAGGGCGACTTCGTGCCCTACGTGGTGCGGGTGGCCCGGCTCCTCCTGTCCAAGATGGAGGGCCCGGTGGAGCCGGCAGAGCTGTCGGAGGGCGAGCCGCAGCTCACCATGACCTCCATCTCCTCGCTGGACGACCTTGCCCCATTCTTCGCCTCCATCTGCAGCAACGTCACCCGCCAGCAGACCAGGAGCCTCGGACGGCACCTGCAGCAGCAGCTCCAAAGGCAGCAGCTGCCGGGAGTCCGCAAGACTGGCGGCGGCCGTGGGAGCGATCAACAAGAGATCAAGATGGGGGCCAGGGATATAATCAACGCCTTGCTGGAGAGGGACTTCCTGGAAGCCTTGCCCAAATAGAATTTGACGTGTCATGAAAATCTCCCCTCCCCTCTTCTTGACTTTTCCCCGGCATAATCAAGATTCAAGATAATTCATATTTTTCAAATGTTGCCTTTTTTTCACGGGCGACGCGGTGCGAATGTCTCAAGTCATACATCAACTATGTAAACACGGGCGTAAATGGGGGAAAGTGAACGACATTTGTTTTCATGGGAACTGGGGAAAGCATTTCAAACTTTTCCATTTGTCGAAATAGCCTGCTATTACCAAGAAGGGCCGGATGATGTGATACATACAATTGTCAGCGCGTTTGTAAAGAAGATCCCTTTGTATGAAAACTATATTCTTTGAAGGCATTTGCACGCTTGCATACCCTAGAAGAAGTGTCTTGTCCAGACTCTCCCATCGAAGAAAGCCCCTTCTGGTTTTGTCCCCCTTCTTTCTCCGTCTCCGACAAATTGAGAGCATTTTCTCGAGGTCCACTATTTATATTGTATTTTTATAGTCTATCTCGAAAAATTAACGCTGTTTGCTGTTAAATAAATATTTTACGACCTTTATCTGACTTAAGTTTATTTGTTTAGGTGATATTCGGCATCGGGAGGTTTACTGGAAGAAAAAGTTCTTTGTTGCGTCTGCCATCCTGCCACGACAAACAAAACTTTGTTACAAAAGTCAGCTGAGCTGAGTGCTTTTTAGGCTTTCGTTGAGTGGAAAAAAAGTCCCAAACAGGCACCAGGCCCAGGATCCATCACGACGCCAGGTTCGTCCTCGTCTGGGCCTTCCAGTGCTTGTCCTGGGCCGTCACCAGTGTCCCTATGATGGTGTGATCCCGCGCCATGGGCAAGACGGCCAAGGTGGTGGTGTGCGGAGCCAAGAAGAGCGGCAAGACCTCCCTGCTGGAGCAGGCCATCTACGGGTCCGCCGCCCAGGGCCCCTTTCCACCCACCATCGAGGACATCTACGTGGCCAACGTAGACACGGAGCGCGGCACCAGGGAGAAAGTCAGGTTCGTCGACACGGAGGGGCAGGACGCCAGCGCGGCCGCGGACGTGGCCAGGTGCGAGGTGCCGCGGCACCTGCTGCCCCTGGCGGACGGATTCCTACTGGTGTACGCGGTGGACGACGAGCGGTCCTTCCAGGTGGCGGAGGCACTCAGGAGGGACATCGAGAGAGGCTGCAGGGACAGGAAGGAGCAGCCGCCCGTGGTGGTCCTGGCCAACAAGGTCGACCTGGCCGCAAACGGAAGAAGGAGGGTAGACAGCGTGCAGGCTCTGAACTGGGCGGCTCGAGAAAAGGTTAAGCTGTTCGAGGTGAGCTCCCTGGACCGGCAGTCCCTGTACGAGCCCCTGGTGCACCTGGCCTCTCGCCTCAACCCTCCCCCCAACAAGTCCACCTTCTCCCAGCTGACCATCGGCCGCAGCAAGCAGGGCAAGCCGGAGTAGAGGCCCCTCGCTCTCCCCGTCCTAGGAGTAGAGGAACCGTCATGGAGTGCTGTTCCAGCTGCCACCTCCCGCTCAAGGAGCCGTATGTGGTTTGCTGCGACTGCCCGCCTCAGCAGCCCCACATCTGCCTCTCCTGCTTCTCCCGCGGCAGCCAGTTCGGGTCCCACCTCAACACCCACCGCTACCGGGTGAAGAACGACTCATTCACGGTGCTGGACCCTGAGTGGACGGCGGAGGAGGAGTCGCAGCTGCTCAACCTGCTGCTGCAGCGCGGGCAGGGCAACTGGGACGACGTGGCCAAGGCCATGCCCTCCCATGGAAGCAAGACGCCGGCTCAGTGCGCGGAGCACTTCCAGAGGTACTATATGGACAACTCGTCCGGGCTCATGCTGGACACTTGGAAGTCGACCCCGGCGCCGTCTCGGCGCGACCGCCCCGTCCCGCTGGTGGCGCCGCTGGACTTTCCGCCCAGGCCGGCGCCGGGGACAGCGGGGCACAAGGACCTGGGCGGGTACAGCGCCGCCAGGGGCGACTTTGACTTCGAGCTGGACAACGCGGCCGAGGTGGACGTGGCCAACGTGGACTTTGACACGGCCAAGACTGGCTATGATCTGCGGGAAACCTCTTTCGGGGCTACGGGGGAGTTCACCGGCGACGACTCAGGCGACAAGTCGCTAGACGCTCTCCTGCAAATGACCTCGGTCGAGGTCTACAATAACAGACTGAGGGAGAGGAGGCGGATCAAGGCGATAGTGCGGGAGCTAGGTCTGCTGAACAAGACGCGGGTGCTGAGCAGCGCATCTCGTCACGAGCAGCTGGCACAGATGGGCGGGCCTCACTACACCAAGCTTCGGCGCTTCGCCCGGCTCATGTGCGGCGTGGACTACGACTTTGTCCTAGAGGGCCTGGGCTCGGAGCTGTCGCTGCGGCAAGAGATTCTCCACCTGCAGGAGTACCGGAGGAACGGCATCACCAGGACAGACAGCACGGCCTTCTTCGCCAAGCTCAAGAGGCAGCGGGAAAAGGACGCGAAAGATATCCCTGCGGATACCGTTCTAGACTGGATTAGGTACTACTTGCTTTGCTCTTTCTTTTAGGTCTTTATCGTTGAGCTTTTCCTTAATCGAACACTCTTTACAGGTCCGGTTGCTTCCCCGGCATTTACAAAAAAACCGGCGTCGCGGCCCCCCTGGCAGCCGTTTCCTCCAGGCGCTCCGCCGCGCCGCTTGACCTGGTGGGTCTCCCCGGCGCCGGGCGACTCACCGAGGAGGAGAGGGAGCTCTGCTCAAAGTCCCGTGTCGTACCGGAGACCTACTTCGAGGTCCGTGACGCCATGGTGACAGAGTGCAAGGAGAACGGCGGACTCAGACTGGCCGACGCCAGGCCGCTCGCCAAGATGGACGTCAACAAGACCAGGAAGATCTACGACTTCCTCATGGCCAGGGGCGACATCCACAAGCCCAAGTGATAGCAGTGAAATGAAAGTGGTGGGCAGCTCAGAAGAAAGTTTATATTGTTTCAAGTGGAGTATTTTACATGCAGTACATACAGTAAATACGTATTTAAAAGCGGCATTAAATGCACTGTAGGTAGACTTTGCACAGAAAAGAAATATATCAGGTGGTTACGGAATATAGCTTGGAATTTTATCCCTTTCACCCAAGCTGCTTAGGAATCCACCTCCTGGTGACAACGTTGTCTTTCCTCTCCTCTTCTTCCTCGACCAAGTTGCCCATCTCCCTCCTGAGCTCCTCCATCCTCCTCCGCTGCCTCTCCATCACCTTCCTCCTCATCTCCACCTCCTCCCTCTCCCTCTTGTCCATCAGCATCTTGTCGTTCTTCCTTCTGGCCAGGTCGTTGGCCTCACTGCTGCCTATCAGCAGGAGTCGGTCGCCCACCAGGGGGTTCTCGAAGATCGGGTAGGGCATCAGGATGGTCTCCGGGTAGCCCAGAGAAGGTTTTGGTTGCAGCAGGAGGAAGAAGTATCCGGCGGCGAACAAGAAGAGGGAGCGATTGTCGCGGAGCATCGTCATCCTCCTTGGAGATATTTTGGCAAACTGGGGAACATCATTTGTCGGCTGTTGGTGGTGGGGATGGGAACGCCAATTTTTTCCTTGGGGAAGACGACGACAGATGGGAAAATTTGGAGGACAACAAGTGTTGGGGGAAAAAGGAGACTTTGTTATTTCGCAGATAGGAAAAATCGTTAAAATTTATTATTGGAAAAAAAATTTCTGCGCGAAATTTGCGTTAGCCGTGTTTTTTAAAATATAGACTAATATGCGAGCGAATTAAGCACAGTGACAATGGAAGAAAGAATGTGTCTTTTCCCTTTGAACATCACTTCCTCCTCTTCCAAGACACTTTCTCACGAGGGTGGGAAAAGGACCAAAGGTGCGGATGGGAGGCATTTTCCCTTGAGTGCGTAAAGGAAAACGCCAGCATGATGAAGACGTATAGAATGCAATTATTTATATACTTTTTTCTCCTATAGGTGCAAGGTGCAACTTGCAATAATGAGGACACTCCAGCCACTTTTCTTGAGGAAGTAGGACTTCTTATCCTTGATGGGACCAGACGATGGCATGACGGAGGAGCGAGGAGGGAGGGGGCTTTTGAAGGTTGGGTGACTATTGAGGAGCAACAGGCGAAGGCAAATCAGACAACCAGGCAAAAGTAAAAGAGATAAGAAAAGAACAAGTGTGTCGAAGGCAGGGTAGGACCAGGTAGCAGGTGACAAAAACACCTGTTCTGAGCAGAGCCAGGAGCCCAGGACCATTCAATTGACGCCTTTTCAACTGTAGCTAACCACAACTCCAGCGGGTGCTTGGTAAGAAGAGTAGGATGTCTGTGGCTCCTCCTGCTCCTTGTTAACCTTGGTGATGGCCTCCTTCGACGACGAGGAGTCACACTGGAACTCGTCAAAGATCAAGGGCTTCTCATTCGGGGACGACGAAGAGGTGAGAAGCACACAAATAGTTGACCTAGGCTTGACCTTTTGACCTTTTTAGACGCCCTGGGAGGAGCTCTCCAAGTACACCGCTCCCTCCTCCTCCAGCTCCGGGGTGCTGTCGGCCTCCGCCTCGCACCTCTCGCTAGACTCCTGGGGCTCCGGGGCCTCGCCCTCCTCTCGGGGGTCCCTGGGGCCGGTCACCACCGTCGTCTCAGACAGGGTTAAGAAGGCCGTCAGGTGAGGGAGGGGGAAATGGAACTGACGCAGTGCGGCAACCTGCCCTCATTGCCATTATTGACAGCAACAATGGGTGTTGGTGACGTTTTCCTCATCATGTGCCTCTTTAGGCTCCACTCTGCCTGCTTCGGCGACCCTGACGGGGGACTCTTCGCCTCCGCCGGAAGCGCAAACTCCATCAGCCAAGGTGAGGGATGGGCTCTTTCATAATTAATGTCATAGCGGCGTGAAAAGGTCCCCTATGCCGCACACGACGCTGTACCGTGCGTACACCGCCCACCATTCTTTCAATAGACAATTGTCATGGGACATGTTGTGACAGCAAATGCTTGTAGTGTAAGGAAACTAGAAAGATTGTTGTCGGCCAAAGTCTCTTGTTGTGATATGTTGCGAAGCTGTCTCTTCTTTCTGTTCTCTTGGCAGTTCTCGGTGGTTGTGACGGGATAATGTGCAAAAAGGGGAAATTGCCGCCGCACTGCACTTTCGATGGGAAACCAGTCATGTCAGTTTCCCGAGTAGCATATGCCAGCACTGATATTAAGCTATGGATTGGAAGCGTGGCTTGTGCAAGCTCAACTGTCCACTTGTGTTTGTCATGTCCATGTTATGCCTTGAAGTTTCTCCTCAAAGATGGAGCCAAGATCATACCAACAGTCTTCTTCTTGCCATGAAATACCTCCACTGGAAAAATGCGACTCTTGTTGTTCAAAAATCGATGAAAAAAGACATCCCTCTTTTCAAGCATCTTTTTACAGACGGAATGCAAATTGCATCTTACACCAGTAAAGAGAACATTTCATCACATGGTCCTGTCGTGCTTGTCGACCGCTGCTCGGAAGATTTTTCATATTTAGGCGAAATGCCCAAGCGTCGCAAACCAGACAGTTTCCTTGCTGTCACCACGTGCCAGGACCATTTGCTGGAACACCTAAGAAAAGTGGACCTGCCCATGTCACTCTACGCGACATCCTGGGAAAACTTGGCAGAGGGAAATGTCTTGCGAATTTTGACTTTGAGAGACAAAGAAGACGTAGCCATCTGCTCATTCTGGCTGAAGCACCCGAAGCTGCCGCCTCCGTGCTTGCACAGCGCCATGGGCTCAGAGCTCAGAGTGGTCACCCTCGACTACGACCCCGAGGTGGCTCTGAGCGACTGCTCCGAAGCCAAGGAGGTTGGAGATCCGGTCCCCTGTCGGCTCAAGGGCAGGACAGTGGACCTCTTCGACATGCTGGCGGATAGGTGCAACTTCACCTGGCGTTCTTTCCGAGACCCGTATGGCACCTGGGGAAGCCTGCCTCCTGAAGGAGGCACCGCCAACGAGTCCACCGGCTCGTTTCGTACCACTATAGAGTGGAAGGCGGACGTCCCCCTGGCTCCGTGGGAGACGACGAGCAGGAGGAAGGAATGGCTGGACTTTACAGTCCCCTTCTCCACGGACAGAAAGTTCTGCTTCAACAATCCGGCGGACTCCAGCTACTCCGACAGCCTGTTCCTCTGGCGCCCATTCACGGCGGGAACGTGGCTGGCGACTTTCGGCCTCCTGGGGATGATAACTCTACTGGTGCTGTGTGCCAGCTCGAGATCTGGCGCGGCGACGACCAGGGTGGCGCACCTGACAGGGGGGCTCATGTTCGCCGCCATCCACGCCTTCTACGGCGGTGCCCTAACAATGTTCCTGGCCTCCACCACGTACACGCCCTTCGACACCATCTACGAGGCGGTGACAGCCAAGGGCGAGGACCACACTCTGCTACTCTCCAAGGGAGAAGAGTTCACGATCTCCAACTTCTTCGATCTGAACGATCCTTTGGTGGCGGAGGCCAACGAGAGGTACACCTCGGAGGAATACAGCAAGACCCAGTCCCCCACGATGAGAGGGACGCTGCTCGAGCTGGCCAGGATCCCAAACAGTGTCGTCATCGCTCCTGAATCGAGGGTGTCTTACCACCTGGAAAAGATGGGAAACGAAGGATTCACCATCAACACCTTCTGCGACCCGTTGTACTCCACGGCCAGCTTAATGTTGCCAAAGAATTCGCCGTTCCTTAGAACCTTGAACAGCGCAATTATAAAGCTCCAAGAAAACGGCCAGGGAAGACAGCTCTTCCTCAAGTGGTACAAGGAATTCTCCAAAACCAGTCACTTTGATTCGTCTGGGGTCACCCTAGGACAAATGTCTCTTGCCACCATCCTCTTCTCTGCTCTTTATTGTTTGGCCTTTGCTATTTTTGTGGGAGAATTGCTTTGGAAGCGAAGAATTTTCTGAATAAAGCGATATTAACTCGTAGTAGACTTGCATAAAAATTTATGCAGTACTACTGTTTCATTCACAATGCGGACTTTTTTTTGATATAGCATTTGAGAACCCTGCCAACCAAAGAAATTGTCCCGTACAAGATAATTTATTTGGTCGTTAGCTAAGGGATAAAAGTGTCGGAATGCCGGTTTTTGACGCGGAAATGGCTTTAAGCTATAGAGTGAAAAATGCCCCCCCCCGCGGCAAAGAACGTCCGGATTCCGGCCTAGGCTTGAAATTTATTCCGCGAAAGTGAACGGGGGCTCTTTAGACGTGGAAATCCGGCAAAAATCCGGCACTAACGCGAAAGTGACAGAATGTAGTGGTGCCGGTTTTTGGCCAAAATGGCCCGAAAAGGTCAAAAGTGATGGTTTTGACCGCGGAATCTGGACGTTTTTAGCCGGGGAGGCCATTTTTATTGTTATCCCTTAGCTATTTTCGCGGCAGTTACGCGCAAAAAAAATTAATGACGTGACTATTGACGCATCTACTGCAGGTGGCATGTGAGGGAACTTTAAGAACGCATTAAGTTTGTCCGTCAAATTATAATGAAGCTCCAATAGCTTGCTTGTAGCCATTTATTAGAAAAACTCGAAGAAACGTAATGTTATATTGTACAAAGGTTAGGTTTATTCATGCTGTTCTTTACGTTCATGTTTCGTGGTTTGAGCAATTGCCTCAAATGTATTACAGGAACCTTGTATGTGCATATAAGAGGGTCTGCTCAGACACAATATTTGCCTTGCTCTGTAGCATACAGAGCAGGCACGCCTCCTTGCCTGAAGATCTCAAATTTGGGTAGGTTCCTTTCTCGACAAATGGATTGCCGACCGTTTGGTAAAGGAGTGTCGTCGTCCTGTGTGTAGGCGAGGCCGTTTGCCTATTGGTTATGTCGATTGCCGTTCAATTTTGTCCCATTGTCGATAGACGACGTGCGTTAGGTTTCTGTACACATACGCTCCGTATCGTTTGAAACAAGATCGTCGAGGTCCGATTGTACAGGACCAAATGTCGTCCAAGAAATGTATTAGAAAGTTTTTCGTAATGAGTCTCGTTCTGCTTGTTTGTAGCGAGATTCCTGTGATTTGCCATTCCTGGCGAGCAAACCATGTGGATCAGTTGGTCAAGGCTCTGGACTTTTTGCAGTGGAATAACGTCTCAATCGCGTCTGCAAAAGTGCACACAAGATTCTTGGAAAGATTGGCAAAAGCCTCCCATTTTCTTGTGAAATATGAAGTTGCTCCAACGTCTAAAGCGGATTTTGTAATTTCCCAAGAAAATTTGCCAATTTTCATGGGTGAAGAGTTTCCTGACTCAACTTTATACTTGGCAAAGGAACTTTCTCACCTTCGTTCCCTTTGGGCGAACATTTCGTACCCAATTTCATTCTTCGCCGCCTCACCAAGCTCCTTGGCAAGAGGAAGTTTCTACAGAATTTTTACCCGCAGGGGCAATCGAGAAGACTTGGAGTGCGAAGTGACTTTCGACCCCTCCAGCGCCCCAAGACCCCCGTGCCTCCACGATGCCATGGGGGTTGAGCTGAGCGTCGAAACCCTCGAATACAGCCCTTTCGTGATACTTCAAAACTGTCCTTCAAATGGCACAAAGTGCGACCTGCAAGGTGTCTCCGTCGACCTTCTAAACCTTCTGTCAGTCAGAGGAAATTTTACCTGGACCGGAAATAGGGAGAAGACCGACACGTGGGGAAGCTTTCCCCCGCCGGGCGCCAACGGATCTTTGGCGGAGACCCCCGGTCTCATCGGCAGGACCCTGAGGAGGGAGATCGACATCCCCCTCTCTGCCTGGGTGGAAACGACGGAGAGGAGGAAGTGGGCCGACTTCAGCCTGAGCTCCGGGGCGGAGGTGGCGCACTGCTTCGCCGAACTGGGGCGATTCCAGTTCGCCGACCGCCTCTTCCTGGTGCGGCCCTTCAAGGTGGAAGCCTGGGTGGCCGTCGTAGCAGTCATGGGCGGGCTGGGGTTCGTCATGGCGGGGGCGGAGGCGCCCAAGGAGAATGGCAGGGACAGGAGGGGCTCCCTCCAGGTGTGCTCCCTGGTCGCAGGATTGCTCTTCACCGTAATATCCGCCTTCTACGGCGGCGCCTTGACCATGTTCCTAGCCCAGCAGCCGGAGTCTCCATTTTCGGACCTCCCTGCCGGCCTGAAAATGGAAGGCTGGACGCTCTTGCTTGCCAGGGGGGACGAGGGCGTCTTTAGAAACAACTTTGACATGAAGGACCCGCTGATTCGCGATGCCGACAGCAAGTACAATTCTGAAGAATTTCGGCAAACTCAAGCTGCTTCTTTCAAAGAGACGTTGCTGGAGCTTAAGTCAGTGCCGAACAGCATCTTGTTCGCCTCCAAGAGCAGGGTTATGCAGCAGCTCAACGACTTGGGGAAGGACACGATAGAGGTCTTGAGATTCTGCAACCCCGTCGTCGTACCTTACAGCTTGATGCTGCCGAAGCGCAGTCCCTTCAGGAGCGTCTTTGATAGGGGCCTGATCAGGATGCACGAGAGGGGGGAAATAAAAAGGCTCGAGAACAAGTGGTTCAGGGAAATCATCGGGCACAAGACGGTGACCGTCCCTGGAGTGACGTTGGGACAAATTCAACTCGGCTTTGTTCTTTTTGCGTGCACAGGTGCCTGTGCCTTGGTGGCGCTGACCTGCGAATATATTTGGAATAAACGTTGGCAAACGCTGCCTCTAAGTTAGTTGTGTTGTACTACATATTTTCTCCATTTCATTCCAGCGGTCAACATTTCGACTTCTCCCTCGTCTGGCACCGAGTTCCTCTCCAACGACCCCCGCGAGCTCCGGTCTGAGCTTACCAAGCTCCGGCGCCAGCTGGTCAAGGTCGAGCAGTCGCGCTTCACGCCCATCCATCCCAAGGAGACCGTGCAGAACATCTTCCTCGGGAAGCGGTACTCCCTCGAGCTCTACAAGTCGCTACAGGTATTCCTCGAAAATTGAAAAGAATAGATTCTTTTCGAAAATACCATGTTATTAGGACAAGGTTGACTTGATCGACGAGGCCGTTAAATTCCTGTGCGGCGACGCCATCCTGACGGTGACCCTCTTCGCCCACCGCACGCTCAGCTCCTCCCGCTTCCTGGAGGTAATTTCCACGCGCCCCGTCGCCTTGCGACACCTCGCCAACCACCTGGAGGAGCGAGGAAAGATCGGCGAACTTAGCGATCTTCTGGTGTCCCTGGGGAGACACGAAGAAGCCGCCCTGGTTAATTACAGGTATACTAAATGGCAATCTATTTTTTGTCACGGAGCTTTCACTAAACTGACTTTTTATTCCGCCCATCGACAGGCACGCTTGCTCCATCGAGAATCCGGAGCAGCGCACCCGTCGGATCAAGAGCACCCTACAGAACCACTTCCACGGCCACCCCGACTCCCAGCTGCTGGTGGAGCACTGCAACCTGCTTGAGCGCCTGGCCCCCGTCCTGGCCGCAGACGCCAAGGATCCCAATATCGCCAACTCTCAAATCAGGATCAGAGTGCCGGAAGGGAGGGAGACCGCCACCAGGGCACTTGTTTATCTGTGCTACCACCATTACAGGAAGGAGGAGAACCTGCTTCAATCGCCAGTGGCACTGAAAAAAGTAGGTGGACGCTTTTCGTTGCCATTAGGGATGACGGCGTCATATCGCGTTTTTCTTCTTTTTTCACAGCAACATAAGTTCACTGAGCAGCAATTCATCTGGGCAGCCCTGTTGGCGCGCGCTAAGAAGAAGGAGTGGAAGGATTGTGAGGAACTCATCGTCACCAAGGTACAGTACAAAAAATATCAATCTGTTCTAAGCAGATTGAGCCAACCAAAGGTTTGTACTTTTCGTTTAGGGCTGGAAAGGCTGGTTGGGAGGGAAGAAGTCCACGACCTCTGCAGTCGACACATACGCTCTGGTGCGGGTGCTGCACGAGGAGGGCGCCCCTCAGGACGTGTTGCAGACCTTCTTGGGCTACGTAGAGGACGTGGGCGCCAGGGAGTTCCAGGCGCGCCAGTTCAACGTGCCCAACGCCGTGGTGGACTGCCTGGCGCAGAAGGGCGACCGCCGCGGGCTGGAGGCACTGCGGGACAGGCTGAGGGAGAGCTCGCCAGAGTGGTTCTACGCCCAGCATATCCTCACCACCTCCAACGCAAAGTGGAAGAACTAAAGTGATTGTCAGGCGGTTGTGATATTCCTACTTGTGTGCACTGATTCCAATCATGATGAACGCCAGCTTGTTCCATTCCGCCGTGCTGTGTCGGAATGGTGTATTGAGGTGCTTCATCTCCAGAGCAGCAAGCGACGTGGGAGGAGGGCTGAGCCACGTGGATGACAAGGGAAAAGCCAGCATGGTGGACGTGTCCGCCAAGCGAGAGACAGAGAGGACGGCGGTCGCGGTGGCATCCATTGACATTGGGGACAAGGCATTTCAGGTAACCAGAAAGTTGCTACAGATAATTTAAATTTGTGTGGTTATTGTTTTCTTTCGTTCACAGCTCGTGCTGGAAAACTCCATGAAGAAGGGAGACGTGCTCTCCGTGGCGCAGCTGGCCGGGATCGTGGGCGCCAAGAAGACGTCCGACCTCATCCCGCTGTGCCACCCGCTCCCCCTGACCAAGGTGGACGTCAGCCTGGTGCCGGATCCCAGCGGAGTTCCCTGCGTGCACATCCGTTGCCTGGCAAAAACCTACGGTAAGAAATTTTACTTTCCCCTTTCCCGTATAATTTTTTTTTGTATATGTGTAGCATTTTTCTCGATCTAGGTCGGACTGGGGTGGAGATGGAGGCTCTGACCGGGGCGAGCGTAGCCGCCCTGACGGTGTACGACATGTGCAAGGCCGTCTCCAAGGACATGGTGATAAGGGAGGTCAAGCTCATAAAGAAGACTGGCGGAAAGAGCGGAGACTACGAATTGCAAACTTGATTGATTCCATAATGCTGGGCTTCTCATTTTGACATTTGTGCCTCATTTTACAGTTGAACGCGTGATGATAATTGAAAAAGTGATAGGGGATAGAGAATATAAAAATCATGACATATTTTCAGGTCAAAAAATACTATCGCTTTATCGCATGTATCCTGCGAACCTTGTACCGCACGTACCGTATGTACTCTGTCGGTGTGCACAGTGGGTTTGTGAACAAAGGCGATTGCAATTTGAAGCAGATTGTCTAGTCTAATTTTAGGATTGCGGCATGCGGCTAGCAACAGGACATTTATTCAACAGTCGACACTGACCCGCGGAGAACACTAAGGGATACTCAGAGAAACGAAAATCTCGATTGGAAACTTTTCGCAGACAAGCACACACTGCATGAATATGGAGGATCTATTCTGCTATTGGTTTCTGCTGTTTTTAAAGGCCTCTTTAGGGGTGGTTGATCTTATTCTGGATTCCACAATTGGATTCTCCTTCACCAAAGGTACAAGGGGAGTAAGAGAGGCTGCCAAAAGCTCCCAGAAAACTGCCCAAATGGTGAATATTTTGTGGAAAGCGCATCCTGTTGACATGATCCCACACGGACTCATCAACTTCCTGTACGTGCACGAGAAGTATCTGGACCCAAAGTACATCCTCGAGAACAAGAATGTCACATTGTACTTCATGGACAAGGAAACTGTTACATTCTTGTTCTCGAGGATGTACTTTGGGTTCAGATACTTCTCGTGCACGTACATAAAGTTGATGAGTCCGTGTGGGATCATGTCGACAGGATGCGCTTTCCACAGAATATTCACCATTTG
>JAAUYJ010199463.1_pt1 | contig 17530 bp, 13 predicted proteins | sample 7278031 | NCBI WGS metagenome assembly JAAUYJ01 (sample SAMN14350222, study PRJNA611818) | marine sediment metagenome | isolation source: surface marine sediment (1.8m) | place: French Polynesia: Moorea | collected 2018-08 | reverse complement strand
TCAAAGACTTCTGGTTTTTGGTATGGTAGTCTATATATCTTGGTGGTTTGCATTTTACTAAAATACTATATATCAATAAAATGAGTCAAGTATCATAGGAGGGTAAAACAAGATATACCCACTACTCAATTGCTTATCATTTAGTTTGGATACCTAAATATCGACGTAAAATCTTATATCAAATCACTTTATCTATTGCGTAGTTAAAGTGATTTGATATAACATAAACCTTGCCCACAGCGAACATCCCCATGCCTTGAAAGCCATGGGAATTCCCTCTCGGATTTTAAAATTCACCTACCAGTTTAACTTCTGGTTCTAATGCTACTGACCAATGATATTCTACTTTCTCTTGAACGTAACGTATTAATTGAAAAATATCACTAGCGGTTGCAGCACCACAGTTGAGAATGAAATTAGCGTGACGATGGGCAATTTCTGCATCTCCGATTTTGTACCCTTTCAATCCTAGCTGTTCAATAAGCCATCCTGCTGCACGGGGTTCAGGATTACGAAATACACTACCACAACTAGGTAAATGATAGGGTTGAGTAGTTTTGCGCTGTGTCCAGTTAGCACTAGATAGTTGCATCATATCCGCTTTGGTAAAGCCTGGTTGTAATTGCATTACCGCCCGAATTACTAATTTATTTGTTCCTTGTAGATTGGAAGTTCGATAGCTATAGTTCAATTCTTGGGGGTTGAGTTCTTCAATTTTCCCATCGGGAGATAGGGTAGTAGCACTAACTAAAATATCTCCTAAACACTGCTGATGCGCTCCTGCATTCATCACCACTGCACCTCCTACAGTGCCAGGAATCCCTACAGCCCATTCTAGACCCTTTAAACCTCGTTTGGCTGCTTTCCATGCTAGTTTAGCAATAGGTTCTCCTGCGTCCGCCATAAGTAAGCCTGTCTCTTCCTCAAATTCATAGCTACGAAAATAACGGGTGCTAATTACTAAGCCTGATATTCCACTATCGCTGATTAGCATATTTGAACCTGCACCCAATAGGGTAAGAGGTATATCCTGAGCTTGATACCAGTCAAAACAGGCTTCTATTTGTTCCCAGTTTCTTGGAGCAGCATACCATTGAGCTTTCCCTCCTACACGATAGGAAGTTTGAGAGGCTAGGGGTACTTGAGATTGAATTAGGCGATCGCTTATAAGATTCATAATACTGATAATGAATAACTAGGTTAGAAGATATTACTATGGGATGTAAATTTTTTGGTAAGTATTTTTACTTAGATTAATGTACTATTGCCTACCATTCATTCTTTGGTGACTCGAACTACAAGATATTGTTCCCTGTTCCCGATGTCAACGATAATCTAACCGATTCTAAAGCATGAATTATGAGGAGTGAGGCAATCCGCAATCCGCAAGAGGTATTTATGCTTATTCATCCTTCATCCTTCATCCTTACTTTATGCCTCATCCCTTCTTCCTTGTTGCAATAGTTCAATAGTTTGGGGAATAGTTTGATTGAGGTTTCCTGCGCCGAGAAACATCACTAAATCTCCTGGTTGGAGTATTTCTTGTTGTAAGAAAGAGGGAAGAGAAGCCAGGGTCGGATTATAGAAAACCTGGGGATGGTGTAGGGCGATCGCATCTGCCATTTTTTGCCCACTAATACCATTGATGTTAGTTTCTCCTGCACTGTAGATATCTGTAACAACTACTAAATCTGCATCACCAAAAGCTGTAGCGAATTCTGTCATAAATACTTCCGTGCGGGTGTAGCGGTGGGGTTGAAAGATGGCGATCACTCTTTTTTCTGGAGAATTATCTGTCACCCTTAGTCTTGCTGCTGCTAGAGTAACAGTGATTTCACTAGGATGATGGGCATAGTCGTCAATTAATTTAATGTTATTAACTTCTCCTTTTAGTTCAAAGCGTCGTTTTGTTCCAGAAAAACCCCCTAAACCTTGAGCTATCACAGGAAATTCTAAACCAATTTTCCGTCCTACAGCGATCGCAGCTAGGGCATTACTTAAGTTATGTTTTCCTAATATTTGTAATTGCAAAGTTCCTAAAGATTTACCCCTTTCCCATACTTGAGCAACAGTACCTTGGGCATTATATACAACATCAGTAACGGTATAATCTGCTCCTGTTGCGGAATCGAGACTGTAGCTAATATCTAAAGCAATATTTGCCCGAATTACCTCGTCATCCAGACAACCAATGACAGTTTGACATTGCTTGGTAAAAGTTTGGAAAATCTCAACTACTTCCCTGATATCCCCGTAGCGATCAGGGTGATCCAATTCAATATTAGTAATAATACCTATACTGGGAGAATGTTTAACCAAAGAACCATCAGACTCATCCGCTTCTGCTACTAGATATTTCCCTTCTCCTGCGCGGGCGTTACCTTCCCAGGCATCTACTTCCCCCCCGACAATGATAGTGGGGTCTAAACCTGCTTGCAACAGCATATAGGCGATCGCGCTACTAGTAGTAGTTTTACCATGAGTTCCTGAAACGGCAATACTTTCATATTCTGCCATCAGAGCAGCTAAAAGATCAGAACGGTGAAAAATCGGACATTCTAATTGTATTGCTGCCTGATACTCTGGATTACAATTTTTGATAGCAGTAGAGCAAACTACTTGAGGTAAGATAGAAGGTGTTTCAGGAGTTATTTTAGTTACTACAGACATTGCACCAGAATCAGAATTGGCTGTCACCACAGAAGGAGTTGAGCAATTTTCGGTACTGGATGGAGTAGTAAAACAATTCAAATTACTAGCTTGTTGTTGATGAAAAATCTTTGCGCCCAAAGACTCCAAACGTTTTGTGATATGACTAGCTTTGACATCCGAACCAGAAACAGGTAACTGACGTTGCGCTACAATATGTGCCAATGCAGACATTCCAATTCCCCCAATACCGATAAAATGAAAAGGTTTGCCTGTTAAATCTACTTTATTCACCCTAATTACTCCTTAAACGCCACCAGCTTTGTCAGCTAAAACTGTTCCGTATAATTAAGGGCTATGATAACAGTAATTTTTCTGAGTAGTTATTAAAACGTAGTGATAATTTTTCTGATTTCAGACAAACTTGCTGCTTTGTAGCAAAACAAGCGATTAAATATTATTACAATACTGATATTTTTTGACCAAATTTAAGTATAAATTTATAACTTAAGCTGGCTGTGTCGCATTTGTACAGCAGAGATCAGTGAAATTTGCTGTATTGAATTGTTCATGCTTTACGATATGATTAGTCTTATTAAGAATAATTTAATCTATTGACCTAAAAAAATTATAGAGGGCAAGAATCAGTGGTTAGAGTAGCAATTAACGGTTTTGGACGTATCGGACGTAATTTTTTAAGATGCTGGGTAGGCAGAGAAAACAGCAATCTAGAAGTAGTAGGGATCAATGATACTTCCGATCCCAAAACTAATGCCCACTTGCTTAGATACGACTCCATGTTGGGTATTTTAGATGCTGAGATTGAAGCTGATTCTAACTCTTTGACAGTTAACGGCAAAACAATCAAGTGTGTATCCGATCGTAATCCTTTAAACTTGCCCTGGAAAGATTGGGATGTGGATCTCATCATCGAATCTACTGGTGTATTTGTGACTGAAGAAGGAGCATCTAAACACTTACAAGCAGGAGCTAAAAAAGTTTTGATTACTGCTCCTGGTAAAGGTGGTAGAGTCGGTACTTATGTTGTTGGGGTTAACGATAAACAATACAAAGATGGTGAATACAACATCATCAGTAATGCTAGTTGTACCACTAACTGTTTAGCTCCTATTGTCAAAGTAATTCATGAAAAATTTGGCATCATCAAAGGAACAATGACTACCACTCATAGTTACACTGGCGATCAAAGAATTTTAGATGCTAGCCACCGTGACTTGAGAAGAGCTAGAGCAGCAGCTATCAATATTGTTCCTACTTCTACAGGCGCAGCCAAAGCAGTTGCTTTAGTACTTCCTGAACTTAAAGGAAAGCTCAATGGTATTGCCATGCGTGTTCCTACTCCCAATGTTTCTGTTGTTGACTTGGTAGCTCAAGTTGAAAAGAACACCATAGCTGAAGAAGTAAACGAAGCTCTCAAATCTGCTTCTGAAAAAGAACTCAAAGGTATTCTAGGTTACACCGATTTACCTTTAGTCTCTTCCGATTTCCGTGGTACTGATGTTTCTTCTACCATTGATGGACAACTAACTCTTGTTATGGATGGCGACATGGTTAAAGTTGTTGCTTGGTACGACAACGAGTGGGGTTATTCTCAAAGAGTAGTTGACCTAGCAGAAATTATTGCTGCTAAATGGCAATAATCTAACAATTCTGAGTTTATTTTATGGGAAATCTCCAATAATAAAGCTAAAACCCTGGTAAAAAGGTCTGCTAAATCTAATTTATGGAGATGTCGTTTAGTCCCTTAGTTTAACTGCTACAGGGACTTTTAATTATTTTTAATTATTTTAGAATCGCTGTGCAACTATCTGATTGAATCTTTGCTTTCCTTCTTCAAGTTGGCTTGGAATGCCATTAGGATAATTTTGTTCAATAATGGCTAATAGCTTACTGATGCGATTACCAGGATCGGGATGAGTACTAAGGAATGCTGGTGGTTTTTGTCCCCTGTTGGCTGCATTCAAGATTTTCATTAACTCCACAATACCTTTGGGGTTGTAACCAGCTTCCTTCATAAAACGTAATCCCAGGCGATCGCTTTCTAACTCATCTTCTCTACCATACTTGAGATTAATCATTTGATTGACAGCACGAGCCAAAATAGCAGCATTGTTGCCACTTTCAGGACTATCACTAGCAGCAATTGCGATCGCATTAACCATCGCAGCACCTAGTTGTTGCTTGGCTAAATGTTCTGCACCATGTCTTGCTACTACATGAGCTATTTCATGAGCTAAAACCCCTGCTAATTGTGCTTCAGAATTCAGACGACTTATTGAACCTCCCGCATTAAAAAGCGGGATTCTCGCTTCTCAACCTCTTAACTAGATATGACCGAAACCATACCCCCGCCAGACCGCTAACGGATTTGAATTCTATTTAATTTTTTGGCTGTGCGTCATTACGCTCTTTGTATATTTAACAAATATTTTAAAATTAATAATTATGAATTTTCAAGATATTCCTTTGATTGACCATCATGCCCATAATATCTTAAAAGCGGGAGTAGCTGATACTATATCTTTTGCTGCTGCTTTTACCCTAGCCGATAATTCAGAAATAATTGAGAATCACTCTCGTAACACTTTATTTTATCGTCGTAGTTTAAGAGATATTAGTAAATTACTCAAATGCCAACCTACAGAAGAATCTATCATCCAGTGTCGGCAAAAATTAGAATTAGAATCATTAATAAAAAAATGTTTTAAGAGTGCTAATATCGAAGCAATTTATCTTGATGATGGCTTTCTTCCTGATGAGGTTATTCCTTATAAGTGGTACGAAGAATTTGTAATTGTTAAACATATTTTAAGATTAGAATATCTCGCAGAAAGATTAATTTTAGCAGAAAGTAAATTTGATGCTTTTATTGATAGTTTCCGTCAGGCGATCGATCCACCACCACCAGAAGTTATCGCCTTCAAAAGTATTTGTAGTCATCTGACAGGGTTAAATATTCAATCCCACGATAAAGATGAAGTCAAATCTAGTTTCTATGCGATTCAACAAGAAATTAAAGAAAACCCACCCAGATTAGAAGATAAACCCCTGATTGATTATTTGTTAATTCAAGCTTTAGAAATTGCAGCCAAACATAAATTTCCCATACAATTTTCTACAGGATTTGGCACTCGCACAATTAACTCAAAGCAAGCTAACCCCCTAGATTTACGCTATATCTTAGAAACTAGAAAATTTAGTAAAGCTCCCATTGTTTTACTTCATGGTGCTTATCCTTACACTAGAGAAGCAGGATATTTAGCTTCAGTATATCCCCAAGTTTATCTAGATTTTGGCATGACAATTCCTTTTTTAAGTGTGTCGGGAATGGAATCATCTTTAACTCAATTACTAGAACTTGCCCCCACTAGTAAAATTATGTACTCTTCTAGTGCCAGTAAGATTCCTGAACTATATTTTCTCGCAGCCAAGTGGAGTAGAGAAATTTTACATCGGGTATTATATAACGCTGTAAAAAACCAAGATTTAATATCTCAGGAAATAGATGGGATCGCACTGGCTATACTTCGTAATAATGCTCAAAAACTTTATAACTAGACCAGAATTTAGAATTAATTGCTCCGGTAGGATGGCGATCGCATTTTTGAAGCAAAAAAGATAAATAGCCGTAAAATCAAGGGCGAACTTGGAAAAAAGCCTTAAGAGTCGGTATAGTGATCAAAGAAACTCAAAACTATCTATTTAAAAATCAAGATTATCTTACTTACTAAATAGAACCACTGCTAATTTATGGCAAAGATTGAAACTCGTACCGAACCCATGGTTCTCAACATGGGGCCTCACCATCCCTCAATGCACGGCGTTTTACGTCTTATTGTCACACTTGATGGAGAAGATGTTATCGACTGTGAGCCTGTAATTGGCTATCTTCACCGAGGGATGGAAAAAATTGCGGAAAATCGTACCAATGTTATGTACGTACCTTACGTCAGTCGTTGGGACTACGCAGCAGGGATGTTTAATGAAGCAATTACAGTAAATGCTCCCGAAAAACTAGCAGGAATTGAAGTTCCCAAACGCGCCCAATATATCAGGGTGATTATGCTGGAACTCAATCGTATTGCTAATCACTTACTCTGGTTAGGGCCATTTCTAGCAGACGTAGGGGCGCAAACTCCCTTCTTTTACATTTTCCGCGAAAGGGAAATGATTTATGACCTCTGGGAATCTGCTACAGGTCAGAGACTAATTAATAACAACTATTTTCGTATTGGTGGGGTAGCAGTAGATTTACCCTACGGTTGGATTGATAAGTGCGAAGATTTTTGTGACTACTTCGATCCTAAAGTAGATGAATACGAAAAGCTCATCACCAATAACCCCATCTTCCGTCGTCGTGTCGAAGGAATTGGCACAATTACCCGTGAAGAAGCAATTAACTGGGGTCTTTCTGGTCCTATGTTGAGAGGCTCTGGAGTCAAATGGGACTTGCGGAAAGTAGATCATTACGAGTGCTACGACGATTTTGATTGGGAAGTACATTGGGAAACTGCTGGTGACTGTTTTGCTCGCTATCTAGTGCGTATTAGAGAAATGCGCGAGTCAGTTAAGATTCTTCGTCAGGCTTTAAAAGGTATTCCTGGTGGTCCTTATGAAAACCTAGAAGCCAAGCGTATGGCGGAAGGGCGTAAATCTAAGTGGAATGATTTTGATTATCAGTATGTTGCCAAAAAAGTTGCTCCTACTTTCAAAATTCCCAAAGGAGAACACTATGTTCGTCTTGAAAGTGGTAAAGGGGAAGTAGGTATCTTTATCGTGGGTAATGATAATGTTTTCCCCTGGCGTTGGAAAATTCGTGCTGCTGATTTCAACAATTTACAGATTTTGCCCCATCTGCTTAAAGGCGTAAAAGTAGCAGATATTATGGCAATTTTAGGTAGTATTGACGTGATTATGGGCTCGGTAGATCGTTAATTAGTCACTGCAAATCAGATTGTTTTAGCGGGTTAATCCCGCTTTTTTTTTTATAGGATTATATAGTTGGATGATCTTGTCGATTGTTCCCAAAATAAACTGATTAAATCGCACTATAGCTATAAAATAAATTACAGAAATTAGAGAAGTCTTTTGCTGATAAAATCTCATGACTCATTTTGGTATCATTTGCCCTGCTGCTGCTGGTCATCTTAACCCTATGACTACTTTAGGTTACGAACTGAAACGGCGTGGTCATCGCGTCACTGTATTGGGAATCGAAGACGCTCAACCAAAAGTTTTAGCCGCAGGATTAGAATTTCGGGTGATTGGCAAGTCTGATTTTCCCAAAGGAGCAACCAAAGAATTATTTACTCAACTTGGTAATATGAGTGGGTCTAAGGCATTAAAGTATACAATCAATTGGATTGCCAATGGAGCCAGCATAGTTCTTCGGGATACTCCAGAAGTAATTAAAACAGCAGAGATAGAAGCACTATTAGTAGATCAAGCTTCTCCAGCAGGAGGAACGGTTGCTGAATATCTAGACATTCCTTTTGTTAGTGCTTGCGGTGCCATAATGCTGAATCGAGAAATAAATGTGCCTCCCTTTATCACACCTTGGAATTATGACCCTTCATGGCGGGGAATGCTACGCAACCGAGTAGGTTATATAGTACTGAATCGTGTTGGAAAATCTCTGCGAAAAGTTATTAATGATTATCGTCAGCAGTGCAATTTATCTCCTCATCATAATCCCAATCAAAACTATTCTAAATTGGCTCAACTCAGTCAACAACCTCTGGAGTTTGAATTCCCTAGAAAAGAACTACCATCTTGTTTCCATTTCACTGGTCCCTATAGTAACCCAGCGAGTCGAGAACCTGCATCGTTTCCTTATGAAAAATTGACTGGACAACCACTAATTTATGCTTCAATGGGAACACTACAAAATCGTCTTCTCTGGATTTTTAAAATGATTGCCGAAGCTTGTGTCGGATTAGATGCTCAATTAGTTATTGCTTTAGGTGGTGGAGCTAGTCCAGAATCTTTACCAGAATTACCTGGAAATACCATTGTTGTTGGCTATGCACCTCAATTGGAACTATTACAAAAAGCTACTCTGACCATCACTCACGCAGGAATGAATACTACCCTAGAATCTTTGAGTAATGGAGTACCAATGGTAGCTATTCCCATTACCAACGATCAACCTGGAGTAGCAGCACGGATTGCTTGGACAGGAGCAGGAGAAGTTGTACCCCTCGGTAAAGTGAGTGTGGAGAAGCTACAGAAGGCTATCAAACAAGTCTTAACCGAAGATTCCTATAAACAGAATGCCTTGAGGCTACAAGAGGCAATTAAACAAGCAGGCGGGGTGAGTCGGGCTGCTGATATTATCGAACAGGTTGTTACTACAGGAAAACCAGTTTTGGCTCAAGCACAAAAATAAAAGCTTTTTGAGGCTTTTTATCAAGGCGCAATGAGCCATTCTATCAGCGATATTTGGTTAATGCCAAGCTCCTGATCGGATTCTCTGGATATCTTGAAAAAGAGCCGACTTAAATTCAAATCCAAGTAACTGTTTAAGCTTAGGAGTAGCACGATCTAAAACTTCTTGTTGCATATCCTGTAACGGATCTTCAAGAGGACGCACAAATTTAGGAGCATAATTGCCAAGAATTGATACTCTAGTCTTTTGTGCAGAATTAACAGATGTATCATGCCAGCAAAGACCGTGGGAAATAACAACTGAGCCAGCCTTTCCAGTTACTTTTTGAGATATTTTTGAAAACTGCACTAAATCAGGTGGGCTGCAAAGCTTCTGGCTATTTGGAGCAAAAACAGGAGCACCATTCTCGCTTGTAAAGTCTTCAACCATCCAAATTACTTGAATCTCCATCACAGGATAAGCTGGAAAGGGGGAGGTCATCGTCCAATAAGGATAGTCTACGTGTACCCCCATGCTTGTTGCACCGGGATTGAGAATGTGAGCGGAAAAACCCCCAAGAGTTGCATCTTGGCCTAAAATGGCTTCAACGACTTGAATCACCCTTGGATGTTGCACCATCAGCTCGAAGATTTCGCCTTTATATACTAAGCCATATACTCGTTCTTTTTGTTCGTTGATCAACACTTTTCCTTGTGGTTTCTCTTGTTCAGCGATTCGGAGAACAAGTGATCGCGCTTCTTCAGCTTGCGCTGGACTTAAAACTTCAGGAATCAGAATATAACCCTTTCCTTCAAGAATTTCTTCTACCAGACTTCTAACGTTTTTCATGATGAACATCTCCCTGATAATACCTTCTTTGCTAAAAACTCTTTAAACTGAAATACCACTAGTTTGGAGTATCTGCTGATTTTGTGATCGCTTCCCTCTTACCACCATCGGTACACCTTTTACAGGTCCTAACAAAGCTCCCTTACGCACTGGCACTATTGGTTTATTATCTGCTAACTCTAGCTCCCAACGAGACAGCAATGTTGCCAATACCAATTTCATCTCATACATCGCAAATGCCATGCCAATACAGCGACGGTTTCCACCTCCAAAGGGCATAAACTCATAGGGGGCAAATTGACGCTCTAAAAAACGCTCGGGCTTAAACTGCTTCGGGTTAGTATATAAATCCTCTCGATGATGGGTTAGATAAATATTGGGAATTAACAGAGTACCAGGCTGAAACTGATAGCCCGAAATTTTTAGAGGAGATTTAACTAATCGATTTAAAGCCAACATCGCTACTGGATAAATACGGAGGGTTTCTTGACAAACAGCATTCAAATAGGGCAACTTGGCAACCTCATTTGGCTCAAGACTTTCTCGCAAAGTTGCTACCTCTTGCAGCAGTTTCTCTCTTACTTCTGGCAAATGGTGAATCCAGTATAATGCCCAGGCTAATGCAGTTGCAGTGGTTTCATGTCCCGCTACTAAAAGAGTTATCAATTCATCCCGTAATTCCTCATTAGTCATTGACCCCCCATCTTCATAACGGGCTGCCATCATTAAAGAGAGAATATCAGTGCGAGATGGATCTGGGTTTTCTCTAAGTTCTTTGATTTCAGCATAGATTAGCTGATCCATTTCCTGTCGTTGCCTGAGAAAACGCCCCCAAGGACTCCATGCACCTAAATCCTTTTGTAGTAAGGGAAACAAAAAGAGTAGGGCTGAAACAATGGGTCTTTTGGGATTCAACATAGCAAGCAGAACTTCTTTGAGTTGGTGGTAGCGAGTGCCTTCTTCTAACCCAAAGACTGCTTTCAAAATCACCTTAAAGGAGATAGCTTGCATTGAGGTAAGGGCTGGAAAAGGCTCACCAATCTTCCATCCTCCTGCCACTTCCTCAGTAATCTCCTGAATCAAATTACCATAAGTCTTCATTCGTTCCCCATGAAAGGGAGGGGTTAATAGTTTTCTTTGTCTTTTATGGGGTTGACCTTCTAAAGCCAGCAGTGATTGTTCCCCTAGTAAAGGTGATTTAATCCCAGCAGTTTCTCCTGAATCCAACTTTTGAGGCTCAGTAGTAAAAATCTCTTTAATTGCTTTGGGATTACTAATAAAGACTTGAGGAGTAAAAACTGGACCAATACGAACCGTAAATATATCTCCATATTTTTTGGCATTGGTTTCCATAAATTCCAAAGGCTTCATGAGCCATTGAATTGTCTGTATTAAGGGATGAGTCTGGGGACCATCGGGTAGTTTCGGTTGAAGGATTTTCTTTACTCCCCAAATTAAGGGAACCATACTGTACTGAGTCAGCAACAGATAATTGTTACCATAAACTACCAGCACCTATCAACAGAGCTGCGGTCTGATTGATGAGAAACTGGTTTTTAGTAGCCCTAGATCGTCGCTAAATAGATTAAGCTGGATATATTCTTTTACTCCAAAACTTACTCTACAAGCTAGACCTGAACCTCCAGGGTTGTTTAAGGAAATTTTATCTAGCTACCTTTGATAAACAGTATAAGGTTTATGGTACTTGTGCCAGAGGTTTAATATTATGGGAGTCAGAATTGTTTTAGTAGAGCCAGCAGGAGCATTAAATGTAGGTTCGATCGCCAGAGTAATGAAGAATATGGCTTTAACTGAATTGGTATTAGTTAATCCGAAATGCGATCGCCTGAGTGAAGAAGCGGTGAGAATGGCGGTACACGCTAGAGATGTATTAGAAAATGCTTTGGTAGTGGATACTTTACCTGCTGCACTAAAAGGATGTCAAAGAGCGATCGCTACTACGGCTCGAACTCGGGGAATTCCCACTAAATTAGAATCTCCTCGTACCGCCCTTCCTTGGTTGTTAGGAGAAAACTTCAATTCAGCTTTAATTTTTGGCTCAGAAGAAAGAGGATTAAGCAATGAGGAGTTAAACTATGGGCAAAGATTTATTCGCATTCCCTCTTCTAGTGTCTATCCTTCTCTCAATTTAGCCCAAGCAGTAGCGGTATGTGCCTATGAACTTTATCAAGCTTCATTACCACAAGATATTGACAATTCTCCAAGCTCTGTTAACTTACAGGAGGATAACTCAAATCAAATAGCCAATGCTCCCATAGAAGCTCTAGAAGCTTACTATCAAGATTTGGAAACTGTCTTATTAGATATTGGTTATCTCTATCCCCACACTGTCAAAGCTCGCATGGAGAAGTTCCGCCGTTTATACAACAAAGCTAACTTAAACCAGGACGAAGTATCTATGTTGCGAGGAATACTGCGCCAGATCAAGTGGGCAATGAGCAAATATAACTAGATTAAAAGATCGTTTATTAATATTTAGCAAAGGAATCAGAATGTGAATCGAAAAGCAAAGTCTAGTCATTCTTCCGCCGTATTAAACCAGAAGCAGAGACAGCCAAACCGCAAAACCGTCAATGCTTTGGCTAAAAAATCTCGTATCGAAATTGTTTCTTTTAATCATTCGACCTCTGGCAAAAAAACCAGGAAACAAAGCTCTAACAGTACCAATTCTCCCCCAACACCTCACAAACAGAGAATTGTTCCACAGCGAAGACGGAAAAAACGGAGTAAAAAACCGATTATTCCCACTCCCTTAAAAATTGTTATACGTCTAGCAGTGATTACTGTGGGGATTAGTACTCTTTTAGGTTCCGCAATGTCCATTGCTAATTCTTTCAACACTGGGATTGATTCTCCAGTTGCAGTTATTCCTGAAACCACCCCAGAACATGAGCAGCAACTAGAAAAAACTTTTTCTCTTGTTACTTTAGCTGAACCATTAGACGATCTCAAAACTAAAGTTCAAAACCTGATTGCTCAATATCCCAAACTACAAGCAGAGGTATTTATTGTCGATCTCGATCAAAAAAACTATCTTAGTCTCCAAAGTGCAGAGTCTATCTCTGCTGCTAGCACCATCAAGTTACCAGTGCTGATTGCTTTTTTTCAAGATGTTGACGCAGGAAAAATCGATCTACAAGAAAAGCTGACAATGACAAAAGAACTAAAAGCTGGTGGTTCAGGAGGAATGCAATATCAAGAAACAGGAAGGAAATACAGTGCTTTATATACTGCTAATCAGATGATGGTGACGAGTGACAATACAGCCACTAATATGATTATTCATCGTCTAGGAGGACAAGAAAAACTCAATCAACGCTTTGCTGAGTGGGGATTAAACGTCACGAAACTTCGGAATCCTTTACCAGATCTTACAGGGACAAATACCACTAGTGCTGAAGAATTAGGTAAGTTGCTGATCAAAATTGAACGAGGAGAATTAGTTTCTTTACGTTCTCGCGATCGCATGTTAGAAATTATGAGTAAGGTTAAAACTAATACTCTATTACCTCAAGGTTTAGAGAGAGGGGCTACTATTGCCCATAAAACAGGGGATATTGGTTCAGTTTTAGGAGATGTGGGTATGATTGATATGCCCAATGGAAAACGCTATGTTGCTTCTGTCTTTGTCAAGCGTCCGAGAAATGACCCTCAAGCTAGGACTTTAATTCAAAAGATTTCCCAAGTTACCTATCAATATTTCAAGCTCAATCCTTCGCGATCTTTTCTAGAAGAAGATTGACACACTCTCAACTTTAACTGCGCTCTCGCGGTTTAAGGGGCGGAGCGTATAAACCCCTGGGGAGACCCCAGGCGACAGCCCCTTGAGATTCTAACGCCTCACGATTTCTAATTTCTTGGGCTGCTGCTACATCTGTTGTGATTGTATATGGTTAATGATCATCCCTAGTTATTCTCGATTGTCATATAGTCTATGGATGCAGTTGAGACAAACTGAGATTTAAGGGATGAAATATCAACACAGTTTTCAGAAGACGCAGCTAAATTCTAGGATAACTAATTTTCAGGCTGTAGAAATAAATGGTAATCTCTTTTTTACAGTCGATCACGGAACAAATAGACAACTTTGGAAAACTGATGGAACTCCAACAGGAACAGTTTTTGTCAGATATCTCCCAATGACATCTGGTTCTAGAAAATTTAGTTAGGAATAAGAATTATGGAGACTCAAGAATTACTGCAAAAGTACAGTATGGGAAAACGGAACTTTGAACAGACAGTATTATGCAATCTCAATTTAAGTTGGCAAGATCTTAAAGAAATTAATCTCACTAATGCCGATCTTAGTATTGCAGTTCTTGAAGGAGTTGATTTAACAGAAGCACAACTGATTAATACTAATCTTTCTCGTGCAGATTTAACGGTTGCTAATTTATATAAAGCTAATTTATCTGGGGCAAATTTACAAGGTGCAGACCTCAGAGGAGCAGAATTGGCTTATGCTAACTTACTGTTTGCTGATTTAAGATACGTCAGTCTTGCTGGTGCAGATTTAAGTAATGCCATTTTACCCAATGGAATGATTATGCCAGATCGTAGTATTATTCAACGGAAAAAAGTAATTTCTTACATAACAGGAGATACACCAGTTAATCTTAACTATATGCAATCAGTAATCAGTAATCAGTAACCAGCAATTAGCAATTAGCAATCAGCAATCACTAACCACTAACCACTAACCACTAACCACTAACCATCTCAACCAAGTAACTTTATTAGTGCCATTCTATCTATAAGGCAATAGTTATCAGACTCAGAGCAACGAAATAGAAAAAATTATTAATAAATAGAAAAAAGTCATTTTTATTTAATAATTCATAACTATAGCTGACTGATAGGGCTTTACTTTTTTATCAATTGCGCTAACTCTCCCAAAGCGGTTTCGAGGTATCTAATGAATAAACATATAAGATTTATTGTTATATTTTTTGCCGTATATTGTCTAACTATTGCCTGTAGTAGCATTTTTGTGTCAGAACAGCTAATCTCAACATCAGAATCACAATCAAATTTTAATAGACAACTTACAATAGAGCAAGAAGATACAATTTTAAACTTGTGGTGGGATAAAGGATTTCGTCCAGAAGAAGACGAAGCCCTACAAAAACTAGTAGATAATTGGGAAAAACAAACTGGCAACAAAGCTAAAATTTATTTTTATACTTTAGATGCTAGATCGCAAAAGCCACAAAGATATCTTCAAGGGGGCATTTCTCCTGATATTTTTATGAGTTTTAAAGCGGAAAGTACTCTTAATGCTAGTTTGGCAAGAGAAGGGAAATTAACTGATGTTACAGATTTAATTCAACCAATAAGAGAAATCTACGACCAAGACATATTACAAACAGCATACTATTACAACAACATAGATAAAAAATGGAGCTACTACGCGATTCCCATACATCAAGCCACAATTCATATTTATTATTGGAAAGATTTACTGGCAAAAGTAGGTCGTACTGAAAAAGATATTCCTCAAGATTGGGATGGTTTTTGGCAATTTTGGATTGATGTTCACCAAGACTTAAAAACCCAGTATCAAGAAGATATTTATCCCATAGGATTACCAATGTCAGTAGAGGCAGGAGATACCTATCAAGCTTTTGAACAAGTTTTGGAAGCATATAATGTCAAAATTGTTAATAAGATAGGAAAATTGCTGGTTGATGACCCCAAAGTGCGTCAAGGGATTATTAATTGTTTAGACTGGTACACTAAATATTACCGTCAGGGATATGTCCCTAAAGATGCAGTTGATTGGACTAATGCAGATAACAATCGCAAGTTGCTGAATCGGGAAATTTTGATGACGACCAATGCGTCTCTTTCCATACCTGCTGCTGTCAAACAAGAACCAGATACCTACAATAATAAATTGGGAATTGTTGATTTACCTAATAAACCCAACGGTGAACCGATGCGCCACATATTCCTAGTAGAACAAGCAGTTATCTTTACCAATTCTCCTCATAAACAGTTAGCCAAAAATTTTCTTTCTTATCTGATGCAACCAGAAATTAGTAATCAGTATCTTAAAGATTCGGGAAGATACTCACCAACTCACGAAATCCTTTACCAAGACCCTTATTGGAATAATCTTGATGACCCCCATACTTCCACTGTCACCAAAACCCTGACTAAAAATCTAACTCGTCCGATTTATCCTTCTAAAGCTCCTGCTTATAGCTTAATTCTCAAAGAAAATGTCTGGGGTCGTAGTCTAGAGAAAATTTTACTTGATAATGTTACTCCTGAAGTAGCAGCAGATGAAGCCATAACCAGAATCAAAAAGATTTTTGCCGAATGGGGTTAAAGCCATTCCTCAAAATAAAGCTACTGATAGTTAGGGTTCACTTAAAGGGCTTTAATTTTTTCTAACTCTTTTTAAAATATCTAATGAATAAATATATAAGATATATTTTTATATTTTGTACCTTATTCTTCCTAACAGTTGCTTTTAGTAATGTTTTTCCCTCAGAACAGCTAACCTCAACATCAGAATCCACAGTAAATCTGAGTACTAAAGCTACAACAGAGCAACAAGAGAATATCTTAAATTTGTGGTGGGATAAAGGGTTTAATCTCGAAGAAGACAAAGCTTTACAAAAACTAGTAGATAATTGGGAAAAACAAACTGGGAACAAAGTCCAGATTCATTTTTATGCTTTTGCTTTAGATCCTAGCTCCCAAAAGCCACAAAGATATCTTCAAGGAGGCATTTCTCCCGATATTTTTATGAGTTTTAAAGCAGAAAGTACTCTTAATCCTAGTTTGGCATGGGAAGGAAAATTAACTGATGTTGCAGATTTGATTGAACCAATAAAAACAATTTATGACCAAGACGCATTACAAACTACATATTATTACAACGATATAGATAAAAAATGGAGCTACTACGCAGTTCCTATACATCAAGCCACAATTCATATTTATTATTGGAAAGATTTACTTGAAAAAGTAGGTCGTACCGAAAAAGATATTCCTCAAGATTGGGATGGTTTTTGGCAATTTTGGATTGATGTCCACCAAGACTTAAAAACCCAGCACCAGGAAAATATCTATCCTATAGGATTACCCATGTCTATAGAAGCTGGAGATACCTATCAAGCCTTTGAGCAAGTTTTGGAAGCATATAACGTTAAAATTATTGATTGTGAAGGAAATTTATTGGTTGATGACCCCAAAGTGCGTCAAGGGATTATTAATTGTTTGGACTGGTACAGCAAATATTACCGTCAAGGATATGTCCCTAAAGATGCAGTTGATTGGACTAATCCAGATAACAATCGCAAGTTTCTCAACCGCAAAATTTTGATGACGACGAATGCAACTCTTTCCATTCCTGCTGCTGTAAGAAAAGAACCAGATACTTACAATAATAAATTAGGAATTGTTGAGTTCCCCAATAAACCTAACGGTGAACGGATGCGTCATATATTACTCGTGGAACAAGCAGTAATTTTTACTGATGCTTCCCAGCAAAAGTTAGCTAAAGATTTTCTTTCTTATCTCATACAACCAGAAATTGTTAATCAATATCTCAAAGATTCGGGAAGACACTCACCAACCCATGAAACCCTTTACCAAGACTCTTATTGGAAT
>JAAUYJ010103910.1_pt1 | contig 17547 bp, 13 predicted proteins | sample 7278031 | NCBI WGS metagenome assembly JAAUYJ01 (sample SAMN14350222, study PRJNA611818) | marine sediment metagenome | isolation source: surface marine sediment (1.8m) | place: French Polynesia: Moorea | collected 2018-08 | reverse complement strand
TTTTTATTAAGTTGAGTAATTACTGTGTTAATAGTATCTTTTCTATTCTTGACTAAAAAATTTATATTTAAGTTTAATGTTTCATTTAAGTCTTTTTCAATATCAGGATCATGAGACTTTAATTTTCCATTACTTCCACATTGTATTAAAGTTTCACAATTTTTATCTGTCGGATTGATTTTAATATCTGAGTTTCCTTTTTTTGTATCACAATGTTGTTCCCCAAAGGGTTTTCCTTCATTTCCTAAACAAGCAGCTAATAAGTTATTATAATTCAGTTGTAAATGAGGATATTTATCTTGACATTGCCAATGTTCTATTTTCATTTTTTGGTTCATTATCTGAACATCATCAATTTTTATTCTCTGCATACAATAACAACAAATATATCCTTGTTCTTCTAATAAAGATAACCGTAAATCATCTTTGTTCTTATAATTATTATAATCTGCATTTTTTTGACTACGATGTTTTAACAATGATGGGGGTTCATTTTGTTTTTTAATATACTTCATTCTATTCTTTCAATAAAGTCAATAGTTGTATTTGCTTTAACAATTTCTGAGTCATTATGTCCTAATAAATCAGATAATTCTTCAAGCTTTGCTTTTGCTTCTTCCAGTAAATTATCATCAATTAAATCAAAACATTCATCTAATTTTTCTTTGATTTCGATTGGCCTTTCTGGGATTCCCATTGTTTCCGATAAAATTGAATTAGAATCTCTCCCATAAGTATGATTAGCTGGATAAACTTTACCATCTTCTAGCACAAAAATGTTTTCTTTTTTGACTTTACTTAATACTTGAGGTGAATGGGTAGTAACAATAAATTGACAACTAGGAAAAGTTTGTGTTAATGCTGGAATAATCTCTCTTTGCCATCCAGGGTGTAAATGGGCTTCTATTTCATCAATTAGGATAATACCTTTGCCTTTTTCTAAAATATCAGAAACTTCTAAACTAGGATTGGCGATCGCTAATCTTCTGGCGATATCTGCTACTATTAAAATACATTTCTTTTCACCGTCTGATAATTGTGATATTTTTAAGTCTATATCATCTTTGGAAATAGTTAATTCTATCATTTCTCTAGAACCAATAGTAAATTGATCATCAATAGTAAATTGATTAGATGGAGTCCTAATTATACGCAAGTCAGAAAATTTAGAATCATTAGGATAATTAAGATGAGTCAAAAAACCTTCTAAGCTATTTCTAATGATTTCAAGGTTATTATTTCTGTAATCAAAATCTTTTCTAATTCTAATCTCTTCATTCTCTTTATCTTCTTGTTGTTTAAACCATTCAATAAAATGATTATAGTCATCAAAATCAGTCATTAAAGAATTTTTATAGACCAACATTGGTGGGATATGTTCAAAATATTTATAACTTTCTGCTGTAGGAAAATTTATATTAGAAAAATATTTTATTTTCAATGAACTATATTGATAATATGCAATTATTGGAACTGAAGATTGTTCATTAATATTAAAAGTCTCTTCCCAAGTATTACCTTTTGGAAACCATTGTTTAAAATCAGAAGATATTAAATTTTCTCGTTTTATCACTTCGAGTAAAAAAGGGTTTTCCCCCGACAATAAATCAGTAAATAATATTATTTTTATTTTTAAATAATTATTTTTATTATAGATATTGTCAATGTCAGTAATTAGATCAGGAATTAATTTAGACCCTCTTAACAAGGAATAAAGGTTCTTTTTTCTATATTTTTCATATTCTAATAAATCTAGATCATTTTGTGTTTCTTGATAAGTTGAGAAGGCTTTGTCTGCTTCTCTTCCTTTATAATCAAACAATTCCTTAATTAATCCTAATAACAATATATAAACACCATCTAAAATGGTTGTTTTCCCCGAACCATTCCAACCAATAAAAACCGCTAAATTTTCAGGCAAGTCTAGAAAAAGTTATTGAAACCCTCTAAAATTAGTAAACTCTATTTTTTTTATATACATTTTTTCCCTTGTATAAAATTAATTCAACACAGTCTAAAATAAGATAATAGAAATTTGAGCATCTTGCTCGCTAGTATATCAATGATTATAGCGAGCAAGATGCTCGCACTACCTTAAATTTAATGCAATCAATTAGCTGTTTCACCTGAGTAAGGTGTGACTGCTTAAACATAATAATATTATGTCCTTATAAGCTTCTTATATCTCACTGCTGATTACTATAGAATCTTTTAGAATATTAGTAACTGTTTTCTCAACAATGGTGGGTTACGACAGATTGCCATATTCTCATCTCTTACCTATATCATGACCGAAAAAAAGGGTTCCAAGCCTCCAACTTGAGGTGTAGTAAATTCTAAATTATAAATTCTAAATTCTGATTGACCTTAAATGGCGTAAAGTGGTTATGAATCATACCTTGCCAAAGCATAGGTATTCCAGAATACTTAATCTAGGTCTAATTGCGTTATGACAATTCGTACCGTAACCACAACACCGTTTGAAGGACAAAAACCAGGCACCTCCGGACTGCGTAAAGCTGTCTCAGTTTTCCAAAAACCTCATTATCTAGAAAACTTTATTCAATCCACCTTCGACAGTCTCGATGGTTGCGAAGGAGCAACCTTTGTCGTGGGTGGTGATGGCCGCTATTATAATCGTCAAGCCATTCAAATTATCCTCAAAATGGCTGCTGCAAACAACATCGGGCGCATTTTAGTGGGTGCTAATGGTATTTTCTCAACCCCCGCAGCATCTGCGGTAATTCGCAAAAATAACGCCTTTGGAGGCATTATTTTATCCGCCAGTCATAACCCAGGTGGTCCCAATGGAGACTTCGGGGTAAAATACAACGTCAGTAATGGTGGACCTGCACCCGAAAAAGTCACCAATGCTATCTTTGAGCGTACTAAAACAATCAACGAGTATAAAATTTTAGATGCAGCCGATATCAACTTAGATCGCCCCGGTTCCTTTAAACTAGGGGCAATGGATGTAGAAGTAATAGACTCTGTCACCCCTTATGTGGAGTTAATGCAGACATTATTTGACTTCGATAAAATTAAATCGATAGTAAGTTCTGATAACTTCAAGATGTGTATGGATTCTCTCCACGCTGTTACAGGTCCTTATGCGCAAGCTTTGTTTGAGCAATATTTAGGGGCAAAAGAGGGAACCGTAACTAATGGTACACCCTTAGAAGACTTTGGTGGTGGACATCCCGATCCTAACTTAGTTTATGCCCATGATCTTGTAAAAATCATGTTTGGGGAAAATGCTCCAGACTTTGGGGCGGCTTCCGATGGAGACGGCGATCGCAATATGATCTTAGGCAACAATTTTTTTGTTACCCCTAGCGACAGTTTAGCTGTGTTAACAGCTAATGCAACCCTAGTACCAGGGTATAAGGATGGTATTGCAGGAGTAGCCAGATCAATGCCTACGAGTGCGGCTGCTGACAGAGTTGCTGCTAAACTGGGCATAGACTGCTATGAAACCCCCACCGGTTGGAAATTCTTTGGTAACTTATTAGATGCAGGAAAAGCTACCCTTTGCGGTGAGGAAAGTTTCGGAACCGGATCGAATCATATTCGCGAAAAAGATGGTCTTTGGGCAGTCCTTTTCTGGTTGAATATTTTGGCGGTTAAAGGGGAGTCGGTTGAGAAAATTGTCAAAGATCATTGGCAAGAATATGGTCGTAACTTCTATTCTCGTCATGACTACGAAGAAGTAGCTTCAGGTCCTGCTAATGAATTAATGGATCGCCTTCGTTCTATGGTAAAAGATATGAAAGGCAAGACCTATGGTGACTATGAAGTTGCTTATAGCGATGACTTTGCTTATACTGATCCTGTTGATGGCAGTGTCAGCCAAAAACAGGGTATTCGTATTGGGTTTACGGATGGTTCTCGTATTGTTTTCCGCCTCTCAGGAACCGGCACCAAAGGAGCTACTTTACGGGTGTATATCGAAAGTTATGAACCCGATTCCAGCAAACATGATGTAGAGACTCAAGAAGCTTTATCTCCCCTAATTCAGTTAGCAGAAGAAATTGCTCAAATTAAGCAATTTACAGGACGGGATAAACCCACTGTTATTACTTAATCAAAGATAAATACCCTTGGCGGAGAGGCGTTTAAATCAACGTCTCTCTGTGACTTTAGACTGCTAAAAAACTAATAAGGTAAAAACTAATAATAAAGTTAACATTCCTGGCCAATAAAGTAACTTCGGTATAAGACTTTCTTGGTATTGCAGCCAACGAATATGGTTTTTTTGACTAAATAAAATAGCATTGATAGCTACCGCTATAATTAAGAGATATAAGATAAAGTAAAAGTATTCTAAATAGAGAATTCCGGCCGCTAAAATTTTACCTCTAAGGTTAATTTGATCAAGAATGACAATAAACAGAAAAGCACTACAAGCTGAGACAATAGCCAAGGGATCAGATTCCTTAAGAATCAGTAAATGAACTAAAAAAAGTAATAAAGCAACCACAATAGGTACCATTAGATTATTAATGAAAATATTAATAAAATCTCTTTGAAGAATTATGGTGAAATAGAGTTCAGGATAGTCTTTTTGTCCAATATAGTTGTTGATACCAAAATTTGTATTATACCCATTGAGATAATATTCAAAAAAACTCCCTTTAATTCTCCAGCCAGGAAGCACAAATTCTTCTTCTAAACCTGGTTTATAAACGGGATTAATCAAGTCGTAGGAATCAAAATCTGGAGTCAAGATAACATTTTTATAAAAATCCTTATGCCATAATCTTAGCCAAACTTGTTTAGAATCAAAAGGATATTTTGAATCATCAAACTCCTGTCTTAAGTTAGCTTCAAAATACCAACCAATTACCTCTTGATTACCTTGTTGATAGCGGTAATATTCAGTAATATTGGGATCAATCGCTTCTGGCAAAATAAAACCTTTAGAAATGTCTTTATGTTGTTTTTTTTGATATTTTTGCCAAATGTAGCCCGTCACAAAAACATCATTTGCATCTTTAAATTCTAGAGATTGAATAAAAAGTCCAGTAGGAACATATTGAGGGAGTTTTTTTGTATTTATAAATTGAATACGAGACTTTAAGAATTTGTTTAAACCCGCTTCACCAAAAACCACTACTCTATGTTTTCGACTCTCACTTTGATGAATTTTATTGTAACTAATATCCATAGACCAGATAGCAATGAGTCCCATAGATAAGAAAATAGAACTATAAAAAGACAGTAACCATAAACTTTTAACAGTACCCTGATAAGTCTTTAAAAGAAGAATACTGAGAAAAACGCAAAAGGTAATTATTCCTAAAATAATAGTAGTTAATTTCTGTTTTTGACTTTCAGTATGAACTAAAATTTCGTCTTTGATAAACACAACTCCCAATGACCAGTCTGTTGAAGGAATGGGTTCAAAAAAGAACCAAGCTTTTTGTCCAGTAAATTTCTGATCATTATAATCAATAAACTCTCTATTGGGATGACATAGTAATTTACCCTGCTTAGAAAAAATAAATCCATAACCTGTTTTTCCCAGTTCTAGAGAAGTCATAAAATGTTTTAAATCATCTAAGGAATAGTTTGTAAAGACTACACCCTTTGGAATTTGTTGTTTAGTGATAGGATCAATTTGATAAAAAGGAGTGCTAAAGTGTGCAAGAAGAGACTGAGCAACTCCACCAAAGAAGGGTTCTAACCAAGTTCCTCCTTCAACCAAAGGACGATGATAGTAATTATATTCAGATTCAGTGTAGTCGTACGAGTCTTGAACCCAAAGAAGTTTGATTTTTCCTTCCTCTCGCTTATAAATCGGAGCATAAAGTCGAATGTTGGCATCATAACCATAGGGAACATAAGCAACACCGGCTTCGTAAAATTTAGGATTTTTCTCCATTGTGTTGCCTAACCGGCCTATAAGTTGCTCTTTTTTTAAGTTTCCTGAACTGAGCTCATTAGCAATAGCCGTCGCACTATCTTTTAGTTTAACTAAGTGATCATCAATCTGTTTAGCTGTTTCAACTGCTTCTTGTTTCGCATTATTTTTAGCCTCTGTTAAGATGTGATTCTTTTCTCGCCAGTAACTATAACCTGTAAAAATTACTAGCAAAAAACTAGAAATACAGAGAAATAATGATACTCTAAATACTTTTTGTGACTGTTTCATGGCCGCTATCTCCTTGAATAACTAACCACCAAACCCACCCCAGATATGCTAATCTAGAGTTGGAGAAAGACTAAACTAAAAAACACCCCTTACTGCTATTCTAACTATTTCTCATAGCAAAAAAGTATTGTTTATAATAAAAATAAAAATAAAGACATAAAAATAAACATTTTTTAATTTTAAATATTCGACTTTTTCCAGGTATTTTGTACTTTAAATAAGTATTGTCAAGCTATTAAAATAGCCAGTTAGAAAAACAAGAAGAAAACGTATAAAATTTTGTTGATTATCAGGTAGATTCTGCCTTAGAGATTGTCCATCGAGACTCATTATACTTAGCAGTAATACGCAAACTTTGAATTGTTTCTGTAGATGCTTTATTCAAGGCAACTGGAGAAACTATAACATCAGTTTTGGGACTTCCCTTAACGTTTTCAATCATTGTTGTTAAAGCACTTTCCTTCATCTCATTATTGAGAGAATGTTGACAATATTTCTTTATTGTTTCTCGTCTTTCCCCCACTCGCTTAATTTGCTTGGGATCATTAACATCCCCCTTTTCAAGAAAGTTTTGAATACCCTCCCATTTCAATAACTCATCTTCGAGTCTATCGGTAAGTATCTTTTGTATTTCAGATTCAGCTAAATCATTTTCGGAACTAAAAGCCTTCTTACATAATTTATATAACTCTTGTGCAAGACTGCTTTGGAGTCTGTTGATTAAGTCTGAGGTAATCATCTTTGGCTCAATGTTAAGATCCTCATATTTATTTATCTCTTCAGTTAAATTCTTGACTATCTTACTCGCTTTGGCATCACAGTTTTTTTGGGTTTGCTCAAAATTTAAAGTGAACCCATCAGGATTAATTTCTTTAATAAGAAACTTGAGATCAAGATTAATTTCGCACAAAACTGCCGAGGGAACTTGAAAATTACTCAAGACATTCTCATGGTTGTCAATGACTTGATTATTTTTGTATTTGTAGCTAAGTTGGCTTGAGTATTCATTAGCTAAGTCTTGAGCTTCAGATAAGTCATTGAGGATAGCACCGACTACTTTACTTAACTGCATACTTTTACTCTGATAAATTTATAGATCAAAATGCTTATGTTTTTCTATGTTTTCCATTTCCTGATTAACCTTTTGCAAAACTTCTAAAGCAGATCGAGATTGACTACGATCCATAGTTAAAGTCAAGAAACAGCTTGGACACTGGAATGAGGGTTGATACAATAAACTCTGCACAGACATTTCAATAAAAAAGCCACATCGGGGACAAGGAATCCCTGGAGAGCGTTTTTCGTCAGGATTGTTAGACATAATATATACCTCAATAGTAAACAAAAAACTTCACTTGCCTAATCTCAAAGGAAATTAAGCTGTAAATTCAGGAATAATCAACGTTGCTTGATTCGACACATTAGGAGTCGTCGCTGAAAGGGTAAGGGTGACTTTTTGTTGGGATTGCTTCACCGGTGGAGTTGAAGTCCTAGCCCTCTCTACAGTGATGTTGAACTCAACCACACCATTATTGTCGGTTGTTAGGCTTGCACCACTGGCAAGTCTAAGGGAAGGATTATCGGGGGCAGTTCCATCAATAACTAGGGTAACGGTTTCATCCGTCACCGGATTTCCTTGGTCATCGAATAAAGCGGCGGTAATGAAAAAGGCTTGTCCTCCAGTAGTGGGATCATTAGCGACTAAAGTTGAAGGAACGATATCTAAACGGGCTGAGGAAACTTCTTCTGATGAGATGGGTTTGACCGATGTAGCTTGGTTCACCGTAGACATCCAATAAGCGAGTCCACCGGGAATGTCTGCGTGTTTCATTTGGATTTTAACCGTCATATTAGCATCTAGGCTGGTTTTAAATTCCCCATTCTCTGAGCTTCCCACACTAGGGGATAATCGTGCCTGAAATCCTTTAAACTCTTCGTATTTGCTGGCATCTTCCTTTTCTACATCGTCGTCTGTCTCTCCGGTAAGTCCTCCACGTTTGTTAGTGGCGGTTTGCAGATCGATTTCTGTAAAAAGGCGCAGGTTAAACTGAAATTCTGCTTCTTGAATCTGCAATAAGGGGAGAGGAATCAATGATATCAACGGCACTTCAACTCGAAACAGCTTTTCTTGGCGATCGCTCGGATCAATCTGTCGATACAAAAAAGTGACCATCTTTAACTTTAAAGGACCAGATAGTTGATCTAAGGCATCATTTTCATTTTCTTTTGAGGAGATATTCTCAACGGGTTCGAGTCCATATTCGGTCATGAACTTGACAAAACGCTGGGCAGCGTAAGAGTCAGCCTCCAGGGTTGAAATAAGAGGTTGGGATAAAAGTCTTCCTAAATCAACAATCTTATCGTCACTGATAATGGTCATAAGAATTTCGCTCCGCGTTTTTCCTTGTTCATTGCCTTTTTGCTGTTAACTATCTTTGTGCTTTATGCAAGCTTTCTCCTTGTTCAGTTATCGTCCATTTATAGCTATCCATTTTCACCGTCATCTTCAACGAGGAAAGGGTTTCACTGGGTAGTTCTCTTAAAAAACTGGGTTTCATCATAATTTCTGCATGGGGAACTACACCCGAATATTCTTGAATTAGCTCTCTAGCCTTACTTTCTGCTAAATTCTCTTTTACCTTGCTAAATGCTTTTTTGACTTCATCGTTTAAAGTGTAAATGATATCTTGTTTAATCGCTTTAAAATTTTCTGGCAAAGTATCAGCTTGGCGGTAAAAATCTTCAGCTTGGTCGTAGGTATATTGGATTGAACTTTGAATATCTGGATGTTTCAAAATACCTTCTAGTAGTTTCTCTTCAATCACTTTTTTGACTTCTTCTAGGGAAATTTGGTGATTACCACGCAAATATAACTCTTTACAAGTCTTAAATAATTTTTGTGTGATAATCTGAACCACACTTTCCATATATGTCTCTTTTTTCAGTTGTTCTCTGACTTTATTCCATTGGTTTCTTATATTCTCTATTGTCGACTGTTTGGATTGAGCCAGGTTACTCTCTTCTGTGGGTGATGAAGCCCTACGCTCGTTAAGCCAATAGTTAAGCTTATCAGATTTGAGAAACTCATCAAGCTTCGTTTTCATCTCATCGGTAGCCTTATCAACGATTTCTGTAGCTAGTTCTTGGCATTGACTCCAAGTCATTTCTACATCAAAACCAATGGCTTTATCATACAAGTCAGTTAAGGCGAATTGTAACTCAAACTCAATTTCTTTTAAAACACTGGCGGGAGCTTCAAAGTTATTGAGCAGATTTTCATTACTGTTTCTATATTGTTTATATTTGCGACTAATCTGACTAGCATATTCATTGGACAAGTCTTGTGCTGTTACTAGGTCGACGAGAATGGAACCAATAACTTTTCTAAGTAGCATATCAATCCTTTGTTTATAGATGAGGTTTTACGAAGGGATAATGGATAATGGAGACTTCATTAATTGGCTGAATACAGGGAATTCAAAGCAAGGATTAAAAACTTCTATGACTTTTCAAAACTTTTTTCTCCTATCTTTAGACTGCCATAAAAGTCTCTATTTCACTATAAAAAAAAGAGAAAGATTCTTTGTTACTTTTCCTCATTCTTCACAATAACCAGTGATCATCTATTATCCATAATTGGAATCTGTAGGCATAGGTAAAATCATAGATTTTCACAGGCAGCAATCTATTGTAAATGAAATAAATTGCTGCTTGTCAGTGGGTTATTTATTAGGCTGGACTACCAGAAACTAGAATCATCATTCTCTTTCTGACTGCGGTTGAGAAGAATCTCCTTCTTTCTTGTTATCAGGAACAGTAAATGCGGGAATAATAACAGTTACCGTCTTCGACGCTTTTGCTTTTTCATCCTTACACTCAAACTTCACTTTGATTCGCTGTGGAGCATCCTGACTTTTTGTTTCTTGAGAAATTTTAGGAATTGTAAGCTCTAACTCCACAGTTCCATCTTCATCGGTTGACTGTGCAGAGGGTAGCGTAATCTTAGGAGTTCCCTGATTACTTTGGTCAAAAAAGCTTACTTCAATGTTTTTACCTTCAACACGCATTGCTTTTTCATCGAATAAGATAGCCGTTACCAGGAATTTTTGCTCTCCGTTGGTCGGATCACTAGCCACTAAAGTTGAAGGAGCAACTTGTAGATTGGCTTTATTAGCAGTGGGGGTAATACTACCCTCTAGAATGTTTAGCACTTTGGCTAAACCGGCTGGCATACTATCTTGTCCTGCGTGAACATGAACATCCATAGTATACTCAACCGAGTATTTGGACTCCTTAGTGGCTTTAGAATCCTTTTTACTGGAGTAACTAGCCTGAAAATTGGCTTTCGCAGAGAAAAGACCCCAGCCAACCTTGACCTCAGCACTTCCTGAACCACTGGTAGCAGATGAGGCTGTATCTTCTTGATAAGTCGATGAAGAAGCATTAATGTTGGCTTTGAAATCGATCGCAACCTCATCAACTGCTAAGTAAGGAATCGGCAGAATGGTTAATAAAGGAACGATCAGTTTTGCTTCTCGCCCATCAGCATAATAGACGAATTCTACTGGAACGGTCTTACCATCTTTCAAGCCCACCTTTTGGATAAAGTCGATGGTTGTGTTGGCTGACTGTGCTTGAGCATCAATTGCAGCCTGTAAAGGACCACCAATTAAAGAGGAAAAGGGAATACCTTGTAAGGCAGATGTTGCTACATTGGACGGCGTGGTATCAATAGCTGGCATGGTAATTATCCTTGTATTTATATTTAATGGACAAAGTTAGGGAATTATGAATGGTTTCAATAACAATCTTTGTGAATGCAGAGTTTAAGTTAGCTATCATTAAAACAACTCATTATCCCAAGAGAAAAAATTTTCGCAGCGATTTAAACCGCCTTTATACTCCGAGTTTTGAAAAATCAAATACAATCTTTTCTTCAAAGCTCAGGTTAATCTACTTACTATTAAAGCATTACCTAAGATAAAAAAGCCTATATTTGAGGGTTTTAAGCACAAAAATTAACATATTTTAAACGTTGTTTATAAAGTCATTCAACCAGAAAAATAAGCACAGCTATGAGTTGGATAAAACCTAGATAAAAAGGACAATATTGTTACATTTTTTAATCACTAAATCTCTCTCCGTATGTCATACTAGAGACATGGTTGGATAAGTTTATTTTAAAAATAAAGGAGATAATTGATAGACTTTGTGTGGTATATTTTCAAAGTTCAATTAGTTGCGTTTAGGTGGACTCTATTTAACATTAAGAGAGGGAGTTGGTCATGAAGATTAGTCAAGAAGGTATTAATGTAATTAAAAATTTTGAAGGGTGTCGTTTAAAAACTTATGCTGACACAGGAGGTGTTGCTACTATTGGCTATGGACACACTGGAGCCGATGTTTATTCGGGTCAATGTATTTCTGAACAAGAAGCAGAAAACTTGTTAAGAAAAGATGTCGAACGCTTTGAAAAAGCAGTCAACACTGAAGTCAAAGTTCCCCTATCTCAAAATCAATTTGATGCCCTAGTTTGTTTTGCTTTTAATGTGGGACAAGGTAACTTGCATAGTAGTACCTTGCTCAAGAAACTTAATCACTCAGATTATCAAGGGGCAGCGCAAGAATTTCACCGTTGGTGCAAAGATAATCGAGGACATGAACTATTAGGATTAAAACGAAGACGAGAAGCTGAAAAACAACTGTTTCTCAAAAGTGGAACAAAGTCTAATGAGATTAAAACAGCTATTTGTACCATCAAAGCACTTAAAGAAACTTACCTCAAAAAATCAGTTGCCCAATCATTTCAACTGTCTGATAAACAAAAAGTTGCTGTTCCTGTAGGCAAAACCTATCAAGTTCTCAACCATACACCAGCCGAACAAGGCCATTACAAAGTAGAATTAAACTACAATGCGGGAACTTGGTATATTTGGTCAGGCCATTGGCAACTACCTTGGGAAGATCATACAGAAAAACATGAAGAAGTAGGACAAGCGTTCTTAAGTGCAACGGAACCTGCTATGGATGCTTCTATTCCTCGAAATTGGCAATCTGTCAACTGGAATGACTTTCATGCCAAAGTATCTAAATACTTTAGTGTTGGAGAAGTCACCCATAACGATCGCCGACGCATTCCCACCAATGACAGCATCAAGCAAAATATATTTACCTTAGCGCAAGCATTAGACAAGGTAAGAGAAGCTTGGGGATCGGCTATTATTGTCACCTCTTGGTATCGCCCTCCCGCCATTAACCGTGCTGTTGGAGGGGCAAGTAACTCTCAGCATCTCTATGGTAAGGCAGCCGATATTAAACCCGTTCAAGGGAATATTTATAAGTTCCAAGACTGGTTAGATAAAAAAGCTTGGAAAAATAAAGCCTTGGGTTATGGTGCCAGAAGAGGATTTGTTCATCTGGATCTTCGTCCTGGCAATATTCGCTGGAACTATTAGTCTAATCTTTTTTGGGGCAAGGAATTAACTCATTATTATTCATAATTTTACCTTGCCCGTGCTGGATATCAATTTTTCCAGATATGGATAACATGGAATAGAGAGGTGCGTTGTCATGATAACCACAAATACAGTAGAAAATTCATCAGAAACTTTTAAAAAAACTGGAACTTTACGTGAGAGAAATGTGGGCTTGGTTTCTCGTGGAATGGAGGTTAACATTGATGATTTATTCGCTCAAATCATTTATCTAATTACTAATTATCGACAGGATATCACTGAAGAAGTACAAGAAGAAATTGCTAAGGTTTCTATTATTCTGCAAAAAGCCAAGAAATTATCCAGTTCTCATCGCTTTCTCAAAAATGAGCAAAAGCAATCAGAAATCAAAGCCTTACTGAATAATCTTGACTTAATCATTCAATCTTTACAAACTTCAGAGACAATTAAACTAGCCAAAGAACTACGGATTAATGCCGAATTTACCATCAGAAAATTGGAAAATCGGCTTACAGCCGGGTTAATGAACGTCTGGGAGCATTTACGTCTTAAATCGAGTATTTCTTTTAAACTTTTGTTAGGATTGATTTTAGCCTTTCCTCTTTATATTGGAATGCCTATTGCCCTTTATTCTAGTGGTGAGTTAGCAGAAAAGATCCTAGAGAAGAGGGAAATTGTTGTTAGGGAGGAGGAAGCAAGAACAAATGCCTTTCCCGATTTATATATCAAGGACTATTATATGATGATTACTTTAGCAACCTTATGTTTTATTGGGGGTTCAACTGGCAGTATTATTAGTATTTTGTCTCGACTCAGTAAATATCGTCAGATTGAAGACAATAGCAAACTGAAAGAGTCCTTAACACCGGTTTTAGTTGGGTTATGTAAACCGATGATCGGGGGGACTTTTGGCCTGTTAATTTATGCCCTTTTAGCAGGGGGAATTCTTCCGATTCAATTTGGTTATATGGATAAAGAAGAAAGGCAAGATTTGCGCTGGTTATCTTTTTATTCCATAGCATTTGTGGTAGGTTTTAGTGAACGATTAGCTAAAGATATTGTGACTAACACAGAAAACCAATTTAAGCCTAAGAGTTCAGATAATTTTTACACTTTAGCCCCAGAAAAATATGAAACTAAAATCGATGATACATTTTAGTTTTTTGCCAAGAGGAAATCATGAATAGTTCTAATAACAAACAATTCAGAATTTTAAGTTTAGATGGTGGTGGTGTTCGGGGAATGATTTCGTCCACTATCCTCAAAGAAGTTGAAAAGCAACTGGAAATCTATTGTAAAAAAAATAATCAGCCAACTATCAAGTTACATGATTATTTTGATTTAGTTGCAGGAACCTCTACGGGGTCAATTTTAGCAGCAGGAGTAGCAGCTAAACTAAGTGCTGATCAGTTAATTGAGTTATATCAAAATCAAATCACAAAGATTTTTGATTATCAAACCCGAATGTTCCGAAATTTGGGAATAGTTACAAAGTATATCTTACAGATTTTCTTACCTAGATTGTGTTTATATCCTAACCAAAATGAGCAGGGTTTGGCTCAAGTTTTGCAGAATAAATTAGTGAATGAAAAAGGAGAGAGTTTGAAATTAAATGAGATAGAAAATCCTATTCTTTTTATTCCTGCTTATGATACTTATAGTCGTAATACAACTTGGTTTGCCAGTAATAGGGTAGAGGAAGAAAATTGTTGGTTTAAAGAAATAGAAGTTTGGAAATTATGTGTTGCTTCAGCAGCAGCCCCAACATTTTTCCCTGCTTATCCTTTACGTTATACTGATGGAAAACAGTTACCTCATATTGATGGAGGAGTATCAGCTAATAATCCATCTTTATCAGCGATTGCACATCTTTTAGTGACGGAAAAAGATAGTAATCTCAATAACATTTCTGTGTTATCTATTGGCACAGGAAACACCACAGATGTATTTACTTATGATAAGATTAAACAATGGGGTTTACTGGGTGTTATGAGTCATGTAGCTGATGTTTTTCTTAACCCTGTATCTCAAAATACTGAGGCCATTTGTAAGGAATTTTTAAGAAGTGTAGCTGCACAAAATTACTGTAATTATTTGCGACTGAATTTTGATTTAAACCAAGCATTTAAAGGAGAGAGAAAAGCTGGTCAACTAAGGGAACCTATTGAACCTCATACTGACGCAAAAAATCAGTATCTGGGAAAACATATTTCTGAGGAAATTGATAATCCAAACTTATGTGTTAAACAGTCTGATGTGGGCCAGTCATTATTAGAAGAAGTAGCAGAAGCTTATCTCGCTTCAACAGAAAAAGATGATCCACCTGATCAAACTACAGAGATAAAAATAGTAGAGAAAATTCAAAGATTTATTGAAAATAATCCCCCAATTTTTTCTAATTAAATTTTAAGCTGTAGTAGGACTTTTGAGAGAAACAAGGGTTTTATTTAATTGATACCAATAATCAATCTTTTTTAAAAGCTAATTATTGGTATAATGATAATTATTACGGATCAAGCTAGTGAAGACTGATAGTATTTTTTATCAAATTTTTCTCAATTATCCCAGGAGTTTCTTTGACTTAATTGGAGTATCCTCAACTCAAGAAAATAAGTATCAATTTTCTTCCCGTGAAATCAAACAATTATCTTTCCGACTTGATGGTTTGTTTCTCCCCACAGAAGAAGATCCCAACTTACCTTTATATTTAGTTGAGGTACAATTTCAGCCAGATCCCAATTTATATTATCGTCTCTTTGCTGAATTTTTTCTCTTTCTTAAACAATATAAACCCTCTCATTCTTGGCAGATAGTTATCATTTATCCTAACCGAAAGGTAGAACGAGAGCAATCTCTTCATTTTGGGGATTTTCTTCAGTTACCTAGTGTTACTAGAATTTATCTGGACGAGTTAGGAAAGGTAGCTGAAAACTCTTTAGGTGTTGGTATCATTAATTTAGTGGTAGAATCAGAGCAAGAGTCTATTTCTCAAGCTAAACAGTTGATTACAACAGCGCAAAATCAATTAACTGATGAGAAAATTCAACAGCAATTAATTGCTCTGATTGAAACAATTATTGTTTACAAATTTCCACAAAAAACTAGGGAGGAAATTACAGCTATGTTTGAATTAAGTGATTTAAAGAAAACTCGGTTTTATCAGGAAGCTTGGGGAGAAGGAAGACAGGAGGAAGCTGTTAATATACTCTTACGCCAACTTAAACGTCGCTTTGGAGAAATTCCCGTTTCTTTAACTGAACAAATTCAGGGATTATCTGTTGAGCAATTAGAAAGTTTAGGAGAGGATTTGTTAGACTTTGAAACTCAAGATGATTTAGTTGAATGGTTGGGGAAATAAGTGTTGATTAATCCTTCTTTCCTCGCTAAAGTAGGATAAAGAGAGGAAAATTCGAGGAAGCTATGACTACGGTATCCAATGAACCCGCAATTATCATCCGTACAGAACGAGGTTTGGTAATCGCAGCTATACCGCTACAGGAAAGCCAAAATTAGAAAAGTAGTGGACTGTTTCAGTTAATAAGCGTGCATTAGATTTCACGGAGTGCAAGCATCCTGCTTGCTATTTTTACAGCTAGTGAGCAAGATGCTCACATTCCTATTACCTCATTTTAGCTGAAACAGTCCAGTAGGGTGTGTTACGCTATCGCTAACACACCGAATAACCAGTTTAATGGTGCGTTACATTTCATTAACGCACCCTACAAGATCAAGCGATCGCACTAATAGTTTTACATGACAGGTTAGGTAGAGCCGGCTTTTTTAAGGGACTTTCTTTTTTTGTGATTATTATTTTGCTTATTCTTTGATTCGTCTTTGGTGATTTTCATTAGAAGATAATAAATACTATAATTTGAATTTTCAGCTTCTTCAAATTTTTTCCACCCCTTGCTTTCAAGACTTTTAGTCTTATATTCATTTTTAAGTCTGTCAAAATTATTGTTTAATGATTTCTCAAAATTTTTCAAGTTTGTTTTTATTGGCTTCTTCGATTTTGTTTTTTGCTTCTTCCATTCTCTAAAAACTACAACTTGAAGTCCATAATAACATTCCAGTTCCTTATTATTGACATTTAATAATTTCTCTGTGTCCTTATGCACTCCGTCTAGAAATTTATCGTCAAAACTCTGCTTCATTGATTCACACTTTAACTCAATGATTAATGGTATACTACTGGTAATAAAATAATAAAAATCAGCTTTTTGTTGCTCGATATCGAATATTTATCCTTGCTCTCTGGTTACAGCTAGTTTACTAAAATAAGTTCTAAATAACTCTACTTGTAACCATCCCTCCCATCCTCCAGGACTCTGCATTAATAACGAAAAATTTGCTAATTCTATTATATATCTAACCTTTTTTACTATTCCTTCTACTATGTTTCCTATGTTTTTGATTCCTTTCTTCTCCTCTTGTATTAAAGTTTGTACTTGGTTTTCTTGATTTTGCTTAATCAATTCAAATATTTGTTTAATATGTTCTTGGATATTTTTGTCTACTAATTGCCAATCTTTAGTAATACAATTCATACTATAATTGCCATTTTTTTGTTCAGTAATATATATACTTTTTACCTCGCTAATTATTTGTTTTTTTAATTGTTCGCAATCCAGATTTATTGATTTAAAATAGTCTTCCAAAATAGTATTTAAAAATGGATGCTCTTGTTTAAAAATTCCTATATCTTGGACTGAGATCATTTCTAATGATTTTTGAGACGATTTTGAGGCTGAATTATTATGGCATTTTGTAGCCGATTTTGAGGCTGAATTATTATGGCATTTTATAGCCGGTGTTAAGGCTGGACCTTTTTCTTTCGTTGATCCATCTTGCGATTTGCTGTCTGAAGGTATTTGTTCCTTCCCACTAATAATAAAATCAACGTTTGGAGCAATAATACTTTCAATATCGTCAGTTTTT
>JAAUYJ010117867.1_pt1 | contig 17561 bp, 13 predicted proteins | sample 7278031 | NCBI WGS metagenome assembly JAAUYJ01 (sample SAMN14350222, study PRJNA611818) | marine sediment metagenome | isolation source: surface marine sediment (1.8m) | place: French Polynesia: Moorea | collected 2018-08 | reverse complement strand
TATGTATCGCCAGATAATTGGTGATTTTCGAGGCATCGAACCTCGAAAATCACACGCTCTACCTCCCCACTCCGCAAGCTGAGAGTGGGGACTCCCGCTTATTCCGTTGAAATCAGCCCTTCGCGAGTAAGAGTAAAATCTTGTTTGTAACTTCCCTGTCGCAATTTGTGGGTAACACTTTTGATGTAATATAGTCCATCATAAGTTATCCCTACACCTCGCAAGGTCACTAACCGACGTAAGACCAAAGGAGTACCATAGCGAACAACATCAATTTCACCAGTCACGGTAACCACATTATCCACAGAACTATCTACCATGCCTTGAATATAAGCATCCGCTTCTTTTCTATCCACACCTGTTTGACAAAATCGTTTACTTCTTACGGCTAATTGACTCGATAGAGCCGATTTTTTGGCCAAACGACGGCGATCGCTTTTCGATTCATCAAGTTTTCGGATTTTGTTGGTTTTGCGATCCTGTACACTTGCTTTGAACATGGTTGCGGATAATCCGTCATACTGCAAGTTGATAGACTCAACATTACTAAAAGATCCCATATTAACCGTCAAGGGAGCTTGCGGTTGAGCCTTTTGTTTCGGCGGTCCCCAATAAGCTGTATTCACACCAATCGCAGGTCCGGGGGTAACATAAAAAACAAACCCGTAACGTTTTCCTATCTGTTGCAGATAGCAAAAATCCGTCTGATTACTTTGTAGCGGAATCCAACTATTGCGAGTAGGTCTGTTTTTCAGGCGTGGGTTAATGATGTTTGGCTTTAATCCATACTTGGCGTATTTGAGAATGATTATCCGAGCGATGGTCACTTCATCTTGAGCGATATAGGTTTGGGTTTTTTCTTCTAAGCCCATCATGATGCTAATGGATTCCCCTGTGATGGTGAAAGTAGAATCTCCTGGACGGGAATTAGGGGATAATTCACGATTCGTAATCATCCCATCAATTAACACCTGGGGTTTAGCTCCAATAGTGACAACGATAATGACTCGATTAAAAACTTCTAAAAGAGGACTCTTAATCATTTGATAGTCTCTTGAATCCTTGTTTCCCGCTCGTCCAGTGCGGAAAACAATTTGAAATCCAGATTTTCCATCGTCGCTTTGTGTCACTTCTACAGAGTCGAGCTCTTCGAGGAGAAATCTCGGAATGGGACGAGGGAGGGTTTTGCCAATCAGGACAGTTAAATTCGTTCCCAGTAGTGCCATAACGTTAGTTTGGTGTTAGGAGTTCGGAGGGCGGGGTGATGATTTTAGCAATGAGAGTATTGGGGCTTTAGACTGGTTAGTTTTGCAAATTATCTTAAAAACTATTTATATTTGCGGGAAAGGAATGCGCAATACAGTTCCGATCTCAGCCGTTAAACTATCTGGGTTCATGGCATTATTGGCATCACATACTTGCCAAAACTGTTCTGAATCTCCCAAGGTTTTAAACGTTATCAAATCAAGGCGCGCGCCTTGTACAACCGTTACTTCTTGTAGGAGAGGTAAAGTTTCTCCTTGAGGTAAAAACCGCCGACGTTTATAAGCGATCACATTTCCTTCTTTTGTGGTGTATTCTGCCGTTTCTAACTCGTAATAACGACTACTAAACTCGAAAGCCATAATTTAATGTCCCCATAAATTGAAAATTACAGTCCAGGTAACGGACGTTCGATATTGGCTAAACTGGCAACACTTCCTATCCCTGCCATCACTGTCTTGAGTGTATGATGGACAAAGAATAAATTAGACCCAAAACTGCCCCAAGATAGATCGTTATAACTAAGAACTCGCAAATCAAGCTTTACTTTGGCACGAATGGGGTTCAGGTTCACATCATAAGCTTCTTCGGTAATATTGAAATTTTGGATACGAACCGGTAAAATCCTTTTAATTCCCCACACTAATAAGGTCATGGGTGCTTCTGCTGGAATGATCTCTTTAGTGCCAAAATTCGCCCCCAACATCCTTTGAGTTACCTGTGTGATTTTAGGATAGATCAGGGTTTCTAAGGCAGCTAGTTCAGGATACACTCCTAAGTTTACAGCAATGGGTTCTGCTTCTTCGAGTCGATCAGTTGCATCGAGTTCAAGCTCAAGGTTAATGGTCTCAATAGGAGCATCTTCGAGGCGAAAAGCTTCTGTGCGTGAACTATCTTCCCCCCCGGCAATTTGAGGAGAAAGGCTACGGGTTAAGGTTTCTGGGTTATATTGAAAAACTAGGGTACTTACCACTAATTTAGTTAAGGGATCAATCCCTACTAAAGCCCCTTTCGTCAATTTTGGAGAGACTTGAAAGCTAGTCACAGTAATGTAACGTCCTGCTATTGCTTAATGTTATTAATTGTACATTTTTGTTGCAAACCGGTCAATGATTCTCGGTGTTGTCAATGATAAAGTTATATGATGGTGGGGAAGAAAATTTGGCAGAGAAACGTATATGCGGATAAATATTTTTTGGTCAATTGTCTTTATTATAATTCTACCGTTTCTTTTGGGCTTTTTTGCCCAACTGTTTAAAAGATTGGAGAAAAAATATTCTCCCTCTCCCAAAATAGGTATCAGCGATGAAACATAGAGAATTACATCAACAGGTTAACAAGTCCCAGAGTGATATTCATCCCAGTAAAGGATGGTTAGAGAAGCAAGAAAGGCAACAACTCTCAGAAAATGAAGAAAATGCCCCTGGGGTTGCCAGATCGGGTTTGAAGTTTAATTTTCTTGATGTCCCTGTGCAGAGGGAGGAACAAAAGACTCTACAGCGATCGCCTTTGAACCCCCAAACCTGGCCACACCATGTTTTACAAAAACAAAAAAACGCCAACAGTCAAGGGTTAGATAAGGGTAAAGTCCCCAACCTAACAGGATTACCTGATCGTCTTAAAGCAGGAGTAGAGCATCTATCGGGATATTCTATGGATCATGTTAGAGTTCATTATAATTCACCGAAACCGTTACAGTTACAAGCATTAGCTTATACCCAAGGGACAGATATTCATGTTGCCCCTGGCCAAGAGAAACATTTATCCCATGAAACTTGGCACGTGGTGCAGCAGATGCAAGGAAGAGTTAAACCAACTATGCAGATGAAAGGGGTACAGATTAATGATGATCAAGGGTTGGAGAAGGAAGCAGATGTGATGGGGGCGAAAGCTTTCTCTGCGAATGCTGTTTCTAAAAAGCAGATTTGTGCCACTTCTCCTTTTCAATTTCTGGATAATCGATCTGAAGTTGTCGCACAAAGAAAACTCAAAGAAATCAATAGAAATATAACAATTAATAACTATGGTGGAGTTTTATCTCCCAACATTCTATCTACATCTGTACCAGTTCAATTAGCTCGAATAATTGGAGATATCCATGATCTAGAAGGTGTTTCGGGTTCAGTGCATTGGCACTACTTGTATGATGACACAAATATAAATAGTCTGCATCTTACTGTCGCTGACAAACGAAACTACTCTCAAAGAGAATGGGCTAGCCGACGAAGATATACCCCAACAGGGACAGATTCCGGTATTTGGTCTGATTGGGCTAATAATTATGGGAACACACCTGTGTGGGCTATTCAACTTGTCGGTACTCAAGGACTAGATTCTGCTCAAGAAGCATTTTATGGAAATGCAAATATCGTAGAAGCCTTGCAAAATGCGTTCCCTGAAGATAAACCCGATATAGATAGTAAAGAGGAATTTCCACCTCTTGGGGGACACAAATAGCTTGTAGCTTGTAGGTTGGGTTGAGGAAGGAAACCCAACAACAAATTAAACCTTATTGGTTATATTTTTGTTATAATTTTCTCAATCAAAAACATTTTTGAAACATATCCCATGACTCAATTAATAAAAGAAACCTTTGAGCAAATTTCACAACTTCCTGAAGAACAACAAAATACACTTGCCCTCTATTTACAGAAACACTTAGATTAATTTTTGCAACAAGCTGAAAAAGAAAAGCGAATTGAAGAAGGAACCTATACCATAAATGATTTTAACGAAGAAACACAACAATCAATTGATAATATAGAGGGACAAAAAAAACTAACTATTTGTAAAAACAAAAAACACCTTTATGATGAATTAGGAATTTAATGCTATCGCCAATTTTTGAAACCCGTTTTAAAAAAGATATTAAACGTTTACAAAAACGGGGAAAAGACATGGATAAACTTAAAATCGTAATTGAAAGATTGCTGGAAAATAAACCATTAGAAAAAAATATAAGGATCATGCTTTAACCGGAAATTGGAACGGATACAGAGATTGTCATATAGAACCTGACTGGATTTTAATTTATAAAATCTCGGAGTCTTATCTTTTTCTTGTTCGTTCAGGTTCACATTCCGATTTATTCTAATTTATATTTTAGCCTGTAGTGCGATCGCTTGTAGGTTGAGTTAAGGAAGGAAACCCAACAAATTAAATGTTATTGGCTATGCTCCTTTGGGTAAACGGGGAATGTTGACAATTCTAAGAGAGTCGATTGTTAAATCTAGTAACGGCAAATCAGGGTATGAACCAGAAATCATTCTTATTGATAAAGAGGCGAGCGCTATTGAACCTAGTTGAGCTAGTGAATTAATCTAGAATCTGCCTCCTCAGTTAAACTGCTATCCCGAAGATATGATTTCGCCAATAGTATTGGGGTGATAGAATTAGTATTTGAAAGCATTGGAGATATTTAGATATGACACTTGCGAGATCAGAACCTGAAAGAAATATACTATTTTCTGCTTCAATTAATGAAAATAATGGAGTTTCTTATGCTTATGCTTTTGGAAAACTCTTGGTCTTATTTGTTAACCTGATTATTTTTGTCTTCTTAGTTGGACTATTGTTAGTCTCTTTTTTGACCTGGATTATGATTACTGCTTTTCGATGTGGATCAGAATTTTTTGACTGGATATATCCAGAAGATTTTCCTCAAGATGAACAGAATCAAGATGCAGCGATCGCCTTTAAGACTCTTTATGGATTAATTATTTTACTCTTTTCTCCCCTAGCTTGGTTGGTTGATTGGTCAGAAAAAGTAATCAAAAGGAATCTGATTCCCGACTTTTCTTTTCCCTCGTTAACTGAGATCATTATTCCCGCAGTGAGCAAGTGGTTAGGGTTAGATAATGAAGATTTTCCTTGTTTAAATAAAGAACAAGAACAAGAGACAGAATAAAACTAACTTTAACTCTAGAACTTAGCTAAAAAGCTTTAAACTGTATTCTTAGCATTAGCCCTGGGAAGAGAATCTCGTGAATCAAGATCGCAAACAATTAGACAATAATGACCATTTTCTAGGTTTAGCACTTAAATGGTTAAGTCTTCGTTTACGACAATTAGCAGCAGAGGAGATCCAAGATACGGAAATAGATAAGAGTTATTTGGCTATGGAAACTTTTGCTAGTCAGGAACCTTATCCAGCCTTGATCTATGTTAGTCACCAATTTGGACTTTCTTCCTTTGAACAAGGACTTTTGTTATTATGTGTGTCCCTCGAACTCGATCCTGCGATCGCTGGTTTATGTGGCAAAGCACAACAAGATCCCGATTTATCCTATCCCACGTTTTCTCTAGCCACTTCTATATTTAAACAACCGACTTGGAATACCCTCTGCCCAACCTCTCCCCTCTTTTATTGGGGTTTATTAGAGATTAAGCAAAGGGGACATCAACCCTTGATTACCAGTCCGTTACGAGGGAATCAACAAATTGTTAACTATATCAGAGGACTATATTATCTAGATGAACAATTGGCAAGTTTTGTGATGCCAATTACTCCACCCAACAGCCCTTTACCTGATTCTCAGCAAGGTATTGTAGACCAGATTCTTGTCTCTCTTCAACATTCTTCACAAGAGCATTCGCCTATCATTGAATTATTAGGAACAGATGGGTCCAGTAAAAAACTTATTGCTGCTCATACAGCGACTTGTTTGGGGTTCGAGCTTTATTGTTTACCCTCTCAGTTATTGCCCAACCAAATTCTTGAGTTAGCAACTTTTCTCAAACGTTGGAACCGAGAAAGTAAATTGATACCGATGATGCTTTATCTGGATACTCAAGAACAAGAATCTTTAAATAACACTATATCCACTGCTCTACTCAATCATTTTTTATCAGGCTATCATGGTTTATTATTTCTTGATACCCGTGAACCTTACAATCAGATAAATAGAACTACTCTGACTTTTGATATTACTAAACCCACTGTTCCTGAACAAGAAAGAGCTTGGCAACAAATGTTAGGTGATAGTGCCTTAAATGAAACCCCTTCCCTGTTGGCTAATCAGTTTAATTTTAATCTCCCAACCATTGAACGTAATGCCTCTTTAGCCCTTTCAGAACCATTTAAGAAGCAAGTTGATCTGCATGATCGTCTTTGGCATCTTTGTTTGACCAATAGCCGCCCTCAATTTAATAATTTAGCACAACCCATTGCAACTAAAGCCACATGGGATGATCTGGTTTTACCAAAAGAAGAAATTGCCTTACTCAAACAGATTAGTGATCAAGTTCGACAAAGAACTCAAGTCTATGAAAAATGGGGGTTTCAACAACGGATGAATCGCGGATTCGGTATCAGTGCCATGTTTGCCGGAGAAAGCGGTACAGGTAAAACTATGGCAGCAGAAGTGATTGCTAATAGTTTACAGCTTAATCTCTATCGGATTGATTTGTCTGGAGTGGTAGATAAATATATTGGGGAAACCGAAAAAAATCTACGACGTTTATTTGATGCAGCAGAAGGGGGTGGTGCGATTTTATTTTTTGATGAAGCGGATGCTTTGTTTGGGAAACGCAGTCAAGTTAAAGATAGTCATGATCGTTATGCAAATATAGAGATCAATTATTTATTACAGCGCATTGAGTCTTATAGTGGACTTGCTATCTTAGCCACTAATTTTAAGAGTTCTTTGGATAGTGCTTTTCTGCGACGACTACGATTTATAATTAATTTTCCGTTTCCCAGTAAGTCGCAACGTCGGCTAATGTGGCAAAAGGCCTTCCCAAAACAAACTCCCATCGAATCCCTGGATTTTGAGCGTTTGGGGCGATTTAATATCACCGGTGGTAGTATTCATAATATCGCCCTCAATGCGGCTTTTTTGGCAGCACAGGCTGGTACTCCTGTAACAATGTCATTGGTATTGTTGGCAATTAAAACTGAGTTTCGTAAGTTAGAAAGACCTATTAATGAATCTGATTTTCGGTAGTCAATTTATAATTCACAAAAACGAAGTTGGGTTTCATTCAAATCTGGATTTCTTCTGTTAGATAATATATCCACCCTTTTGCTATCATATCCGGTGTAGGAGATGCTTTGTTAGCTAGATGAAAATGTTCCAATGCTGCCTTTTGATCCCCTAGATGATAGTAACACAATGCCATATTGTAGAGAGTATTCTTATATAGGTCTGAGGAATCTCTGCCAAAATAAGCAATAGACTTCTCATAATATTGTAAGGCGGTTTCAAAGTCTTTTATTTCTTGAAAGAATGTTCCTACATTAACGAATGTGGAAGTAGCGTAGGGAAGATAATAAAAATTATCGGCACATCGGTGCATACCTTCAATGAACGGTTTTAAGGATATAGCATCTAATTCTTTGGTTGCCGTAACTATAATATTGATGCACCGATTAATCACTTCTGTATCCCAATGTGTCCAGTTTAAGTATGACAATAAATCACTGATAGTATAATGGGCAATAACAGATTCTAACTGGCTGGAGAAATTGAATAAGCTGAAAGGATTATAGGTATTAAAATGGGTCAAAAAACTCTGTTGAGTCTCGAAGTAGTTCCCCAGATATTCTCCTACTAGAAATAGAGATGTATTAATATATTCATTTATGGGTTGGTGAAGAAATGCACCATCTATCGCCTCGAAAAAGGCACTAATAGCATCAAAATTGACCACCATCGAAAAGGAATTATTATGGAAAATAATATCTTGAGTTTCTTCTGAAATCAATGGTGGCTGATAGATTGAAGCTTTATCCGTTGCTAAGAGAAGTAATTTTTTACCCGAAAGCTTGATTAAGTTTTTTATTGCCTTCAAAGCATTAATAGGAAACAGAAAAATATGGTTGTCTAAACTATCTTTATAGTTAGCCAGAATTTGATCAAAATCCTTAACTTTATAATAGGGAACATCAACGGATTGATATTCGATCTTAATTCCTAGTTTTTGAAAACTCTTCGGCTCATTTATGTTGAAATTTTCCTGATTAAAATTAGGAATTTTGTTGTCAATTAGTCCTGCCGATAAGGTTTCGTCTTTGACTTGAAATATATCTTGAGGAGTCGTATCAAAGACGTAATTAGCAATAACTATCCAAGGTTTAGTATACTCACTACTATAGATAGAATGACGCAGATTAAGACCCGAATTCACAAGCTTTAAGTTAGCAGTTTTACCAATATCATATTCAGCAAAATCTAAGACTTCGAGATCAATATATTCTCGTAAGGTAGGATGCTGTCTCCAAAAGCTAATATTTTTGGCAGAAAAATCTGTCATAATATATTTGAATTCAATATCTGGACGATCGAGATTAGTTTGTAATTCCAGAAGTTGTTTAATTAAAGCAGCACCAAATATTCCCGATCCTGCCCCTAATTCCACAATGATAAAAGGGTTGGGTTCTAGATCCGTCGGATAGCGGCTAGAATACTCTTTAAAAAAGTCAAAAATGAGATTTGCATAAGCATTGACTAGGATCAGATTATTGGTAATTTGATAGGGAATTTTTTCATCCCAAGCGTCAATCCCAGTTTGTTGATAAAAATCATTCTGCTGTTGCCAAATTTTACTTTGAGAAAATTGAACGGCTTGTTTTTTAGAGGGTAAATTCATATTTTTATCCTAGAGATTGACTCAAACACTATCTTGGTTAATGCACTAGATATCCCATGTATTAAACAATAGTGACACCCAAAACCGTGTGTCCTTGGCCAGTGCTTATAATAGCACTGACAACATCCTCATCTATATCACTCCAGTTATTTAACAATCCCTGCCCGGAATACCTGGCTAATGCCCTGGCTTGTTTCCAAGTTAGATTAGCTCCCGTTTTGAGCACATAAGGTCCTGGGCCATAGTGTTTTTTAACCGCGGGAGATAGGGAAATTGTAACGCCAGTATAAATTCTTAAAGCTTTTTGTGCCAAACTAGGTCTCGCAATTTTAGAAGAAGGGTGGTTCTCGTTTGAGCTAATAACTCTGGCATTTTCATAGTCATTAGCTCCCTTTTCAGTTACGGGCACAATATGGTCGACTTCTGGTGTGAGATCTCTAGCTTCTACAGAAGTCAGCATATTATTCTTACTGTAATCGGACACTGGATGTGTTTTAGCTTTTCCCGGTATTATGAATGCTTTTCCCAAAGCGTTTTTTATGTTGTCTTGTACGATCTTTTTTGTGTCTCCGAATAGTCCCCCACCACGAGTGTATTTCGTTTTTCCCTTTGTAGTCGTAAAATGTCTCCACTTACCAGGATTGGAAGGGACCCATCCCACGTTAATCATTTGTATAGGATTCATCGATGATTGTCTTCCAAACAGCAAATTACGGGGAGAATCAGACTTGAGTAATTTCTCCGAGTTCATGGTCGTTGTACGGGGAGAACGATACTCCTGTGGAACACTAGGTTTTCTTTGCAAGACTTTCCTACCCATCACATCTGCTTCCCTTTCCAATGCCTGATCATCATTGATGTCTACTCCCGACCTCTGTATGGTCGGTTTTACCCTTCCCTGCATCTGCTGGACAACGTGCCATGCTTCATGGGGCAAATGTTTCTCTTGTCCTGGTGCAACATGAATATCTGTTCCTTGGGTATAAGCTAATGCTTGTAACTGTAACGGTTTGGGTGAATTATAATGAACTCTGACAGGATCTAAGGAATATCCCGATAGATTCTCTACTCCTGTTTTAAGGCGCTCTGGTAATCCTGTTCGGTTGGGAAGTCTCCCCTCCTGTAACCCTTTATTGTTGGAGTTGGCTTGTTTCTGGAGAACAGGGTATGGCCAGGTTTGGGGGTTCAACGGTGATCCCTGTCTAGTCCTTTGTGGCTCCCTCTGCACAGGGACATCAAGGAAATTAAACTTTAACCCCGATCTTGCAACTAAGGGAGAATATTCCTCTTTTTCTGGGGGGTTTTGCTTTTCTCGTCTCTGTAACCATCCTTTACTGGGATGGACTTCATCCTGAGAAGATTTTTGTTCGGGATTTAATCTTTGATGCACTTTCCCATACCTCTCTGAAACTATATGAGGATACAAGCCACCGTCATAGAAAATTCTGCTTTTTCCTCTTTGTTACCTAAAATAACACGGGAGAAAATAATTGAGAGAGCAAGCTTTAGCTACATAAAACACTTTTTTTGTCAAGAGCAGTTTATGAAAATTAAGAAATGCTTTGTAAAAGTTTAGAAAATTATCGCCTATATGCCAACAAAATCAGAACCATGAAAAACTCTCGTTAACGAAGTTTAGAGCTTTTCTAGGAGAAAAAAGTTTTTGAGTTAAACTAAGCCCACGACCCTACCTGATCAAAAGAGTAACACGAAAATAGCCAAAATACAAATATCAGTCAAAATTTAGCAAAATCGGGCAAAAAAATTAAATGATTAACTTATGTAAAATCAAGACGTTGTTTGATAAAATCAATAAATTTAGATATTTTTTATAAGCTAAACTTATCTATAGTTCGACTGAGAAGCGATCGCACTAACCCTGTTTTGTTACAGAATATCACTTTTTTTCTTTCTCCTAGAGAAAATAATTGACAATGGACAGTGGATTATGAATGTTTGATAGATGACACAACATAAGCAAGAGAAAGTATTTGGCAAATATCGCGGCAAAGTCACCCAAACTGAAGATCCCTTACATCTGGGCCGCATTCAAGTTAAAGTCGCCGCCATCACCAATGATCAAAATGTTTGGGCAATGCCCTGTACCCCCTACGCCGGCAAAGATATCGGCTTTTTCACCATTCCACCAGTGGATGCCAATGTCTGGGTAGAATTTGAAGGAGGAGACGTGCGTTATCCCATCTGGAGTGGTTGTTTTTGGGGAGAGAATGAACTACCCAAAAAAGCAAAGGTGAACAAACCGGAGCAAGTACAAATCTTCAAAACCGACGGGGCAACTTTAACCATTAGTAACCAAGATAATAATAAAAATTTAACAATTGAAGTAGAAAAACCCCTTGTAGAAAAACCCCTGAAAATGGTATTTAATTCAGAAGGGATTGAAATTAACAACAACAACCAAACCACTGTTAACCTTAAGGCAGAAACCATTGAAATCAAAAATGGTGCTAACTCTACCATAATTATTGCCAAGGACAAGATACACCTAAAAGAAAGCAATATTGCCATCAACCTAACCAATCAAAGTATCGAACTCCAAAGCAGTCCAGCTACCCTAACCCTGAAGACCTCATCCGGTATCGAACTGAAAAACAATCCCGCCACAGCTAAATTAACCACATCGGGCATTGAATTGAGTAGCACTCCAGCAACGGTGAAAATCGCCACCTCTGGCATTGAACTCAATAATCCCATCGGTAACATAAAACTGTCACCAGCAGGTGTCAACATCAACAATGGAGCTTTACAAGTAACTTGAGAACTCCATGGGCAAGATTTAGAGGTAAGTTATGCCAGGTTTTCTACTCAACGTCGGTTCGACTGTACTTTGCGCTCATGGAGGGCAAGCCAAACCCACCGCTCCCAACCCTCGCGTGAGAGTGATGGGAATGCCCGTTACCACCCAGGGACCACCCTATGCGATCGCAGGTTGTGTCAATCCACCACCCCCCGCCAACGTCGGTCCGTGTATCATCGGTAACTGGATTGTCGCTTCCTTACGAGTAAAGGTGATGGGAATGCCCGTGCTTCTCATGGATAGTAAAGCCATCTGCGTGCCAACCGGAACCCCCCTCAATATTCTGGTCACGCAAACTCGCGTTAAGGGGATCTAAAAGTGGAAGAAATTAACTATCCATTTCGCATTGATGGCAGGGGAAGAGTCGCCCGAACCCAAAATCAAGACACTCATATCCGTCAATTGATTGAGCAATTACTATTTACCGAATCAGGAGAAAGAGTTAATCGTCCCGACTTTGGCAGTGGGTTATATCAACTAATATTTGCCCCCAACAGTGGAGAATTAGCCACCACCACTCAATTTTTAGTACAAGGAGCCTTAGAACAATGGTTAGGGGAATTGATTCAAGTCGAAGCCGTTGATGTGCAGAGCGTAGAATCTCGCCTAGAAGTAACCATTCGCTACATCGTCAGAAGAACCGAAGAACAACAGGTAGCAGCATTTGTCAGAGAGGTTTAACGATGAATAGTCAAAACCAACAACGACGATTGGCCATCAGAAATAAGCGAGATGCTCAAGGAAACCATCTCTTAAATGGTATTGACTATGTGGAAATAGGAGCAGATGGAAAAACCCTAATTGTTCACTTTATTAACAACTTTGACAAATCAAACCAAAGCGAAGACATACTCAAGGCCGAAAATCTAGTTATTACCCAAATCAACACCTTAGAAACCCTTGTTATTAGCTCCATCAACAACTTCGCCAATCGCCTCATCATCAGAGTAGAGACAATTAGGAATTTAGGAACTTATAACCTCCGTTTAGTCAGTGACACCTCCCCAGACAAACCCCCAAAAGGCTTTGATAATCAACTATCTCAAATTGATTTTTTCCTGAGCAGAGAAACAGCCAGCGAATTTGACTGTCAACCCCTCCCTCCGGTTAGGGCCAAACAACTCCCAGCCCCCAGCATTGATTACTTAGCCAAAGATTATAATAGCTTTCGCACCTTGATGCTCGATCGCCTGGCAGTAACTATTCCTCAATGGCAAGAGCGAAACCCAGCCGATCTTGGTATCATGTTAGTAGAACTATTCGCCTATATCGGCGATCGCCTCAGTTACTATCAAGATGCAGTAGCAACAGAAGCCTATTTAGGAACGGCCAGAAAAAGAAGATCAATCCGTCGTCATAGTCGTCTATTGGATTATTTTATGCACGAAGGCTGCAACGCTAGAGCCTGGGTGATTATTCAATTGAACGATGAGTCAAAAGAAGGGAGCAAATTATTAGGGCCATCAGTGCGAGAAAATCGTCCGGGGGTGAAATTTTTAACTAGAACCTATTTAAAGCCTGGAAACTTATCAGAAGAGGAGTTGGAAACAGCCTTAAACGAAGGAGCCCAAGTATTTGAATCCATGCACGATGTCACCCTCTATCATTCATGCAACGAAATTAAGTTTTATACCTGGGGAAATGAAGACTATTTATTAGACAAAGGAGCAACCAAGGCAACCTTAAGAGATGAAGACGGGCAATTATATAAACATCTGGGAGAAGGAAGCGTCTTAGTGATAGAAAAGAGTTTAAAACCAGACCTAAATCGAACTCATGTCGTCCGTTTAACCAAAGTCAACGCCAGTTATGACCCTCTGTTTCGCACAACATTGATCAACGTAGAATGGTATGCAGAAGATGCCTTACCCTTCGACTTAGCCATCTCTCGTCGCAACCATCAAGGAGAGTTAGAAGAAAACAGATACATCGCCAGAGGAAACGTCGTCTTAGTTGATTCCGGGCGCACCCTATCCAAACCAGAACCCTTATTATGGCAAGAGCCAGGTGGGTATGCACAACAAGAACATCCTTTACAAGAAGCACCCTTAACCCATCAAGGCCGAGTTTATTTAGGCGATCGTCAACAATGGGGGTTATTCGATGCCAAAGCACCGGCAAAAAACGCCATGAAATGGGAATTAAGGGATGCTAGGCCAGCTATCTATTTAATTGAAAACAAAGAGCAAAGGAGGGATAAGGCAAGCCTTGCACGATGGTATCCCCAAACTGACCTACTCAACAGCGATCGCTTTGCCAGAGAATTTGTCGTAGAAACAGAAGAAGACAGACGAACCTATTTACGCTTTGGAGACGGGGTTTTAGGGAAAAAACCCCAAAAGAGCGATCGTCTAGAAGCAGTCTATCGCATTGGTAACGGCAGTCAGGGGAATGTGGGGGCTGAAGCCATAAAAAACATAGTTTTACCAGAAGGACTAGAAATCCTAAATTTAGAAGTTCGCAACCCCCTCCCGGCTCAAGGAGGGAAAGAGCCGGAACCCTTAGAAGAAGTGAGATTATACGCCCCCCAAGCATTTCGAGAGCAAAAAAGAGCAGTAACCGAACAAGATTACGTTAACATAACCCAAACCTATCCAGGAGTGCAAAAAGCCTTGGCCACCCGTAGATGGACCGGAAGTTGGCACACCATTTTTATCACCGTAGACAGACAAGAAGGACTAAGAATTGATGAACCTTTTAAACGGGGTTTACTAGCATTCCTCGAACCCTTTCGACTGGCTGACCAAAACCTCGAAATCGAACAACCCTTATTTGTCCCCCTCGATATTTCCATGACCGTTACTATTGAGCCGGACTATTTTCAAGAGTCTCTCAAACAAGCCTTATTCGATACCTTTAGCAATAGCCTTTTAGAAGATGGACAGTTAGGGTTTTTTCATCCGGATCGCTTCAGCTTCGGACAACCGGTTTACCTCAGTCAAATAATTGCTAGAGTAATGGATGTAACCGGTGTTCGCTCAGTGATAATAAACCGTTTTCAACGTCAGGATCAACCATCAACCCTTCCTATAGAAACGGGAAAAATTGAATTTGAACGTCTAGAAATAGCGCGATTGGACAACAACCCTAATCTTCCTGAAAATGGAACCATACAGTTTAATCTAGAGGGGGGAATATGAAAGACTTTGATGGCAACCCAATAACCCCAAGTAATCGACCTGGTTTATCTGAGATCAACTATCGTATTAGTGACTATCATCAGTTCTTCGAGCGTTTACTCTCTCGATTGTCTGAAGGTGACGCAACAACACCATTAGTAAGGTTAACCACTCGTTCCCAAGACGACGCAGCCATCGCCTTATTCGATGCCTGGGCAATTATGGCTGATGTGTTAACCTTTTATCAAGAACGCATTGTCAATGAAGGATATGTGCGTACCGCAACAGAAAGACGCTCGCTGTTAGAATTAGCCAGAGCCATCGGCTATGAACTTAATCCAGGAGTCGCAGCAAGTACCTATTTATCTTTTACGGTTGAGGAGGCCCCGGATTCCCCAACCGTTGCGCAAATAGCCAAGGGAACAGAGGTGAGTAGTATTCCAGAGGGAGAGGAGTTACCCCAAAGCTTTGAAACCATTGAAGACTTTACCGCATATGTGCAATGGAATGCCATCAAACCCAGACGCACTCGTACCCAAACCATCACCCCTCAAACAACGCAACTATACCTAACAGGAATCGATACCCAACTTGCAGCCGGAGATTATTTATTATTACTAGATGAGCAAGAGCAGCAAGGAGTCTCTCTTCTTAAACTGAGTAGTGTTGTCAGCAATAGCGATGAAAACTATACTTTAGTAACCTTTCCTGCACTTGATAACCTTGAGCAACCTTTACGTCAACCTCAACTCTTTGCCTTTCGAGGAGAAGCTTCTTTTTTTGGTAGCAATGCACCGCAATGGGATACCCTTAGTTCAGAAGATAAACGCACTGCTATTGAAGCAGATAAAGATAAGCAAGAAGATGAAAGCAATGGCAGTAAGATTGATGGGGGTGTAATAACAATTGAGCAGAATAATGGTTCCTGGAATTCTAAGTTAGAAGGCCAAGAATTACCTAATTTAGACATTAGTGATCTAGTGATTAATAAAGAAGGGGATGTCTTTGTTTCTATTCCCAGTCGAGGTATTTTCCGTAAGTTTTTAGGGAGCGAGCGCTGGGTGGAAATTAATGATGGTTTAAGCAATATAAATATTCAAACTCTGTATATAAATGATAGAGGACATCTCTTTGCTGGAGGCTCTAATGGTACTGCCGGTGGGGGCGCATTTCGCTCGAAAGATAATGGCAATAGTTGGACAGAAATTGCCACGGGAACCATTGGAGTTGAACCCAATCCCGACAATTCAGGTCAATTTAGATCGGTAAATACCAGCATTTCTAATACGGTTGTGCGCTCATTTTTAACTTATGAAGAGAATGGAGTTATCTATATTTTTGTGGGGACAGATAATGGGGTTTATCGTTCAATTGATGGGGGAAGGAATTGGTATGCTTTTAATAACGAGATCCTATCAAATGAGACGGTTGTCCGATCCTTAGTTTTATATGGTCAAAATATTAAAGATAGTGGATTTTATATTTATAACAAACAAGCAGAAACTGTACAAGTTTCTATAGATGATCAGGATAAAACAAAAATTACCGTACAAACCAATGAACAAAATAATATCAAGGAAAAAGATATTATTGAAATACAAAAACAATTTAGAGTAGTTAAGGATGTTAGTGATAATCTAATTGAAATAGATTATCCTTTATTAAAGACTGTTGAAGACAATGAATTAATTATTTATAAAAGAAAAGAAGGTAAAGGTGAAATTTCTGTAAATGATGAAGATAAAAAGAAAGTTACAGGAAATGAAGATACAGAGTTTCAACAAGAAGAAATAAAATCGGGAGATATTATTGAAGCACAAGATAATTTTAGAATTGTTGAAAACATTGAAAATAATCAGGAATTAAATGTTTCAAGTGAGTTTATTTCAATGATTGCAGGAACAGATAACGGTGTATTTGAACTTCAAAATATTACGAACAATAGTCATAATTGGAGTGATAAAAATGGAATAATAGATTCAGATGATAGAAATATTGCAGTTTTAATTGAACATAATCATAATCAAATGTATTTGGGAACAAATAACGGCAAAATTTACAGATTCCCAAAAATTAATAGCACGGATAACACAGAAGATTGGGAAAAATTTTTTCCACAAGAATCAGAAGTAGAAGCTAACAAACTTCAAAAAATAACTGCTTTAGGTATTGATTCGGCAACCCAAAAATTATTAGTGGGAACAGCAAAGCAAGGTATTTATTATCAAAATAGTGAGAATACATTAGAGAAGATTCAATCTAGTGAGAATGGTCCAAAATTCCCCACAGCTATTACTGCTTTGGAATTCGAGCAAAACCAAAACAAGTTTTTTTTCGGGACAAGATTTACTGGTTTTTTCCAGGAAGAATGGCCAAAATTTGCAATTGATTATGATAACAATATTCAACTAGATACACTATATCCTCAGATTTTAAACGATAGTTTAATTGTTTTATTAGATGATAAGCATTTTGAATATCATCGAGTTGAAAAAACTTCTAATTCTTTTAGAAATCGCTTTAATTTAAGTCTAGAAACTACTGAGATACAAACTAAAGAATCGATTAAAATACCTGAGCAACTGAATCGGCGTAATAGCAAAATTTTAATTGAAAGTGAATCCTTAGAATTAGCCCCAGAAAGGTTAACAATTACTGCAAGAGGAGAAGATATTTTTCTTGATCCAATTCAACAAGAAACCTTTTTAGAGCCAGTAAAAGAAGAATTTACTCAAACAAAAAACATTTTCTTGAGTCAATTTATAGAAAAC
>JAAUYJ010045366.1_pt1 | contig 17565 bp, 13 predicted proteins | sample 7278031 | NCBI WGS metagenome assembly JAAUYJ01 (sample SAMN14350222, study PRJNA611818) | marine sediment metagenome | isolation source: surface marine sediment (1.8m) | place: French Polynesia: Moorea | collected 2018-08 | reverse complement strand
TTGATAAACTCTGCTTTGTGCATTAAATTTCCCCATCCTCCTAAAGGACATTCATGATACATCTTATTAACTTTAAAAATATATTCCCCAAAATCTAGATAAGTTGTTTTTTGACAGTACGATATTGATTTTCTAGGATAATACCATCTAAAAGTGTATCCACCTTCGTTGTCTAATTTTTTTCTTAACTCAAATCTTTCTTTTTTCCACACATCTCTACAATCAAAAATCCAAAACATTGTATCGTAGAAATTTTCTCTTCTTCTATTTCTTCTATACTTATATGTGAGTGCTGAAATTCTATTACTTGACCGGTGTTTGTTATGGCATCTGCTAATCTACCTTTTCCATTTTTTTCTATAGGAACTTCACAATTATAACCATAGTGGTCTTGTACATAAATTTTCCATTGAAGATGCCATAGTGTTTCTGATTCATAGTCACAGTCGAAATGATGTCGCTGATGCGCCCATTGCCAGATATTAATTGAGCCACATTTTGGGATTAGGGTTGCACCACATAAAATGCAACTTGCTTTAATACCTGGTTTTGGGTAGACTTTTTGACCGTATTTGTCTATTCCGTAAATCATTTTAATATTTAAAAATATCCTCGACTATAATAGTAAGTATTTTGCTAAATCATAACTAAAATCAATAATTTAGTCGATACTTCTGTCGCACATTTAGCAGGAGCATTAGGTAAAAATGTATGGACTTTATTATGTTTTAATCCTGACTGGCGTTGGTTACAATCAGGAGAAAATACTCCTTGGTATCCAAGGATGAAATTATTCCGTCAGTCTCAGTCAAAAAATTGGCAAGAAGTAGTTGAAAAAGTACAAACAGAGTTGCAGAAAATTACGACAAAAAAATGATTATAAGTGTTAAGTAAATTTTTTTTAGAATAGAATTATATCATCTCTGGTTCAATACTAATATAGCAATTCCCAAAAAGCGTGAGGTACAAAATTCCTTTGTTTTGGGAGTAGGAAGTAGGGAGTAGGGAGTAGGGAAGATTAGGTAATGGGGAATAGCAAATCAGAAAAACAACTGTACCTCATCCTTCTTGAGAAACACTATAGACATCTCCAACAATGAAAAATAAAATTAATTCTTATCTATAAATTGTCAATTATTTCCCCCTGTTCCCTGTTCCCTGTTCCCTGTTCCCTGTTCCCTGTTCCCTGTTCCCTATTTTCTGGAGATGTCTAATAAATAAGTTACAACATATTTCAGACTAATGATATACAAATTGAAAATGCTTATAGCACAGACATCTTGTCTGTTAGCTCTCTACCTCATAAGTTCGGAAACTGCTGTCAATAAGTAAGCCGGAAATTTCAAGTCGCGAGTAGTGAAAAGAGAGAAATTTTCTATTACAGCGATTTTCATTTCAGTACACCACAGTAGGGATGTTGGATAACAAAAATGCGTTTTCCTGACGGAATGCTCCGCAAACATATCGCGCTGCGTTTAGCTAACACAAAACGTCCCTAACGGAATGCTCCGCAAACGTTAACGCTCCGCGACATATAAAGCGGAGCTTTGCGTCAGCAAAACGTCCCTAAAAGTTTTGCGCGTTGGATACAAAGCTCGTAAGAAGTAGAGGAGATTAGAGAATATGTTACCTTAAATAATTTAGTGAAAAATAATTTCCAAAACTAAAAAATAGAATCAATTATTATCCACAAATTCTCAATTACTCCCCCCTACTCCCTACTCCCTACTCCCTCTTTTATGAAGATATCTAATGATAATTAAGTTCTCCAGAGTTGAGGAATAATTAACCATGAATTAGCTTGATATTCTGTAAATTCTGAGTAACGAGATAAAGATTTATCTTTTTTCAGCATATTCGGAATAAATACTAAGGCAACAAATGCTGCTTGACAAAGTTTTAGGTACTTTATGACCACATTTTGAACAATTTTGTGATGTATTGTGAGGATTGACTTTAACTACATGAACAGCGCGTTTGACCGCCACTGCATTCAGTTTTTCAATAAAAACTCCCCTGGCTACATCATAGATTGATTTTGATAATTTGCTATTTCTAGCTAAACCTTTAATGTTAAGATTTTCGACAGCAATTAAATCATACTCTTTAACTAATTTATGAGCAGTTTTGTAATGAAAATTTTCTCTTTGCCTAGCAATATGTTTATGTAATTTAGCTATTCTGTTTTGAGCCTTTTTCCAGTTATTAGAACCAATTTCTTTTCTAGATACTTTTCTTTGTTTTCTAGCTAAATTAGATTGAGATTTTCTATAAAATTTAGGAACAGGGACAGTCTCGCCAGTATGAGTAGTTAAAAACTCTTTTAATCCGACATCAATACCTACAGCAGTTTTGATATTATCTGTAGTAATTAGACGAGGGACTGACTTGTCTTCTAAACTAAAACTTACATAATCAGCATCAGCTTTTGAGAAACTGCGTTATCAGCTTCTAAAGGTGTATAATGGAAGATTCATACCTCCATAAAAAGCGCACCACTAATTTTTCACACTCTTGTGGGGGGCTTAAACCCTTGAATTTTTAGCTGACAGGTAAATGCTGTTTGCGGAGCATTCCAGACCGAAAAGCTGATAGCTAGTTAATATTTATTTAAACTTATAATACTATATTTAACTTATAATACTATGTCTTGGTCTCGTATAATTAGTGGATTTGTAGCTATCACCCTAGCAATGGGGATGATTCTGTTCGGGGGGTGGTGGTTTACATTAGGCATGGGAATCATCATTTACCTGGGTCAATTAGAATATTTTCAACTAGCGAGGGCTAAAGGTATTTCACCAGCAGCCAAAACCACACTAGCATTAAGTCAAATCATGCTGGTAGTAGCCGCTATAGCCCCTAACCTTGTAGATGCCATATTTCCCCTCGCCGGCACCCTCATATGTTTTTATCTACTATTTCAGCCAAAATTAGCCACAATTGCTGATATTGCCTCATCTATTTTAGGTTTATTTTACGGCGGATATCTACCCACCTATTGGGTCAGACTCCGAGTGGGAATTGAACCACAGCTACTTCCACCCGAAACAGTTGCTAGTCAAATTTCTATTGCAGACTATTGGCATCATTCTTGGATAAACCCACTTACTTGGCCTCCTAGCTTGACCGTAACTCTACTTGGTTTTTGCTGTATCTGGGCTGCTGATATTGGGGCTTATTTTGTGGGTAAATTCTTTGGCCGGATTCGACTCTCAGAAATAAGCCCCAAAAAAACAGTTGAAGGTGCAGTATTTGGTGTTTTGGGCAGTATAGGAGTAGCAGTATTCGGGGCTTGGTACTTAGATTGGCCAGGGGCACCTTGGGTAGGAATAATTCTCGGTTTTATCGTGGGAATTGCTAGTCTGGTAGGGGACTTAACCGAATCCATGATGAAACGAGATGCTGGCGTTAAGGATTCTGGAAAGCTAATCCCTGGACATGGAGGAATTCTTGACCGCACCGACAGTTATGTTTTCACTGCACCCCTAATATATTATTTTTTCACCCTACTTCTACCACTCCTAAAATAATTAGGGTTTGCTGAAAAATTGTTTTGGTAAGGGTAGGAGTCAGAAGAAATAGGAATTATAGAGAAGGTAGTAGGAAGAATAGTCCCTTAATTTTCCTAATATAGTGAGCCTTTAATGCTAACTTTTTGAACCTTTTGGAGTTAAAATTTGGCATTTTTTTTATAGAAAAAAATGCTTTATCGTTTACCTGTAAATGCTTTGAGAATTAATCAGCAAACCCTAATTTAAAGAAGTTTGATTGAACTTACGGATTTACTATCAAGCGGCCTTGGCAAATAAGCTCACCAGATTCTAATGTTAATTCTTGTAGTTCAACATCGGAACCTAAGTCAATTTTAATATTATTTGAGTAGCTACATTTAGGTTCTTGTAAAACCTGAATATCTAGTTTTTCAAGCAACAATTCGCAGCTACTAGCAAGTTTTAAATCAGTATTTACAGTAATAGGAATTTTCTCATATGAGGTAGGCACAACATTAGCAAATAAATTTAATTTACTTGTAGATAGTTCCACTTTTCCGTCAGATAAACTCATTGGTTGTTTTAGTTCTTCTATCAAGTAAGAGGATAATAATGGAGTTAAAAAATCCATTATCGCATTACCTAAAAGAGGAGAACTGAGACTATCATTAAAATCAGATTCAAGTAATTTAACCTTACCAAAAATTGGAAAAGACTCTAAAATCTGTAGAGGTTTACCTTTGATAATTTGACCAATATTAATTCTCAGACCAGTAGCATATAACTCTACCTCAGTTAAATGCAATCCTCGATAAACTACACGGTCTGCAGCAACAGAAACATGAGGAATTTTACCAGTAAGAATTTGGCGATCGCCTCCTTCGATATTAACTTTTAAGTTTTCTACCGCCTCTAATTGGGTTCCTAACCATAATCGTAATGCAGGAGATAGAACCCTACTTACAATCCTTCCTTTTTTCCTTGTTGATACCTCCGATTCTGAACTCTCAATAGCTACCGAAGAATTAGAAACTTGATTATCAATTTTAAATGTTTGATTCATCAAAAACACCTTAAATTAGGAGATTAATTTTGTTTATCCATTTGAGATATACAGAATCTATAAACTAGCAGCTTTTCTAATTTTGTGGTAGGGGAATATATAAAAATATTTGGAGTTTGCTGAAAAAAGTAGAGTGTGGGGAGGGTGCGGAGACAGAGGAACTAGGGGAAAGAATTTTCACTTAATCCTAACTTTTTATACCAAATTCAATAAAGCTATTACCTTGCGGGGGCTAGGGTAAACCTTGTAACCGTGCAGACCCATATCCAGCAGGGGATTGTTACAGTAAAATCTTTTGCTAAAGGATGGGAAAATTTGCACTTATTCTATCTCATACCATTTTGAAAAAAGAATGTTACGAATAGTAAGGGCGATAAAAAGATTTGATCATAGATGTCCTTTTGACAAAAAAGATGATTTACGCCATAAAAAATGGTATTAAAGCCATTTATTATGACTCCTGACTCCTGACTCCTGACTCCTAAAAATTCCCCTAGATATTTGTAGCAAACATTTATCAAATTGGTATCATACCTACCACCTACCACCTACCACCTCAAAATCAACTAATGTAGCAATATTTTTTTTAAATGCTATAGTCACTCAAGCTGAAAAACCTGCACTCTTTTCGCTCCAAAAAGACTAAAACTTTTACTTGTCATAGAAAATTAATTATTTTTCCCTACTCCCCTAACCAGTCCTAATCCCTCTTTTCCAGCTATGCTTTATAAAAATCTTTCTTAACATTAAACTTGACAAAAAATAGAAGTTATGTATAAGTTTCATGTCGGCTTTTTGCCGAGAAAAGTGTCTAATTCAATACACTATGAGTGAGGAATGTAGAGAAGATTCTTACTCCCAACTCTTCCTCCTCCTCCCTCTCTCCCCACTCTCCTACAAGGGTTTCAGGAGTTCCTGATCAGGGATAGCTTTTCCAGAGAGGTCTCCTGTTCCCTATTCCCCGTTCCCCGTTTCCTCAAACCAACGAATGAGTGTACCTCACCAATAATTGGAATTGCTATAGCTTATATTTTTGATTCAAAAGGGTATATTGACTGGTAATGCAATCTGGTAACAGTGACGAATTTAACAGTATGGATGAAAGATTACAAAAAATATTATCTCAGTGGGGTATAGCTTCTCGTCGCCAAGCCGAACAAATGATGATTGCGGGACGAGTACGGGTTAATGGCCAAATAGTGCAATTGGGAGAAAAAGCCAATCCAGAAGTTGATCGAATCGAAGTTGATGGTTTGCCCATCAAACAAAAAGACCGTCCCGAACCCATATATTTATTACTTAATAAACCCATAGGTGTAATTTCCACTTGTTCGGAACCCAGTAGACGCATTAAGGTTCTAGATATTCTAAGTCCAGAACTGCGAAATGGTAAAGGTATTCATCCAGTGGGACGTTTGGATGCAGATTCTACAGGAGCATTACTACTGACAAATGATGGTCAAGTCACCTTTTGTTTGACTCATCCGAAACATTGTCTCCCCAAAACCTATGAAGTGTGGGTAGAAGGAAAGGTTCAGGAATCAATACTAAAATTATGGCGTCAGGGTATTATTTTATCTGGTAAAAAAACTTTACCAGCTCAGGTTAAAGTCCTAGAAGAGGGTGATGGTTCAAAAACCCTTTTGGAAGTAATTATCTCAGAAGGTAGAAATCGACAGATTCGTAGAGTTGCAGAACAACTAGGATATCCTGTTGTTAAACTCCACCGTACTGCTATAGGCAAGATTAAGTTGCAGCCGCCTGGAAAACATTTGTTGCCAAGTGGTGCTTATAGACAGTTAACAGATTTTGAAATCTACTATTTGCAGGAACAAATAAAAAAAAGCAGTCAATTCAGCTAGGAGGTTTGTACTATACTAACTTTCAATAATTTTTACTGTATATCTGAGATAGATAAATAGATGTCAGGTTTCAATATCGGTGAATAGATAAAATCAAGCCATCTCTAATTTACATAAAAGTTCCCAGTTGTTTTATACTCTTTCCTAACTCAATTTTATTATATTTATCCAAAAATATCTTTTGAGCAGATTTTCTTCTGCTATTAGAAATTTATTTAGGAGTATATAAAATTGATTAATTTGCAATTAAATTGAAGTTTATAAAATCAGTAATCTTATTGAAATAGATAATCTAAAGATACCCAACATTCACACAAAATAACCATCAATAAATTATATAGTTATCAATCAAGGCAATGGTAAACTTTACAGGCATCAAAAAAATCAAAAATAGCTTATTCTTTTTACCCTTAAAAAAAGAATTTAAGCAAGAAAAAAAATTATCTTTTGAAGAAGAACAAAATCAGGCATTAAAAGATATTGGGAGGAAACTAAAAAGATTTCGGGAAAAACATTCTATTTGCTTAGAAAGAGTCGCAGTAGTGACAATGATTAGAATTAATTTACTACAAGCAATCGAAGAAGGAGACTTAACTAAACTTCCAGAACCAGTTTATATTCAAGGATTAATTAAACGATATGCAGATACAATGGGATTAAATGGAGAGCAGTTAGCTGAAATCTTTCCTGCTCAAAAAAAATTAGAAATCAGAAAACAATTTCCACTGCATTCTGCAATGGCTAACTTACAAACATATCATCTCTACTTATTATATCTATTTATAATTATCCTATCAGTAAGTTCTTTACACAATTTAATGAGTGGTTCTGATTTCTTAGGCAGAGGCATTAGCAGTAACAACTCTAGTAAACAAGAAAATCAACCAAAAAATCAGGATGATTTAGTAGCTCAAGCATCTTCAGGTCAAACTACAATTCAGCAAAAAACTACTATTAAAGAAAACTCAAACAAACAAAATAATCATAAATCCGTAGTGGTAAGTTTAATTGTCAAAGAAGATTCCTGGGTTTCCGTAGAAATAGACGGCAAAATAGAATTTGAAGGAACTTTATCTCCAGGAACTAAAAAGACATGGGAAGCCAAAAAACAACTAATTCTCTTAGCAGGAAATGCCGGAGGAATACTAATAGATTATCAAAATGGACAAACAATGAAACTGGGAAAAACTGGCGCAGTAGAAGAGGTTGTTTTTACTGCTACTGATACCCAAATTTCCCAGTCTCCAAATCCTAACAATTAAACACAATTATCCGATATCCTGTTAACCCCAATTCTCTGGAGTACGACCATAAATTTCTGTAACTGTTCTGAGGCGATCGCGCACCTCATCTGTTAACATATGTGATTGGTAGCGCCAGCTCCAATTACCATCAGATGTACTAGGTGTATTCATTAGTGCTTCACTTCCGAAACCCAAAATGTCCTGGAGCGGAAAAATTGCCATAGAAGCCACAGAAGACATAGCTAAACGAATTAAATCCCAATGAATACCGTGACCCCAACTACCACCTAAGAAACGAGTAACTCTTTCCTTTTCTTCATCAGAGCGGTTATTAAACCAACCCACAGTAGTATTATTATCGTGAGTACCGGTATAAACAACCCAATTAGAAGAATTGTAGTTGTAGGGTAAATAGGGATTCTCACGGCCCGAATCAAAAGCAAAATGCAGAATCTTCATGCCAGGAAATTCAAACTTATCCCTTAACTCTTCTACATCAGGAGTAATAGTACCTAAATCTTCAGCAATGATGGGCAGTTGGCCTAGCTTTTCATTGATAGTTTTGAACAAAGCTTCCCCTGGCGCTTGGATCCATTCACCATTCATAGCTGTAGTTTCACCTTTTGCTACTGCCCAATAGGCGCTTAAACCACGAAAGTGGTCAATCCTCATCCAATCTACCTTATTCAGCATCGATTGAATACGTTGTACCCACCACAGAAAATCTTCTTGTTCTAATCTATCCCACTTATAAACAGGATTACCCCATAGTTGACCAGTTTCACTAAAATAATCTGGGGGAACACCAGCCATCAGAGCAGCTTCGCCAGTTTCCGCATCTAGGCAGAAAATTTCAGGATGTGCCCAGACATCAGCACTGTCGTGGGATACATATATAGGAAGGTCGCCAAAAATTTGGATACCTTGCTCATTAGCATAAACTTTTAAATCATCCCACTGTTGAAAAAATTGAAATTGAATGAACTTATGGTACTCAATTTCATCAGCCAAACGTTGCTGCCATTCTTCTAGTGCTGCTGGTTGACGCCGAGCAATATCCTCATCCCAAGTATGCCAACTGGCTCCTTCGTGAGCCTCTCCGAGGGCCATATATAAAGCATAATCATCCAACCAAAAGGCTTTTGTGCTGCATAACTCTTGGAAAGCTTGTTGTTGTGCCTCCTGAGCATTATTCTTAAAGTTTTGATAAGCTTTTTTCAGCAGAGAACGCTTGAGTTCCCTAACTCTATCAAAGTCTACCTTATCCCTGGAAAACTCAGGTAAATTGGATAAGTCATGGTCACTCAGTAATCCCTGATCTCGGAGCTTATCTGGACTAATGAGCAAAGGATTTCCTGCCATGGCCGAATAGGCTAGATAGGGAGAATTGCCAAAACCTGTTGGCCCCAATGGCAGAACTTGCCAGATTTGTTGTCCAGTGTCTCTTAAAAAATTCACAAAATTGTATGCTTCATGGCCTAAGTCACCAATTCCAAAGCGACTGGGGAAAGAAGTTGGATGCAGTAAAATACCGCTAGCTCTTGAAAGTGGCATAGGTAAACCTAGAAAAGATTAATCACAAAAATTGCTGGTATTACACACCAGCCTGTAACTAATTTTACGACGGAGGGGGAATTTTTTCATAGTTAAAATTTTGTTCATTTTCTTATCTCCATAGAACCCATTCTTTGATTGTCAAACTGCTTGAATATGGTAGTTGCCCAACTTTTTTATGATAATTAGCGATCGCCTAACTTGGTTAACACTACATATAGTGTCCTTGGGGAACTCCTCTAAAACATTAATTTTTTTTAGTATAGTCATTTGTTATATAGCAATTCCCATACTGATAAAGTAGAAAATTCTTAGGTTTGAGGTGGTATAATTTCCTAAAATAATCTCCAATCCATTTAGCAATTCGCAGAGGTATATGATTCACTTCTTTCAACTCTAAGTATTGATTTTTGCTAATAATTGACTGGAGTTTTAGGTCTACTTTCTCATTTCTCAGGTGTAACTTTGTACCCATTAATAAACCTGCTAAAAGTAGAATTGCTGCCTTTTTTTCGGCTGTGTCTGCTGGAGTGTTTTCAGGAATATGAATCCACATTTGTCTAGAGAGAGACCGACCTGAAATGATAATGCCACCAATAAGTTTGCGTCCTTCCCAATATTTATCATAGGAAGTATTAGTTCTAAACACCAATAATAAACCCAATACAACCCCAGGAATTAAACTAGCTAAAATTGGTTGATGAATCCTGGTCAATCCACTTTCATAAATAGCGGTAACTATTAAAGAGAAAACCATTGAAATTACTACTCTTTGCCAAACTCTAGGTATTACAGAGCCTTTTAAAGTTATCACTAACTGTATCCATCTTTTGGTATAAAAATTCATAGTGACTTAACCAATAGTTAGCAGTATCTACTATCAAATTAGCATAAAAATTTACCCGGCCCTATATCTGGAAAAAAGCATAGCGGGCTTGGTTATCAAAGCCACCTAACTTATACAAAAAAGAGTGATAATTCAAAATTCAAAAAAAATTTTCAGCAAATAAACATATTAACTAATCTGTCGTGCGCTGCTTTTTGTCAACATATTTTATTGGACTACTTTACCAAAAAAATCTGGTCTAAAACCTCCCCTTGAATAGGGGAAATAAGAAAAATTTCCCTTTTAGTCAATCCTCTGCTTTTCCAGGACAGATAATTATTAATTGTTAATTATTAATTATTAATTAACAATTAATTTTGCTGAGACGAAAGTTGAGACTGTGGTATCTTCTCCGGAGCTGTAGTTGCTTCCACTCTTTGAGTTAACACCGCCGCAATGACCATAAAAATTCCACCAAAAACAACTGCTGAGAGGCGATCGCCATTCAATAAATTCCGCATTATCCAGCCAAAACCAAGAGAAACAGCAATCTGGGGTAATACAATAAAGAAATTAAAAATACCCATATATACACCACTTCGGTCAGGAGGTAAACAACCAATTAACATTGCATAAGGCATTGATAAAATACCAGCCCAGGCAATTCCTAAACCAATCATTGGTAGGAATAAAACATATTCATTCTGAATAAAAGCCAATGAAAATAAACCAGCAGCACCACAAAGCAAACAAAAAGAATAGGTAAATTGACGACTTGTGGTTTTAGCTATAGGAGCTAGGAAAAACGAGAATAAAAAACAAACTGCATTATATACAGCAATGCAAATTCCAGCCCATTCTACCCCCGCAGCATAAAGAACAGAATTTTGGTCTGTTGCGCCAAAAATATTGCGAGCCACTGCTGGTGGGAAATACAGAAAGACACAATACATACCCATCCATGTAAAAAATTGTACCCAAGCAAGCTGCCGCATTTTTTCGGGCATTTCTCCCAATGCACTGACAATTTCCCTAAAACCCGCCACAATGCCACTTTGTTCTTCCTGTTGCTGCCCAAAAGCCTCCATATTTTCAGGTGGATATTCTTTAGTAGTTAAAACTGTCCACAAAACTGTGCCTAAAAATACAGCCCCACCGATCTGAAACGAAATTTCTACTGTTAGGGGAATAGCTTTTCCGGTAGTGCTGACTTGAGGAACATGGAAAAAGTTACTGAGCAACCAAGGTAAAACCGATGCCATAACTGCACCCAAACCAATAAACAGACTTTGCATAGCAAACCCCTGGGTTCGCTGTTTTTCGGGCAAAATATCTCCAACAAAAGCTCGAAACGGTTCCATACTGATATTGACGGAGGTGTCCAAAATCCAGAGGAGACCCGCAGCCATCCATAACATGGACGAGGTAGGCATAAATATTAGGGCTATAGAACTAAAAATTGCTCCGACGAGAAAGTAGGGTCTGCGTCTGCCTAATGCTCCCCAGGTATTATCACTCATATGTCCAATGATTGGTTGGACAAATAGGCCCGTTAGGGGGGCAGCCAGCCATAAAATTGGTATTTGATCAGCTTCTGCACCAAGATGCTCAAAAATAGCACTCATATTTGCCATTTGTAAGCCCCAGCCAAATTGAATGCCGAAGCATCCGATACTCATGTTTAAAAGTCCGAGAAAGTTAAGACGTTGTTTCTCCATTTTTGATTCAGTCAAATTTACAACAACTAAAACAGGTGTTTGATATTGTTAAGCAGCACTTGTATTTTTATGTAGCAATTTATTCTTATGATTGCAATTCAGTTAAAATTTTCACAGCAGATTTTTGAGTGATATTTTTACTCACCTTTATTCACTCTACAACTTAACATATTTATTGAATTTACTGTTTGTACGGTAATTTCTGTCTACAAAAAAATACTATCTCTGACTCTTGACAATTTCAGTTATTTACCTATTACTGAATTAACTATTTATTGAGGTTCTAAACAAGTAGACATATTATTTTGTGAATTAATTACGTTTTTTACCTGATAAATATACTTTTTAATTAACTTTTTTGCTTCTGTTTTAGTCAAGTCAGACATCGAAGATAACCAGCCATCAATATCAATGTGCATTAACTGTTTACTCGCATCATTATAAACAGCAAAATCGAGCAGACGGCGCATATTTGCTGAACCTACTGTCTCGCTAACTTCTTTGATCATTGAATAAGTTAAGCCGTAAAAAGGTTCGTTACCTTGTTGATAATATGTTTCCCACCTACTCCAATCTAAGTTTTGACTATTCAACATTTTTTCAGCAAAAATACTAGCTAAACCTTCTACATAACAGTCAAGTAATTGTGCATTCAATAGATGAGCTATTTCATGGGCAAGTTGACCATGGAAAGCATATTCAGAAGGTTTACGACTTAGATAAATAGTAAATTCTCCTTGAGCCACATTATCTAGTGAAGTTAAAGCTCTTGTATTGAAACGTAAATTAACTTTTTTTACAGGTATTTTAGGTTGACCGTAGAGTTTTTGACTATAGTTAAATCCTGACTCTACAAAATCATAAATACTCGGATTATTTAGGTTAGGATCTAAAGCTTGTATTTGAGGAGAGGAATTTAATTGAGCGAAAACTTTTTCTACATTGAGATGAGAAATGTAGAGAAAAGTTAGTAGGGAAATAGCTACTGTTAATAATGTTTTACGTCGAAAAAAAATGAGCATAATTCGGAAAAACTAAAAGATAAATATGTTTTATTTTTGTTTATAAAATAAATAGATTAAGTCTTGAGAAAGAAAATTTTTATAGCCTTAAGTTAAAAACGAGTTAGATAATCCCATGTTGAATCTTTTCTTTGTTATACCAATTTAAACTAGGAAACATTTATCAATTTGGTATCAGTCTAATTTTTGATGATTGATTATATCGCTCCATCATAACATTTAGATTGTGTCTCTTTAAATGCTTACCATAAAAAATATCCAAGAATACGATAAAATAAAACCTCACCCTTAAGGGCGAGGTATAGATCGGAATTTAGAAGATATCTGTAAAAAAAATGGCAGAAATCAGAACTAATACCGAATATTAGGTGGGTGAGGGGAGATGATAAAAGATGGGATTATAAATCTGGAGTTATTTGCACATTTTCATGTTGCGTAAAGTTTTCCTCCAGGACATGAAAAGCATTTTTACAGCATGGCAAATAGACAGGTTTGCACCACCAAAATACACCCTAAATCAAAAATCAAGTTTTTATTTATAGATATGCTCTCAAAAAACTAATGAAAAGTAGGACTATGCCTAATTAAACTCATAAACTCTTGACGAGTTTTGACATCATCAGCAAAAATACCACGCATCGCACTAGTAGTTGTCCACGAACCAGGTTTCTGTACCCCACGCATTACCATACACATATGAGTTGCCTCAATAACTACAGCAACCCCTAAAGGTTTAAGCAACCCTTGAAGTGCATCAGCTATTTGGGCGGTCAAACGTTCTTGTACCTGTAAACGTCGTCCATACATTTCACAAATACGAGCAATTTTTGACAATCCTATTACTTTACCATTAGGAATATATGCTACATGAGCCCTACCAAGAATTGGCAAAATATGATGTTCGCAGGAGCTAAAAATATCGATATCTCTGACTAGAACCATTTCTGAAACATCTTCACTAAAAACCGCTCCATTCAGCAATTCATCTAATGATTGATGATAACCTGAAGTGAGAAATTTTAGTGATTTTACAACTCGTTTTGGAGTGTCTAATAATCCTTCTCTGTCTGGGTTTTCTCCTAATCCTATTAATAAAGTTCTTACTGCTTGAATCATATCAGCTTCGGTAACAGCAGGCTGAGATGTTGTTTTCAAGTCATTAGCAGAAACAAAATCCGGAATTTTTGATAAAGTCATGCTTCAATGGTTTTATTTGTGGGATTAGTTATTGAGGATAATTTTCTGTATTTATCCTACAAAAATCATTTTAATTTTATTATATAGTCAGGCAGTTTGTCAAACTTTGTTGAATAATTAATGGATTCAAATTTCGCCCAATTAATACTAACTGATTTTCGGGAGTATTTGACCATTCATCTACTTGCATATCATAGCGTTTACCGCTCAATTGAAATATATGTTTTAATTCACTTTCTTTGAACCATAAAATTCCCTTTGCTCGATATATATTATCCGGCAATTCATCTAAAAAATTCTCTTGAAATTTGACTACAGAAAAAGGTCTCTTACTTTGAAAGGAAATTGAGCTGAAGCCGTCATTAATTAAATGATTTTCTGACTTTTTTGTTGTTTTATAGCTATTACTATCATCTTTTAAAAACTGAGGCTGAAGTTGGCATAGCTCCACATCTAAAATTAAGTGCAATGGTACTTTACCATACTCACTTCTTAAAACCCTAGCTCCAGTTTTTACAGTTTTTAGATAAGACTCTAAATAATCAACTTGATCTGGGGGAACTAAGTCTGTCTTATTCAGTAAAAGAATATCTCCATAAGTAATCTGCTTCAATGCAGCTTCACTATCAAAATGTTCTGGAGTAAAAGTTTCACAATCTACTAAAGTCAGTACAGCATCTAAGTAAGTCAAATCTCTAAGTTCTGTACCTAAAAAAGTCAAAATAATTGGTAGAGGGTCTGCTACTCCAGTGGTTTCTATAATTAAATAATCAATTTTTTCATCTCGTTCTAGGACTTGGTAAACTGCATCTACTAATCCGTCATTAATAGTACAACAAATACAGCCATTACTTAACTCTACCATATTATCTCTAGTATCTACTAATAGCTGGCTATCTATATTAATGTCACCAAATTCATTAACTAATACTGCCACTTTTAAGTTTTGCTTGTTCTGCAAAATTTGATTTAGTAAAGTCGTTTTTCCACTACCTAGAAATCCAGTTAAGATTGTTACTGGCATTCCTCTTTTCGGTATATCTAATTTTAGATAATTATCCATTTTTGTTATTTATAAGATTTTGACTCTAATACTTTTGGAAATTTCAACCTTTTTTTCCTGATGTATAGCATTTCTGAAGCTGATGAGGAACAGTTGTTTTTCTGATTTTATCCTCCCTATTCTCCCTTCTTCTCTACTCCCTACTCCCTACTCCCGCGAAACAAAGGAATTTTGTACCTCACCAATATGGGAAATGCTATATTACTATCAAGTCACTTTAATTGATAGTATAGCAGTCGAAGAAAAAGTTAAGACAGAGCAAAAGCCTAAAACTCAGATAACATAAGATTTTTCCTTCTTCCTTCTTACTTCTTCCTTCTTCCTTCTGCTATAATACCATTCTCATAACGGTGGGATTTGAAAAAACAAAACCGGGTTTGGAGACCAAACCCCTGCGGAAAAACCTAGACCTCAATTAATAATTACAGTTATTTAATTTAACTCGACCTTACCCAAATTAAGAAGGAAAAAATCCCTGTTTTCTCAACTGTAAAACCTCTCAGCTAAGAAAAAATTTATTTTGATTTTCTGACTAAATAAATATCCTCTCAGCTAAACATTCATTTAATCCATCCCGAATTTGATTATTATCTAAATGACGACCAATAAACACTAACTTATTTTTACTAGGCTTTAAACAAGTTTCATCTGCTTCTAATGTATAACGATTGCCACTCAGTTGAAAGATATGTCGAAACTCAATATCATGTAGACAAAGAATACCTTTTGCCCGGAATAAATTACCCGAAATCTGTTCGATAAACTCTTCAAATTTAAAAACATCTATGGGGCGATCGCTCTCAAAAGATACAGCAACAAATCCATCATTTTCTAAATGTCCAGACTGATATTTTTGAGACTGAATATATTCAGCCACAGGTGTCAATCCTACATCTAAAATTAAGGGTAATGGCACTTGACCATACTCAGTATGTAATATCTTTGCTCCCTCTTTTATCAATTTAATATTTGACTCTACTTCCCCTAGTCTTTCCCCAGAAACTAAGTCAGTTTTATTCAGCAAAATAACATCGGCAAAAGCAATCTGTTTTAAAGCAGCTTCACTGTCAAAATGATTGGGAGAAAAAGTTTCAGCATCCACCACAGTCAGAATCGAATCTATCCTAGTCAATTTTCTTAACTCTGTTGCTAAAAATGTCAAAAGAATTGGAAAAGGGTCGGCTATTCCCGTAGTTTCTATTACTAAATAATCAATCTTTTTATCTATAGCTAATACTCGATAAACCGCTTCTACCAAACCATGATTTAGACTACAGCAAATACAACCATTATTGAGCTGCACCAGATCCTCTTCAATAGATATAAGAAGTTGACTGTCTATATCAATATCTCCAAATTCATTGACTAAGACAGCCACTCTTAAATCTTGTTTATTTTTGAGAATGTGATTGAGTAATGTTGTTTTGCCACTACCAAGAAAACCAGTAATAATACTAACAGGTATTCCCTCTTGAGGGAAGTCAGTTATTTCTTGTTTTGTCATTGGAATTTCTCCCTATTTCAAAATGTAAGCATTTCCTTTCGGTGCAGAATACTGCGCAAACGGAATGCTGCGCAAACAGCCGTCAGCTATCAGTTATTAGACATCTCCAAAAATAAAAAGTCAAATCAATTTGATAAATGTTTGCTACAAATAGCTAGGGAACTTTTTAGGAGTCACCGAATCAGGAGTGAGGAGTCGTATGGGAATAGCTTTGATACTACTTTTTAGGTTTTCAATTATCTTTCATCTTTTTGCTCAAAGAGACATCTCCTGTAAAGTATTTTTATTACCCTTACTATTCGTAACATTCTTTTTTCACGCTTGGTATAAAATCAATTGTTATACATAAATTATTAATTACTCTTTTCTGTTCCCAGTTAAGTGTTCCCAGTTCCCTTTTTTGGTGGAGATATCTACTGTTTTTGGTGTGTGTTCAAAGATGTATTAATTGAGCCATAATTAAATTATACTACAAAAGTTATTAAACTCTATATTCATTTAAACTTCTTCCTGAAAAGCAGGACTTATTGCTCATAGCTGACAGCTAATATAGCAATCCTAAATAGGTTGTGAAAAATCAAAAAATAGATAAAAAAATTGAAACTCCCACCTGTTGCCTGTTGACTGTTGCCTAAAAGCGGTAAGATTTTCATACACAAATAAAATAGGATTGCTATAGCTAAATGCTTACTTCAAAATTAACGCAACTTCCTTAGCAAAATAAGTCAAAATTAAATCCGCACCCGCTCGTTTCATACTGGTTAAAGTTTCCAACATCACCTTTTTTTCATCTATCCAACCCTTCTCACCAGCAGCCTTAATCATGGCATATTCGCCACTAACGTTATAAGCAGCTACAGGTAGATTTGTTGTCTTTTTCACCTCACAAATAATATCTAAATAAGCGAGCGCCGGCTTAACCATCACCATATCTGCACCTTCGGCAATATCCAAAGCTACCTCTTTGATGGCTTCCCTAGCATTAGCAGGATTCATTTGATAAGTCTTTTTGTCCCCA
>JAAUYJ010171061.1_pt1 | contig 17578 bp, 14 predicted proteins | sample 7278031 | NCBI WGS metagenome assembly JAAUYJ01 (sample SAMN14350222, study PRJNA611818) | marine sediment metagenome | isolation source: surface marine sediment (1.8m) | place: French Polynesia: Moorea | collected 2018-08 | reverse complement strand
GGCTGGTGTTTTTTTTTATATCATAAAAATATTAAGATTCTTTTTTTGTTTTCATTATACTTGGTTATTTTTATCAGCGGGGGGCGGGGGGGGGGGAACGGGGGCCCACTCCCTGAGGTCCATTTCTTATTTAAAAACGTACAAACTTTTTTTAGGCCTTATGTACGGTTCTCCCCCCCTGAAGCTCAAAATTCGACTTTTGCTCGCCCATCTATGATTATTATCCATATCGGAAACTGCCCACGTCCCAGAAATGTACAGCCAGGTGAGAGAGGTGGGAGGGAGGAAGAGAGAGGAGGCCGCAGGGGAGAAGGGGAAGGAGGAGGAGACTAAGTAAGTACAACATAGCTGGGCCTCCCTCCCTCGACCTCTTCCCCCCCTCGTTTTATCCTTCCCTCCTTCCCCAGGCCCCGGGGGTCGCTTCTTCGCCTCCTTCTCCTCCTCCGCTTCGCTCGCTATGTACTACTACTAGTATAGGAGAGTGAGGCCGCTTCGGAAGCCGCCGCCGCCGCCGCCGCCGCGGTCGGTCGGTCGAGAGAGAGCTCCGAGGGGAGGGAGGAGGGGGATCGAGGGAGGGAAACAACGAGGTGAGAGAGAGGATAGGTGCTCGCTCGCTCGCTTGCTTGGGTGGGCATGGGGGGAGGGAGTAGGGGAGAGGAAAAACAACGAGGAGGAGGAGAGCCGCGGAATTGGGGGGAGAAAGGGGTCATGACATGATACATGTATCGATAAATGGGGCAAGAGTACGAAAAGTTTTCCCTCCACTGTTGGGTACAAAAAACTTTGTCTTTACGGGGATTGCGGTGAAAAAGAACTTTCTATTAAAACGTCTTTGGGGAAAACAACTACGTACTGTAGCTTGTAGGTTGAACTACTGCTGGTCTGTTGTGAACAATATACTTAGTGGCACAAACTAGGGAGGCCTAATACCAAATTTTGGGGGAAGATGCTTCCGTGCTCTTCTGCTCTCTTGAGAAATGGGCAACCACCCGATGGATGCTCCCACCCCTTCCACCAGCGTTTTTTCCCCGGGGACGAGACGAGGGTACCACATATCTCTCTGTACTGCATGGTACAGTAGGTAAGTACGCCTCCGACGCTATCTAGCCCTGTAAGAGGTTGTTCTGACCCTCTCCTCGATCCTCCCACGGGCTGCGCGACCGCCGCCGCCGGCGCCGGCGCGAAAGGTGCCGGCGCAAAGGATAGGGGAGTGCGTACAACTGTGTTGGGCGGCGCACCTCCCTCCCTCCCACGCCCACTTTTCTCTCCTAGCTGACGTCGCTGGCTACCGGTGTGGATGGAGGTTAGGGTGTCGCTTTAGGACCAAGGAACCCCCCCTTGCCCCTCTCCTGCTCACTCAGGTCCAAAAAGTCCTAAGTCCTCTCCTAACAGCTTTTTGTCTTTAGGGGTCTCCGCCCTGCCCTGCCGATGGTGCCAGGGGGAGGGAGGCGCCCGGCGCTCTTTTGGACAGAAAGACAGACGGAGACGAAAAAGGGGGAGGGGGATCGAGGAGGAGGAGGAGGACGGAGGAGAGGCGCGTGCCTGGCAAGCAAGAAAACCAAGAGCCCCTTCCTCCCCCGCTAACTTCTTTGTCCTCCTTTTTCTCCTGGGTTCTAGGAATCACACGAAGGGTTCCAAAGAAAGAATGCAGAAATGTTATGGGGGCACTTTTGGGCGTGGTAATTGCTCCCACAAAAAAGGGGGAGCCACGTCTCCCTCCTCCTCAAACCTCCCATGAGAGATCCCGGAAACAGAGAGGAAGAAAAGAGGAGGAGGAGGAGGAGGTCTCCTCGGTCGCTTGGCTCTTCTTCCCGGCTCTACCCGACCTCAGAAGAAAAACCCACCCACTCTTTCCCCGGCCCTCTTTTTGGGTGCTTTGCTAGCCCACTCTGTAGAACAAGACGGGTAACGCCGCCGCCTCTGTCGACGGCGCCGCGCCGCACGGGTGGGGGAACGGACAGAGGAGCTTGTAAAAAGGGGGGAAGAAGACGCGTTTTTGTTCCCGGTGGCCCACTCGCCTCCACCCCTGGCGACGGCGACGGCGGCCTCCCTCCGTCCTCCTCCTCCGTCACCGCTCGCTCCGGCGTTGTTGCGTCAGCAAAGGAGGAGAGGATACAGAGAGAGAGAGGCCGCCGGGGAAAAAAGAGGGGACGTAAGGGTCTCTCCCGAACGTCCGAGGGGAGGGGAGCGTGGAAAGAGGGAGGGGAGGAGGAGGCGTTCTTTCTCTCCCCGAAAAAGCGGAGCTCGAAGCGCGAAACAGGCAGGAGGAGGAGGAGGAGGCAAGAAGACAGAGACCGGCTACGAGGGAAGGAAGGAGGTGCGACAGAGTCCCCTTCCTCCGTCTTTGAGAGAGGGTCTTCTCGGTCGGTCGCTTGCCAGAGGGGGAAGAGGGAGAGCCTTGACGCGAGCCGCGCGGACGGACCCCTCCCTACCCACCCGGAGAAGAGAGAGAGAAGATTCGGAGGCTCCTCCTTGTCGAGGTGAATGGCTGCCGTCAGAGAGAGAGCGAGAGAGAGGGAGAGCTGGAGGGGGAGCCTTAGGGGGTGAGGGAGGGGGTGGAGGAGAGAGAGCCGCCGCCACTGCATGTACAGTTGCAGGGAGGGAGAGGAGCGGGACGGAGGGACTCTACGAAGGAGGAACGGACGGACGGACGGACGGACGCCGCGATTCCCGGGGATTCATTGCAGGGGGTGCTGGAAAACGAGGGGGGGGAAGAGGAGGAGGAGGAGGAGGAGGACGGGGAGGGAGTTGTTGTTGGCGATGGCAGGGAAGGAGGAGGGAGGGTAGAGGTCGATGCCTGACCGAGGGGGAAGGGTGCTTACTTAGAGTGGCGAGGTCCGCCCGCCTGCCTCAGACGAACGGACTCGAACCGATTGACCGAAAGTGCCGCTTCATTTGCCGGGAGGGAGGGAGGAAGCTGGAAGCGCAGAAGGCCCGAGACGTTTCCACAAATTGCTTTCGAAATGGAACGCCTTTTGAATGATATTTTTTCGCTCGTAACTTTTGAACAGTTAGAAAGTAAATGTTTTACAAAGACTGACCAGAAAGGTATTCGATGCTGGTGTGCCCTCCCAAGGGAGCATCAAAGCACTCTCCCGAGCTCGTCTTTCGGAGGAAGATAACCCCACCAGACAACCTGCGACCGTCGACGCCGATCTGCTGTCTGATGCTCTGGCCGGGAAACTCCTCCTCCAGTTTAACCTTTATTACTCTGCGTCCATTATTCATGAATTTCTCCTCCCCCTTTCTCGGTGGGTGGGGGCTTGACATTCATGGAGAGTGCCGCCGCCGTAGCCACGCCAAAGGATCCAGGATGGATGGAATGCCACCACCGGCGAAAAGAGCAGAGCTAAAGTCTTGGGATGATGTTTCCCAGGAGAGAGCTGTCTCTGGTACTCTCTATCCAGGGTGGAAAAAGGACATAGACTTTTGAAGTCCCTCCCCTGTTGGAACAAAATGTCAGATTTTTTGAACGATCGCCTTCAAAGGGGTTTCTAATCATAGAAACCATGCTAGGTAGCTAGCTAGAGCTCTCAGGCAGGAAATCTCGTCTCCTTGGCTGGAGCTATGAATGTGCATTTCTTTTTTCTACGATCCGCGTACCGACACACAACAACATTTTATAATCCGTCTTGAGTGCACTAGCAAAAGTACTGTACACATACCTGCGGCAGTCGTGAAATAGAAGAAAGAGCGACACTGAGGCATAAACCCAGAAAACGAGAGGATGGGGCAATAACTATTCCAGAAAGAAAGAAGGAAGGAGGAGGAGGAGGAAGAGAGCAACGCCGCAACAAATGGAGTGGGATCGGAAACGCAGAACGAGAAAACACAAGGAGGAGGAGGAGGAGAGCTCCGAAGAAAGAAAGAAGCAAACGAAACATGCAAGAGAAGGAGGAGGAGTAAAAGTGGGTCAGGCTGCCAAGCCAGTCTATGCGCGGCGGCGCCCAGCCCCTTCTCCTCCTCCAGCCAGCCAGTCATTCCTCCTCCACCTCCGTCGCCGCCTGGGACTCTTTGGAACCGTGCGGGGAGAGGGGAGAAGGGGGGAACGCAGGCAACACCGACGAGGATCTCAAGGAGGGGGAACGAAAAAATCTTCAGAACATTGGAAGGAACATAGGGTTTGGAGGAAGAAGAATATATTACTCTTCGAATCTAAAAGAACGATATTAGATCAACGCAAAAAACATTCGAAATCTTTTTGAATGCGAAAACATATTCGTGTTTTTTTCCGGCCTTAGAAACGTACATGTACTGTATACCTCCGAAAGAGTGCAGGAGGGAGGGGCGAAAATGCATTGGAGCATGCAAAAAAATCGACACATTTCACGTAACCCATGTCACATATCCTACGTAACGAAACGGACAGAACTGCATGGCCCTCCCGGGGACGAAAGGGGAAGGGGAGCGGGGGCGGAAGGGGACAGAGCTCTGTACAGCATAACCATACGTGGCGCGAGGAGAGGAAGCGGTGCTGGATCTGGGAAGGTGTTTCCCTCCGGTCTTCTCTTTCTTTGTGTGACGTAGTAGAGAGGGGGAGAGAGGGAGAAGCCGAACGGTTCATGTGCGGAGGCGGAGAGCTTGTTTGGCGGAGGTGAAGTGAGGTGAGCTCTCTCTCTCTCTCTCTTCGAGAACGCATACCCCGGCATACACACACGTAGGTAGAGAGAGAGACCGGGGGCTTAAACCGAACCCCCAGGAAAGGAAGGAGAGAGGCAAGCCGAGGGAGAGAAGAGACCGACCGACCGACTACCCTTGAACTTGCGGACGACGACAAAGTAGGTTTCTCCACGCACGCTCAGGCACAACCCTCCCCCTTCCTCTCTCCTCTTTGCACCGTAGTTACGAACTGTTCCAAAGTACTGTACTGTAAGGGAGGAAGGGTGAGACGAAGCAGTTGGTGCAAATGTGAAGAAGATTTAGGGGAGAAGGAGGAAAGACGAGAACTGGAACATGAGCGAAGGAGGGGGGAGAAGAAATAAGAAAAACTGCTTCAGGAAGAGGAGGGGGGGGAGAGGAATCTTTGGGTAAAAGGACGAGAAGAAACGTCAAAAGAATGATGGTGAGAGAGGAACAAGCGGCAGTTGAGCAAGAAGAATGTAACAACGGCGGAAATGGAAGTGATCCCGAAGGCGAAAAGGGAGAAAGGGAGCGGCTATGGGGTTCGAACAGGATCATGTCTAGCCAACGTATTTGATTCCATTTAGGAAAACGAAGTAACTTATAAGCGAACGTAAAAAGCGGGGCCATACGGAGGGACAGTAGCAATGGTGGAATGGCATAAGTCGAACAATAACTTTACGCTGAGCAGTTTCACAACGGTGTTTAAGTAGACTTACGGAATTCTAATACTTTCGTGTACGAAATTACAGACAATGCTTCAAATATTTTCGAGGACTTATCACAAACAATCTGGGTACCCTAAGCGTATTTGTAGTTGACGGGTGATTTGACCTTTTGAAAAAACGTTAAAAATCCCTCTTAGTCGTCGCTCCCCTCCTCCTCGCCGGACTCCTCCTGCTGCTGCCTCTTCTTGCTCTTGTACTGCACCCTCGGCATCTTTCTCTTTGCCCTGGCGGAAGACGCCTGAGAGAATCCTCCGCCGCCCTCCAGGTCGATCTCCGTCTTGCACTCGGGACAGGGGACGCCCTCGGATGCCCCCTTCTTGGCCCCTGCCAGCACGCAGTAGCGGTGGAAGACCACCTCGCAGTGCTCGCAGCGCACCCCGCGCAACACCAGCTTCCCGCAGGTCTTGGAGCCGCACTTGGTCAGCCTGTCCCCGTAGGTGGCCTTGAGGTAGGGCTCCATCTCGGCGATGAACCTTGTGGAGAGAATGTAGCTTACGTGCCCTCGCTGGTCCTCTATCTCGGTCAGCCACTTCTGCTCCTGGAGCCTCCTGAGTATGGCCTCGGCGTCGGTGGTCTTGACAGTGCGCTGCTTGACTCCCTTGGCCACGTTGAGGGCGTTGATCTTGCCGATCTGCCGCTCCTCGCTCTCCACGATGGCCTCCGTCAGCAACTTGAGGTACTGCACCTCGTGTGGCTGGAAATCAAACATGGCGCGGCGGGTGATCTGGTTGGCGTCGGTCGAACGATCAAGGGTGTTGACGAACACGTAGAAGTTGCGGCGGCCGAGCGGCTCTTCGTCCAGCGCCTTGACGATGTTCATGCCCAGGCCCTCGTCGTCCAGCTTTGAGTTGATCGTCTTGATGAACGCCGCGAGGCCTCCAACGCCCAGCTGGTCCATGGTTATCTTGGCTGAAAAGAGCAAAAGAAACTTATTAACTGCTTCCACATTTCTTTTTTTTTAATAACTAAAGGCTCACGGCGATGCTCGGCGTTGCTCTTGTCCCTCCAGTTGTGCGCCACCAGGTAGAGCTTCTTGACCTCGTCCACGTTCATGATCCCCCTGGACATGATGCCCTGCAGGAAGACACGGTGGCGGTTCCCGTAGCTCTCCATCGTTCTCGTTCTCCTGTCGTCTCTGCACTACTAACGGGCAGCCTGCGATGAAAAAAACTTAACAATGTATTGCACGGCACAAAAAAAGGCGTTGACGTTCTAGTCAGTGTTATTTTAATAAATTGATCGTTGTGTGCCATTCACACCCGTGCTGGCAGCCTCACAAAACTGACGCTCTACTAGTATACTGTATGTAGAAAATATCACACAGGTTTCGGGTTGGGCGAGCCCGAGGAATGCGATCCATATTTTTTGTGTCTGGATTCTTGTGACGTGCGTAAGAACAATCCCCAAAGTGCACAGTCTCGTATTGTCCGTTCAGCCGGCCTTTCCAATCTCCATCTTCTTCTGCATGATCTTGGCCGAGCTGTACACCATCTTGTCCAGGATCCCTGCCACGGTGAAAACCCCGCCAATAATGGCGCACAGCCCAGTGGCGAAGTGACCGAACGACTTCTCCTTCTCGCTGTACTTGACCATGAAGGGCGCCAGCTCGTAAGAGAAGAAGACCCCCGGCATGCCGGTCTCTCCGGACATGGCAGAGACCACCTTCTGGTGTCGCGTAACAGAGTACTGGTTGGTCAGGAAGACGCTGCCGTCGGCGCGAGAGTAGGTGGTGGGCACCACCTTGAGGTAGTACTGGAACATGGTGGCGCCGCGGTCGGCGAAGCCCACCACAGAGTCGAGAGGGGGCGCCTTCCTGCCTTCCACGTGTCGGCCGAAGGAGAGGTGTCGGATGGTGTGCGTCAGGTTGAAGTCTGTGGAGGAGAATGGCTGCACGTCGTGCACGTGCACGTGGTTGATGGAGAAGGATCTGCCGGGGCCGATGTGGAAGCTGCCGCCCACCCGGTTCACCTCCAGGTAGCCGTAGATCTGGCAGCCCTCCTTGAGGGCCTTCTCGTCTTCCAGCGAGCCGTGCTCTCCCTTGCACTGGTCGATGCCGCGAGGGTCGAACTTCCAGGACTTTCTGGAGTAGGCAGTCCTGACCTCCTCGCAGGTGTTGCAGCACTTCTTTGCCTCCGTCTCGGCCCCGTAGCAGCTGCCGCACTTGACCACCTCGGCCACCTCCTTCCCCGCCGCGTCGGACTTGGTCTTGTTGACGATCTTGGCGGCCTCCCCCAGCTTCTGCTCCCTCCTGGCGTCCTCCAGCGGCCTCCCCTCCAGGTCCAGCCTCCTCTTGTAGACGTTGTGCTCGATGCCGATGTGTTGCTCGCCGCTGACGTCCATGGCGTCCAGGCTCAGGTAGTCGCAGGAGATCCTGTGCACCGTCAGGTCGAAGTTGATCTTGAGCTTCTCCCCCCTGGAGGTGTCCACAAAGAGCTCCTCGGCCACCTGCGGCTGCAGGAAGTCACGGATCTCGGCGGCGAACAGCAGGATCATGATGATGGCCGAGGCCACGGTGATGGCGCCCCCCGCCGCCGTCTGCACGCGGAAGTCCTCCAGGGTCTTTGGATAGGCGTCCAGGCGGCGCACGGCAATCCAGAAGGAGGACATGCTCACGGGGAGGGGGAGGACTTGGCGCCCGACAGGGGACTCCCCAAGGAGGAGGACAACCACACACCAAGACCAAGAAAAAGGGGGCAACGGATCGTAAGGATCCCGCACACCTGGCACAGCCTCAGGGCTCAGGGCTCAGGGCTCAGGGGACAGGCAACAGGCTTTCTTGATATGCACCATAAGATCTTGATGCGGATTGCGGAGTTTGCAGAGAGTTGTTGCAAAATGCAAATATTTTTTGCCGAATGCCGAATTGCCGATCCAGTTGTCAAAAAGAAACGAAAGTTTATGTACTTTTTTGTAGGGCGTTTGCCAAGTGACAAATGGAATAATGGATAATTCTCTATCAGGGCGGGAACAAGTGCTTGCGACACTTTCTTCTTGCAAGAAAAGCGTCAAAAACATACTTATCGTGATTTCGCTTTTCGCTTGCTGGGCCACTAATTCGAATGTATATTTGTGCGATTGTTAAAATAATAATTGCATATATATTGCTGGTACACTTTATTTGTTGTTTCTGTTCTGAAGTGCACTTCCCCTTTTTTGATTGGCTCCTCCTCCTTTCCTCAACTTGTTTCGGCCAATCAGACGTTTATTTGGGCGCGGCCAAATCGGTTCCCGCCTGGGCCGATCTCTCTCTGCGGCCGATTTGGCTGCCCTTCTTCGCCCTTGAGGACAGCGTCTTTGCAACATGGCGCGGCGGCCAAAACAGGCAGCAAAAGGCGGCGCAGAAAGCACATAAGGGTGACCATAAGATGTAATGTCCCATTTAGTAAGCTAGTTATTTTGCTTTTTATATAAAAATACTGCAACTAAGGACCAAGCTACAAAACAACAAACAAAAAAAGCAAAAACCATATCTCCTCTTTTGGAAGGAACACAAGTAAATAAAATTTGGGAACTTTTTATCCGTAAACCAATTGCTTTCTTGTTGCCGGCCTGGTCACTGAAGGACACAAAAAAACACAGGCGACTCCTTTAAGCGCCGCTTGCGCCGCGCCGACTTCTCCATGAAGTTGTCCCTGTTGCGCGCCAACGCCGCCTCCAGGAGGTGGGACGACGCCAGCCAGGGCGTCTAAGACGCCAGCGCGCCCGACACAGTTATAAGTGAGGCGTCCGCCATGTCGTCCTCCGCCGGTTCACGTCTGTCCGTCTCCGGCGACGCCTCGGCCTCCAACCGGCGCAGCCTGAGGTCCTCTGACCCCGCGCCGGCGCCCCTGGTTGGCGCCTCCAAGAGGAAGCAGTCCGTGCCCACCAGCACAAAGAATCTCAAGGAGGAGGAGGCCAGAAGGTGAGTGGCCTTTGTCTCGACGTTGAGGGGGAGCTCGTTCATCATGAGTTGTCCCCACTTTTCAGCCGGCCCAAGGTCCACGCCCAGCGTAAGTTTGCCCAGGGCCAGAGCGGGCCATCCTCCGCCTCTTCCAGCCCGGTCAAGGTCCCCAGCAGGGTGACGCCTGGCGCGGGGGGGAGGGGCTCCTCCTCGTCCTCCACCGCCTCCGGGCCCACCGGGGGGAACGGCGCCGCGCTCTCCTCCGGGGCCGCAGGGAACCTCCGCACCGGGGAGAGGCCAAAGACGGAGGATTTTCTCACCTTTCTCTGCCTTAGAGGTAACGCCGGCTTTAGTATTTCCTTGCCACCTTGCTCAATTTCTTTTATGCTGTCTGTAGGCACTCCCCTTTGTCCTCCCGAACTGGACTTCTTCAACAAGGCCTCCTTGGAGAACCTTCCCAACGACTCCAGCGAGGAGGAGTCCAGCGAGCACAACAACGGCGACGGCGGCGGAGGCATGGCCGCCAGGAAGACCGTCATTCGGAGGATAGAGAGCAAGAAGGACTCCGGCAAGAAGAAGGCCGCCGCCCAGCAAACGGGAAAAAAGTTGCCCGCCTCCGTGCAGGCTTTGAAAAAGAAGTACACGGAGCAGCGGCTGGCCAAAAAGGTGGTCTCCAAGACCATCCCTTCTTCCCGGCGGACAAGGTCCCAGACTGAGGACGGCCAGCTGTCTCCCCCCGCCGTCGGGGCCAGGAAGGGCAAGGGCGGAAGCGTCTCAACCCGACGTGGAGCGGGCAACAACGGCGTGGCCGAGAAGAAGAAGGGCGACCGCGCCGCTTCTCCCACCAAGTCTCGAGTGGAGTTGTCCGCCGCCGCGCGGAAGCCGTCAGCCGCCGCTCTGGCTGCCAAGCGCAAGACGCGCATGGCCACCCTGACCGCCGCCTCCAGCCGCGTATCCCGCATGCTGACCCGCCTGACGCCGCGCGGAACCACAAACGCCGCCTTCGTCCGCAGCACCAAGAAGATCTCCCTGGCCGGGCGGTCGCTGCGCGGCAGGGACATCTCAGTCAGCTCGGACGAGGAGGAGGACGAGGAGACGGAGGAGGAGAAGAGGAAGAAGAAGACACCGCCAAAGAGGAGGCTCAAGAGCAGGCAGAGCTTTGGAGGGGCCTCAAAGAAGGGAGGCGACGCCGAGTCAGAGTCGGACGCAGATGAGGAGACCTCTTCCAGGGACTCTAGCCGCAAGAGGACTGATCTGAAGAAGAAGCTCCACTCTCACTCCTCCTTGGTCAAGAAGCGGGAGGGCAGATCGGCCAGCAGGGACAGCAGCGACTCCAGCCACCACCAGCACCAGCGGAGAAAGTCCCGCCACCTCCATCCCGAGGATGGAGGGGCGTCGTCGTCCAAGGAGTCCACCCCGGTGAGGAAGGTGCTCAGGAGGGAGGCGGAGCTAAAGCGGCTCAGGGAATCCTCGGGCGGGCACACCTCGGAGTCGGACAGGAGGAAGTCCAAGAAGGAGAAGTCCAAGCAGAGTCTCAAAGAGCTGCAGGACATGTTGCTGTTGGAGGCCAAGAAGAAGATATCAGATCCGGAGGTGGACGGGAAGCAGGTGGCGGGAGACTCCGACACCGGAGACTCTGGAGAAAGAATAACAATCTCGCAAAAGACTGGCTACATCCAGGTAATAATGATACAGGTCTTTGACGTTTGAATGTCGGGATTTTTGTTGGTGTTATTCTTTGTTGTTGAATAGTACCTGAGAATACTTCTTGTTGAATTTCCCTTTTAGGTGAAGCCTCGCAAGTCCACTGACCAGTCCCCTGACGACGAGGTGACCATCATCTCCGCCGCCAACCCAGCCGTCTTGGGACCGAGCGGCCGCAGACTCAGCAAGGGCAGCGAGAGGACTCCGACGCCCCCGCGCAAGATCCTCCCCAAGCCTGCGGAGCCCTCTTCCACTTCTTCCTCGTCTTCCAGCAATCCCGCCGCTCCCCGCAGCCACCTCCCGGTGGGGGTGATCGGGGCCGCCGCCGTCTCGTCGGTCGCCGCCAGGGGAGTCCCCGTCAAGCCCACCAGCAACGGCGGGGCAGCCCAGCAGGTCCCGCTCAACCAGCCCCTCGTCATCAACACCGGTTTCCCCGCCTCGGCCGTACCGAAGCAGCAGATAATTGCGATGCCGCTACAGGTGACGACAAATCCGTCGGCGGGCAACAATTGTCCCTCTGGAAACAAGTCAGCATCTCAGCAGCAAGGAGAACAGCCCTCGAAGGGAGGATCGGCGGCGAAGAGACCGAACGTTGCAGTAACTCAACCTTTGCAAACGGGCAGCAACAACTCCAAGGCCTCCAAGGCTGGCAATCCCGGCTCACATTCCACTGCTGCCTCGGGCTCTTCCAACCCCCAACAATTGGTTTCTCCAGGACCTCCCATGCTATCACCTCAAGAGGCCGACAAAGCGGAAAACGCCAAAAAGCAGAGCAACAACCCCAACACGAAAGCAGCCGCAGAGGGCAACGGCGCCAAGAATCCCTCTTCCGAATCTCGAAAAAAGTCGGGCAACCCGTCTCACCAACCAAAGTTACCGGACCTCCAGGCCCAACAGCAGCAAGTCCTTCAGCAACAGCAGATGCAGCACAACATGCAGCAACAGCAGCAGATGCAGCAGAGCATGAACCCCGCCATGTACCCCCAGGTCGTGCAAGGGAACCCTGCCATGCAACAGCAGCAGCAGCAATACTCTGCGCGTCCCCCTATGATGCAGGCTCCCCAGCACTTTGTACAGCCTTACCCCTCCGCAGTGCCAATGCAACAGTATCCCCAGCAGGGAGCTTATGGCTACCCGAACCAGCAGGGGTTTTATCCTCAGCAGATGCAGCCCATGATGGGCCAGATGCAGCAGCCTTTCTCTCAAATTCCACCAGGATATGCGCCTCTTGGCAGCCAGGAGCACCCGCAGCAGCATTCTCAACAGCAGCCGCAGCATGCCATGCAGCAGCCACAACAGGCCCAACAGCAGCAACAGCACGTTAAAAATGTTGCTGCGTCGTCTACGTCCCAAGGTTCCAACAGCTCAAGCGCGAAAACACCCGTCAGCAAATCTCAGGCGAAACAAGAGGCCAAGCAGAAATCGATCTTTTCCAAAGCAACGACGTCATCGACCCTCCAAAGAAGCGAATCAAAGTCTGAATCTTCCTCGTCATTTAGAGTGGAAAATGAGGCGAGCCCCTACGCATTCGAGGAGGCTTCGGAACAGCAGCCCAAGGTGCCATACAGAAAACCCACAGCCTCCACTTCGAATCCCAAGGCAAGCTCTTCCAAAGAATCCTCAAAGAGACAGCAGCACCCCCAACAGGGGTCAGGGAGGAAATCCTCAACAGCCCCCATCGCGTCGACGTCTGGCGCTGCCACCGTCCAATGCAACCTGGAGAACGCCAAGGAGATGGGGAGCTCCATTCCCATCCCCAAGGAGCTCGCCAACCAGCTGGCTGCCCAAGCCAAGAAGGAGGGAACGAGCGGGAACAGCGAAATGACCTACTTCATCCCTCTACAGAGCAGCAGCGGCCAGTCCTTTGGGGTTGCCGTCAAGCTAGGGACCGAGGGACCGGACGGGCCAAACCAGAAGGTGATCATGAAGGCCAAACTGGTGACCCAGCCCAGCGGGAAGCCAGTCGGGGCAAGGGTCATCGGAGCCAAGGAGTCCACTTCCGCCAAAGAGTCCTCTTCAACTCCCGGCCCTAGTGGAACAAAGGCAAAGACGTCCCCGAAGTCCACTAGCGCATCAGGAAAGAAGTTTGCTAGGATGCCCATGGCCAGCCCGGCTTCTCCCAAGAGGGCTGTGGACAGCAGCGACAGCGACGACAGCAGCAGGCCCAGCACCAGCACCGGCCGCATGGGCTCTCCGGACTCCTTCCGATCCAAGAAGTCAAAGTATCAGCGGAGAGATTCCGAGCAGCAGTCTTCAACCGAGCAGCGCCGCGACGAGTCCGAGTGCTGCCTCGGCAACGTGGAGACCATGGAGAAGTTCCCCAAGCTCGGTCACCACGCGCACCTGGTCGACGCCCCCGTCTACACGCCCACAGAGAAGGAATTCAAGGACCCCATGAAGTTCATCCAGAGCATCCGGAAGGAGGCCGAACAGTTCGGCGTGTGCCGCGTCGTCCCGCCCAGCTCCTTCAAGCCCGAGTGCAACGTGGACGACGACATGCGCTTCACCGCATACAACCAGATGGTGCACAAGATGATGAACCGTTGGGGCCCCAACGCCAAGGAGATGGCGGCCATCAGGAAGTACCTGGAGACGCAGAACGTGGTCATCAAGACGCACCCTTTGGTCGGAGGGGTGGAGATCGATCTGCCGGCGCTCTACCACGCAGTGCAGAGCTTCGGAGGCCTGACCGAAGTCATCCAGAGGAAACGCTGGGGCAAGATCGCAGACTACCTGCGCATCCCCAAGGGCACCCAGGACAGGGGCAACAAGCTGGACGACATCTATTGCAAGTACCTGCTTCCGTACGACACGCTCAGCTCGGTGGAGCGCGAGGAGCTGCTGCGGCTGGTGGAGGAAGAGTTCGAGGAGACCTACAAGCGAAAGCTGGAGCGGTCTCGCAGCGGAGAGGACGACGAGGACGCGGAGGAGGAGAGCGAGGAGGAGGACGAGGACATGGAGTGCGTCGTCAAGGGAAAAAGCACCTCGCTCTCGCAGTTCTTCCGGGTGGCGCGCAACCTTATGGCCATGATGTTCAAGCAGTCGGACCCTGAGCCGCGCGAGGTGGAGGAGGAGTACTGGCGCCTCGTGTTGGAACGAGATGCCCACGTCCAGGTCCAGCAGGGCTCCATAGACACGGGAGACGAGGGATTTGGGTTTCCCACTACCCGAGCCTCCTCTTGCGGCAGACACGCCTGGAACCTTAAAATCCTGTCCAACAACCCTCGCTCCCTCCTTCGTTGCATGGGTCCGGTCATGGGAGTGACGGTGCCCACGATCAACGTGGGGATGGTCTTCACCGGCGGCTGCTGGTACCGAGACCCGCACGGGCTGCCCTGGGTGGAGTACCACCACACCGGGTCGCCCAAGGTCTGGTACGGAGTCCCTGACTCGCATAGCATCGCGTTCTACACGGCCATGAAGCAGCTCGTGCCCACCTTCTGCAGAAACAAGAAAATCTGGCTGCCCGCCGACACTGCCATGGTAAGGAACATTGCTGGTATCATTCATTGGCATGTTTCAAAGCCACAACCTCGCCACTTGTACACTTGAGAGTTGAAATACCTGTTGACTATGCAGTAATAGGTGTCTTACTTCCAGGATATTTCGATTTATCCTATCCCCTTTTAATTTTCTCGTGAATTATCCTTTGTCCCTCAGGTCCCTCCCAACCTGCTAGTCAAGTACGGCGTGTCCGTGTGCCGCGCCGTTCAGCATCCGGGCGAGTTCCTGGTCGTCTTCCCCAAGACCTTCACCTCGTACATCTGCTCCGGCTACAGCGTCTCCGAGAGCGTCTACTTCGCCCCGCGCGACTACCTGGACCTGGCAGAGGACGAGTTCAGGGCCATCCGAGAGAGCTGCGAGCCCATGATGTTCCCGCTCCCTCGCCTGCTGCTGGCGATCGCCCAGGACGAGGTCACCACCAGGGCCACGCTCAGGCGAGTCAGGCCGTTCCTCGAGAGGATGCGGGACAACGAGTACGTCAAGCGGACCATGCTGTCGGACCTGGGCGTCAAGGGCTCGGAGCGGATCGTGCTCAGGACGAAGAAGCAGGACCAGGAGGACGAATACGAGTGCGAGATATGCAGCGAGAACCTATACGTTTCCTACGTGAGTACAAAAGTATACGTTTTCCGTCAAATCAGAAAAATAATGCTTGTTCATTTTATCGCTTCAGATGTGCGACGTCAAGGAAGACACCTACTACTGCATGCAGCACGCCATCGAGTACCTGCAGGAGAAGAAGATCGCCCAGCGTAAGCACTGCAAGCTCCTGTACACGCACAGCAAGGAGGAGATCTCCGCCGTCATCAAGGCCGTCAACCGCCGCCTCAACGCCTCAGACGAGTCCTCCTCCGAGGACGAAGACGAGGACGGAGGCCCTACCGTCAAGCGGGCCTACAACGTCCGCCGAAGCGCCAACGCCGAGCAGGCAATGTCCTCCGAGAGCGTCCTGGCCGCCTCAGTCGCCGCAGCAGTTTCCGCCTCTGTCTCAGGGAAGGGCAAGGGCGGCGCCGGCAAGAGGAAGAACAGTGCCACCGGGAGCACGGCCAGCAGCAAGGGAGGAGGAGGAGGCTCCGTGGAGTCTGACGAGGACGAGGTCACCTTCAACGTGGGCAAGAGCGCAAAGATCAGGAGGAAGGAGCAAGAGGAGAAGTTCATGAAGAAGGTATCGAAGCCGATCGCCTCCTCCAGGAAGGGGAGGGACGGCGACGACGACACCCCGCCGCCCTCCACCTCGGGATGGGTCAAAAAGGTGGCGGCCAAGAAGGGCGGGAGTCCCTCCTCCTCCTCCGAAGCGTCGACGTCTGCTTCGGCCGGCGGCAAACGAAAGAGCTCCTCCGGGGCAGCCTCCAAGCAGGAGAAGGAGGCGGCGGCGGCCAAAAAGGCAAAGGAGAAGAAGGAGAAGGCGGCGGCCAAGAAGCAGAAGCAGAAGAAGGAGGCGGAGAAGAAGGAGGCGGCCGCAGCGGCAGCCTCTTCCTCGTCTTCCACAACAGCGAAGCGGAGGAAGACCAAGGCTCGAAAGGCTGCTCAGGACAAGCACGGGAACCTGACGGTGGAGATCCTGGACATGCTGCTGTCGGCGTCGGAGGAGGAGAGCGGAGACAGCGGAGACAGCGACGACGGATCAGACGAGTCCTGGAAGTAGATCGGAGGAGGAGAAATTATGAAAACAGAGAATTATATCAGTATTCACGGAGTATGCACGATAGAAACATACGAATCTTCCCATTCCCTTACCTACAATCTAACATAACCAAAATGTGTCTCCCTCAACCCCATCCATGCAGTAGATATTTTTTAGCCATACAAACAACCCTTATTCCCCCGCCCTGCCAATTATCATACCACCTATACGCATATACGAGTATTTACGTGCGCATCAACTGTATGACTTTAAAAGGAAAAGTCGTTTGAAATGAAATTAAACTCATATTCACATTGTGCATTGCAGCGTGTCTGTCGCAACTGAACGGTTTTTTTCCTTCTTCGTTTTATTCATATGGAAATATGCTGGTTCAATTCTCCCAAGCTTTGGGTAGGCATAGGAAAACACCTAGCGAATTTTCCTCAAATCTTTTTTCTGGCAGCATCGTGATAAAATTTATTATCCCTCTCGAGATCGCACAAAGTTTAATACGCGTTTCTCATTGGCAGCCAAGTTTCCTCTTTCGGGTCTCTGGGTGGAAGCATCTCATTACACTCCGCCACGCTACGCAGATGTACCAGGCAGCACTTGTATTTGGTACTACCATACGTACTTGTGTAAAAAAAAATACTGCGCATAAAAACACGTTTTTCCCAATTCCGCTTGGCAACATCCATATTGTAGGAGTGAATGATAGGTATGTACGTAGTACGTAAGTGGCGCTGGTGGGAATTCCCCAGGTTCTCCTTTTCCTTAACTCTCTCCAAACCTTCTTTTATTTCCCCCCTCTTCTCCTTGTTTGGAACCTTCCCGTACTTTTGGTGAGATGCAGAGAGGCCTATAACCAGACAGCGCATTAATCCCACGTAGGAGCAGGATTATTTCTCTTTTACGATTTTTTTTCCTCCGAACAAAAAAACTGGGAGGAACAAGGAGTGGGAAAGGGAACGATGTTGATGCCTCAGCACTCTAATCTAATAGTGGGCAATCATCGGGAGGGGAGAGAAAGGAGGAAGGAGAGCGTATACGGCATAAGAGGTCCCCTCTCCTCTCCACCTTCTTCCACCTTTGCAGCAGTTTGTGCATGAACCTAAGCCGCGCTTTGCTAACCTGGCAGTGAAAGGGGATCTTGCGCTTTTTTTATTTTATTCAGGCCAACCCTCCTCTTCCCCTCATGCCTCTTGCCGGCGGCGACCGGCCCGGGGGATGGAGGGTGGCAGTGCCAGCGCCTCCGAAACCATCATGGCACCAGCCAAGTCTCTCCCCTCTTCTCCTTCCCCTTTCTCCTTTTTCTTGGGGTGCCACCAAGGAGGAGGAGGGGGAGGGAGAATCCCCCACTCGTCTCCGGAGGAAGGATGACAGCGAGGAGGAGTAGGGAAAGATGGTACGGACCAGCACCGTCTCCAAGAAGAAGACCAAAAAAATCCCCCGCGGCTGCGGTGGGTAGTGCCCCCCCCCCCCGGGGGCCGGGGGGGCGGCCAGGGGCCGGCCCCGCCG
>JAAUYJ010012304.1_pt1 | contig 17602 bp, 20 predicted proteins | sample 7278031 | NCBI WGS metagenome assembly JAAUYJ01 (sample SAMN14350222, study PRJNA611818) | marine sediment metagenome | isolation source: surface marine sediment (1.8m) | place: French Polynesia: Moorea | collected 2018-08 | reverse complement strand
CCTGGGGTCTACCTGGTCAACGTTCAGTTGCCCAGGGCCGAACTAAGGCATGCCAATTTCAGTGGTGCCAGCCTGACATTTGCAGACCTTAGCGGCAGCGATGCATCTGGTGCAGATTTCACAGGTATCCAATCGTATGCTGCCAATTTCAGCCGCGCTCAACTCGACGGGGCAAACCTAGAGAGCAGCGATTTTACGGGCGCCAACCTCAACGGCGCCCACCTGGAAAAGGCGAACCTGAGAGGCGCCAAAATGGAAGGTACGACCTTCAGCGGCGCCGATATGTCGATGGCGATTTTGACCGACACAGACCTGAGCCAAGCTGACCTGAGAAATGCGCGAAGCTTGTCCCAAGCTCAGCTCGACCAAGCATGGGCATGGCGTCTGCATCCGCCGTGGCTCCCAGACGGTCTGACCATGACTCGTTTGTGCAGCGGCACCGACGAGCAGAAAGTGGCATTCTACAGAGCACGCTACCGCGATCATCCACCTGTGCTGCATATCCCTCCAGACTGCTGACCGAGTGATGCTCATCGCCGCCGCACTCTTGCCAAACAGCGGCGGACAGTCAGACTTGACAACGGATCATCGCAAAAGGAGTCATGCCGAGCTTCCCCTCCGAAGTCGAAGTCGCCGTGGTCGGCGCCGGCGCCGCCGGGCTCGCCGCGGCGCGGACGCTGCGCGAGGCGGGCGTCGGCTTCGCGCTGCTCGAGGCCTCGCACCGCATCGGCGGGCGCGCCTACACCGAGGAGGTGGCACCGGGGACGCCGTTCGATCTGGGCTGCCACTGGCTGCACTCGGCGAGCCGCAATCCCTTCGTCGCGATCGCCGACGAGCTCGGCATCGCCTACACCAAGGAAGGCTTCAGCCGAGGTCTCTGCCGCGACGGCGCCTGGGCGAGCGATGCGGAAGTGCAGCGCGGAATGGACTTCTTCGACGACTGCTTCAAGGCGATCCACGAGGCCGCACAACAGGGCCGCGAGGCCTCGCTGGCCGACGTGACGGAGCGGGAGAGCGAATGGACGCCGCTGTTCGACTACCTCATTTCCCTCTGGTCCTCGCTCGACAGCGATCAGGTCTCGGTCATGGACTTCGACAACTACGTCGACACCGAGGAGAACTGGCCGGTCAAGGACGGCTACGGCACGCTGATCGCCCGTTGGGCCGGCGACACGCAGGTCGCGCTCAATAGCGCGGTGCGCGAAATCGATTGGTCGGGCCGGAAGCTCCGCCTGACCACGCCCCGGGGCGAGCTCCGCGCCGAGCGAGTCATCATCACCGTGTCGACCGGCATCCTCGGCGGCGGCGACATCCGCTTCACGCCCGCCTTGCCAGACTGGAAGCAGGCGGCGATCGCCGCGCTGCCGCTCGGCAACCACAACCGCATCTGCCTGATCTTCGAGCGCAACGTCTTCGGTCCGGAGCATGCCCGTGGCGCGCTGGTCACTTCCGGCGACAGCGAGCCCATGCACCTGCGCATCCGGCCCTTCGGCTTCGACTACGTCGTCGGCATGACCGGCGGCCGTTTCGCCGACTGGCTCGAGCGGGCCGGGACCGAGGCCTCGGCCGACCTCGCGAAGGAGTATCTGGCGAGTGCCTTCGGCTCTGATATCGCCAAGCAGGTGGCGCGCAGCAACGTGACGGCCTGGCGCGGCGATCCCTGGGTCAGAGGCGCTTACGCCGCGGCCTCGCCGGGCCAGGCGCACCAGCGCGCGGCCCTCGCGCGGCCGATCGACGAGCGCCTGTTCTTCGCCGGCGAAGCGACCTCCCCCGATTTCTTCTCCACCGCGCACGGCGCCTATCTGACCGGCATCGCGACCGCCAAGACGATTGCCGCGCTGAACGCGCGCCGCAACAGCGCGCGCTAAGTCTGCGCAGGGCCGCGCCCCGCCACGCGCGAAAAAATTCTCGACTGAAACAATTTTTCCGTTGTGCCGGGTCCCCCGAATCACGCTATATCTGCACTTACTGGGGTCTCCACTACTACATATTGAGGGACGGACATGCGGGCATTTTGCGCCGTCGTTTTGGGATTCGGGCTAGGTCTCGCCGGAGCCATCGATCACATCGTCGTCTCGCCGGCCGCCGCGTCGACGGCAAAGCCGGTGCCCGAATGGGCGAAGGACACACCTTGGATGGGCGCGCTCGACTGGGCCGGCGCCAGGCTGACGGCCTGCAAGGAGGCCTCCGGGTATCGACGTTCGGTCGCCTGCGACCGCTTCGTCGCCGAGGCTATCGACAGGGTTTTCGGCGCGGCAGAGTTCAAGGACGGCACGGACTACGTCCAGGGCCGCCGAGTGGTCGGGAAGCTGAGCGCCGGTCATGCCAAGTGGCGCCGGATCGGCAGCGCCGGGGACCAGAAGGCGCTCGACGAGGCCCGTTCCCATGCCGACGCGGGCGACGCCGTCGTCGCGGTGCTGCCCGGCTCGTACCAGGGACAGCTTGCGCTCGTGCTGCCCGGACCGGCGACCGGCTCCAAGGCCTGGAAGCGCCGCGTGCCGAACGCGGCCAGCCTGTTCCGCGACAACAACGCGCGTTCCTTCATCGGCCGGCCGCTGTCCTACGCCTTCAGCAGCGCGAAGATGTCGGAGGTATCGCTCTACGTGCGCGAGGCCGAGGCCGCGACCGCCACGGCCGACGCGGCGCCCAGCATCCCGGGGCGTTCCGAGGAAACGCAGAACGAAGAGCTCGGCAGCCTCTTGTCGGAGTTCCGAAGCGGCGCTCCGGCGCAGCAACCCGACCCCGCGGCCGAACCGGCCGACGACACCGCAACGCTCGCCGAGCCGGAAGAAGCCGCACCGTCGGCGCCGGTCGCCGCCGCCGAGGAACCCGTCGCGCCCAAGGAAGAGGTCTTCGTCGACGTCAAGGTGGCGACGCCGCCTGCCGCCGTCGAGAGCGAGGCGGCGCCGGGGCCGCGCGGCGACGAGCTCGACCCCGAGAAGGTGCTCAACGCGCGGGTTTCGGGCACCTGGTGCAAGTCGGGCATATTCGGTTCCAAGTCGGCGACCTCGGCGGTGCTGATCGACGGCTACGGCAAGAAGCTGAGCTGGGGCGTGATCGAGCGGGCCAACGTCCGGTCGTTCCGCGCGACCGATTCCAAGCCGATCCTGGGCATGATCCAGGAGGGCGAGATCATCGGCATCACCTTCCCCGCCGCGCGCTCGGCCAACACCAGTTACACCGCCTTCTTCATCATGGTCGGATTCGACACGCTGTTCGAGAGCCACGTCTTCGACAACAAGTCGCACCAGGTCTTCGAGAAGAACCTGACCTGGCGCCGCTGTGCCGATCAGGTGTCGAGTCTGAAATGAGGGCGTAGTGCTGATTCGCTCGGTCCGCGGGTCCCGATTGGTCCGGGCCCAAGATCGGTCTACAATGCGGCATCCCGTTATGGAGGATGCCGATGACCAAGCGCTTGGACCAGGCGATCTCCAAGGTCCGCAAGCTTTCCCCTGACCGGCAGGAGGACGCTGCCGACCTACTGTTCAGCCTGCTGGAGCAGGAGGAAGCGATCCCGGCGCCTTTGACGCCAGAGCAGGTAGAGCAGGTCAAGGCCGCCATCAAGCGGGCCGACGCCGGTGACTTCGCAAGCGACGAGGACGTCGAGGCGGTGTTCAAGAAATATGGAGCATAAGGCTTCGGTACGACTCTGTCGCCCTTGCCGACCTGGACGAGATCCTCGGCTACATCGCCCAGCACAACCCTTCAGCCGCGATCGAGACGGTACGCTATATCCGCCACTGCGTTGAGAGGCTGGGTGAGTTTCCTCGTTCCGGCAGGCTGGGGCACGTCGAGGATACCCGAGAGCTGGTAGTGCCAGGACTGCCCTACATCGTTGTCTACCGCATCACGGATGAGGCCGTGGAGATACTCGCCGTCCTCCACGGTGCGAAGGATCGCTGACCCATGACGCAACGAAGATGGGAAGCACCGCACCTTGCTCGAAAGGCCGTTCGGGTTTGTCAGAACTCGCCGGGATCAGGGCGAGCGATCCTCATGCTTCGACAAGCTCAGCATGAGGGTGAGAGAGACTGCATCGGGAGCCTCCTCATCCTGAGCCTGTCGAAGGATGAGGATCGCTGGTTCCAACAAGTCACTCTGCAGTGATTCGTGTCGGAGCCCCCGGTCAGGAGATCGACCCGACCCCATAGCTCCCCGTCAGCAGCCTCCCTTCCGCGAAGCGGCTGCCGCGGTAGGGCGCGATGTCGACGTCGGGCGTCTGGCCGAGCAAGGACTGGGCCAGCACCAGCCCCACCGCGGGGGCGAGCTTGAAGCCGTGGCCGGAGAAGCCGTAAGCGAGCGTCAGGCCCTCGACGCCGTCGACCGGCCCGAGCACCGGGTTCCAGTCGGGCGTGATGTCGTAGGCGCCGACCCAGCTCGCGGTCAGCGCCGCCTCGGCGAAGCTGGCCATGCGATGGGCGACCTGGCGGCCCTGATGCAGCACGAAGTCTTCGCCGACGTTCTCCTCCATCAGGTCGGGCGCGGCGATCGGGTCGCCGTGGTCGCCGGTGCCGACCAGCGCGACGCCGCCGGTGGCCGGGCGGAAGTACATCTTGTTCGCCGTGGTCAGGTCCTTCACCACCGGCAGCTCGCGCCGGTAGGGCGCGCCAGCCTCGAAGGTCAGCACGATGTGGCGCGAGACCTCCAGCGCGATGTCGATCCCGGCCGCTTCGGTCAGGTCGCGGGTCCAGGGCCCGACGGCTGAGACGACCAAGGGCGCGTGCAACGCGCCCTGAGACGTGTTGACCCCCGTCACCCGGCCGCCGTCCAGCAGTAGCGACTCGACCGGGCAGCCCGACCTGACCTCGACTCCCTTGAGGCGCGCGGCGCGCAGCAGCGCGCTGGTGGTGAGATAGGGGTCGGCGTAGCCCGAACCCGGCTCGTAGCCGACCACCGCGACGTCGTCGAGCGACAGCAGCGGGTGCAGCTCGCGCGCCTGCGCGGCGTCGATCACCCAGGTCTCGGCGCCGACGTCGGCCTGCATCGAGAGGTTGTCGCGCAGCCGCTCGGCGAAGTCGCCCTCCGGCGCCAGGATCAGGTAGCCCGAGTTGACGAAGCCGCAGTCGGCCTCCGGGTCCTCGAGCCAGTCGGCGAAGTCCGCGAAGATCTTCAGGCTGCGCAGGGTCAGCGCCGTGTTCGAGGCCACCGAATAGTGGCTGCGCACGATGGCGCAGGACTTGGCCGTGCCGCCGCTGCAGATCTCGCCGCGCTCGACGACGCAGACCTTGAGGCCGCCCAGCTTGGCCAAGTGGAAAGCGGTCGAGGCGCCGACCACGCCGCTGCCGATCACGATGGCATCATAGCTCTCGGGCATAAATCACTTCCATAAGCCGCTGCTCGGATCCGCCTCAGCATAGGCCCCGAAAGCGCCGCCGGGTGCTCCCTAAGCGCCCGAGATAGCGCCATTTTCGACGATTCGAGCCGAGCCCGCGCTTGTCACATCCCTCGCCCAGACTTGACACACGCCAGTCGCACGACCTGTGCCTACATAGCGCTCGAGACACGGAGCCGAAACCGAGAGGAGTGTGGCATGACGGGTATCCAAAAAGTCGCGGCGATCATCGCAGCGATCTTCATGCTCACGGCCGGACTCGCCGCCTGCGATCAAAGCCCGCAACAGGGCGGCGAAAGCCCACCGAGCGAACAACCCAGTCAGCAGCAGTAACCGGGGGTCGGTACAGCCTGGCAGACGACCCACCGGTTGGGGGGCGCGGGGCTGACCGTCCCTTGCCTCGCGCTCTCCTCCCCCCTTCCCTTCTCCTACTCGCTTACGCCGCCGCGCGGGGCACGTCGGCGCGCGGCAGGATCAGGGCGGCAAAAGCCAGGATCGCGGACAGGACCGCCAACAAGACGTAGAGCCGGGTGAAGCCCGCGCCCGGGTCGTGCAGCCAGGCGATGGCCGGCACGGCCAGCGCGCCGACCCCCAGGGCGATCACGTACTTCACCGCGTAGAAGCGCGCCCGCCAGGCGGCCGCGGAGTAGCGCGCGACCAGCGTGTCGGTGATCGGAATCTCGCCGAACACGACCATCATCAGGCCGAGCACGATCGGCAGGGCGGGCGCGCCGGTGATCGTCACCACCAGCACCAGCAACGGCACCTGCAGCGCCGGCAGAATCGCGGCCAGCGGCTTCAGGGGATAGCGGTCGATCAGCCAGCCGACCGCAATCTGCGTGAAGGCCGCGGCCGCGAAGATCGCCGAGGCGAGGCCACCGGCGCCCAAGGGCCCGTCGAGCCAGCCGGCCATCTGATCGTCGATCAGCTTGGGCAGCGAGATGGTGGTGATATTGAAGATCAGCCCGCCGAAGAAAGCCGAGGCCAGCAGGAACACGAAGACCCGCTTCAGCGCGCCGGCATCCAGCGCGCCGCCCTGCCCCGAGCCCTTGGCCGCGGCCTCGCCCGCACGCCACGGCAGCGCCAGGAACAGCAGGCCCGTGGCAATGGAGATCGCGCCTGGCACGAAGAAGGCCCAGCGCCAGCCGAGGCTCTCGCTCAGCGCCGCGGCCAAGAGCGGCGCCGCGGCCACGCCCATGTTGCCGAACACGCCGTTGACTCCCAGGGCGCGGCCCAGCGGCCGGGCCTGCTCGACCAGCATGGCGATGCCGACCGGATGGTAGATCGCAGCGAACAGGCCAATCAGCCCCAGGCCGAAGGCAAGCTGCCAGGCCGTGGCGGCGAGCCCGGTGACCAGCGCGCCCGCGCCGAGGCCGAGGAACATGACCGCGAGCATGCCGCGCCGGCTCCAGCGGTCGCCGAGCCAGCCGGCCGGCAGCGTGGCGACCGCGAAGGCGACGAAGCCCACGGTCGAGGGCAGCAACAGGTCGCCGTAGCTTCCCAGGCCCTCGGCCTCCAGGCTGAGCACGACCGTCGGATAGATCAGCATGAAGAGATGCGCATAGGCGTGCCCGAAGTTGAGGCAGAGGACGCGGGCGCGCCCGATACCTTTGCCGCCCGCTTTCGTTTCGAGCGCCGGGGCCGCGGCTTCGGACATCGATACACCTCGTCTTCCACATGAGGCCGAGCTTCGGCCTCCGTTGTAGGCCATGGCGGATGCGGCGGTCTGGCGCTATTCTGTCAAGTAATGTCGATTTTCAGCCATACCGACCGGGTGACCGACGCCTTTCTGGCCTCGATCCCGCGCGCGGTCGTCGCCGTCGCCGGGGATTATCCGCCGGGCCATTGGATCACGCCGCACAGCCACGCGCGCGCCCAGCTGGTCTACGCCTCGGCGGGGGTCATGATGGTCACGGCCGGTCCGGGCATCTGGCTGGTGCCGCGGCAACGGGCGCTCTGGGTGCCGGCCGGGCTCGAGCACGAGATCCGCATGCGTGGCGCCGTGCAGCTGCGCACGCTCTACATCGACACGGCGGCCGTGGCGGGCCTGCCCGAGGCCTGCGGCGTGGTCGCCGTCTCCCTCCTGCTGCGGGAGCTGATCCTGCTGGCCACCACCTTGCCCGACGATTACGCGCTGGACGGGCCCGACGGCCGGCTGATGGCCGTCCTGCTCGACCAGCTCAGGGCCTTGCCCAGCGTTCCGCTACACCTGCCGCAGCCGCGCGACCGCCGCCTCCGGCGCATCACCGAGAGCCTGCAGGCCCACCCCGGCGACTCGCGCAGCCTGGAGGCCTGGGCCGCCGTGGCCGGGGCCAGCGCGCGCACCCTGGCGCGGCTGTTCCTGCGCGAGACCGGCATGAGCTTCCGCGCCTGGCGCCAGCAGGCCCGCTTGCTGCAGGCCCTGGTCTGGCTGGCCGAGAGGAAAGCGGTGACCACCGTCGCGCTCGATCTCGGCTACGAGAGCCCGAGCGCCTTCATCGCCGCCTTCAAGCGCGCGTTCGGCGTTACGCCGGCGCGTTACTTCCGCGGTTGAAGCGAGAGCTCCGTCCTAGAGCTCGCCGAGCTCGGCGCGCACGAACAGCAGGCCGCCCTCGACGCTGGTGATCGCGGGATGCGGCACGCCGGGATGGGCCAGATGGTAATCCCCGGCGCGCAACTGCAGCGGCCCGATCTCGATGCCGCCCTCGATCACCAGGCATTCCTCGTACTGGGCGTGCGCGTGACCCGGGAGAGCGGCACCGGGCGCCAGGCGCAGCAGCAGGCTTTCGCTGTTCCGCACCTCGTCGACCCAGAGCAGCTTGATGTCGACGCCCTCGGCCAGCGGTTTCCATTTGCCTTCGCCGGCGTGCACGGTGGTGGTGCCGGGCAGCTTCGGATAGCTCGGCTCAAGCCCGGTCTCGATTTTCGACCAAAGGCGGTCCGGCGGCTCTACCGGCGGCGCGCCCTCGGCCAGGGGCGCCAGTCGCTGCTCCCAGTCGCTAACCAGCGCGCGCAGCTCGGCGTCGGCCAACAAGTCGCGGTCAAAACGGGCCCGGGCCTCGGCGTCGAGAGTTCCGAGCACGTATTCCGCCGCCAGGGCTTCGGCCTCGTCCCGCGTCATTCGTCCAGCAGTTCCTTCATCTGCATCAGGCCGCGCCGCACCCACGACTTGACGGTGCCGAGCGGCGCGTCGAGCTGCACGGCCAGCTCCTCGTGCGTCATGCCGTGGTAGAAGGCCAGAAGTATAGCCTTGCGCTGCTTGTCGCCAAGGCGCGCCAGGCATTGCCGCAGGCTCTGGTCCAAGGCGCTGTCGGCCGGGAGCTGGCCGATGGGCAGCCCGGCCGTCGAGTCGTCGAGCTCCGCCGGCGCGGCGAGATCGACCGGATTGCGCTTGCCGGCGCGCAGCCGGTCGATCGACCGGTGACGCACGATCGCCGCCATCCAGGCCTCGGCCGAGCCCTTGCCGGACTGGTAGAGCGCCGCCTTGCGCCAGATCGTCAGGTAGGCTTCCTGCAGCACCTCTTCGGCCAGGTCGCGGCGCCGCATGAGCGACAGGGCGATGCCGAAGAAGCGCGCGCTGGTGGCCCGATAGACTTCGGCGAAGGCCGCGCGGTCGCCATTGGCCGCCGCCGCCAGCAGCGGCGCCAGCGCTTCCGCTTCCACCGGAGCCGTCGAAACGGCCACAGTCTTCCCCCGCATCCAGTCTGCGTTTTGCCGGCCATCCTCCCCGATCGCGGGGCGGCTGTCAGCAAGAAGCGCGCAAGCCTCGGCCGCAGCTCTGCGACCGTTGCGCCGCTCGATCGAGGAAACGATGACGACCACGGCTACCGCGCCTCAGGGTTTCATACCGACGGATTGCTGCTTCAGGTAGGCGATGATGTTCGCCCGGGTCTGCGCATCGCCGATGCGGAAGTTCATGCGCTGTCCGGGGATCACGCTCTCCGGGTCGGTGAGCCAGCGATTCAGCGTGTCCTCGCCCCATACGACCTTCGAGCCCACGAGCGCGGGCGAATAGGCGTAACCGTCGGCCGATCCGGCCTTCCGGCCGAAGACGCCGCGATGCTTCGGGCCGACACGGTTGGCGTCCAGCGAGTGGCAGGCGCCGCAGCGGCTCTCGTAGGACTGCGCGCCGCGCGCGGCATCGCCGGCCGCGCCGGCCGCCGCGGGAGTCATCGAGACCGCGAAGCCGAGCGCGCCGAGCAGAAAGAATCTCACCATGCTTGTTCTCCGAAGTTCTCCCTGATCCGCAGCGGCGGGGGCGGGAGGGGCGTAAACGCCGCCGCGGATCGCACGAGGGACAAGGTCGGGACCCGTCCGCTCAAACGCCGAAGCTCAGCGCCTGACGCGGCAGGGGCTGACCCAAGGCCTGGGCGAGTACCGTCCAATGCATGGTCTCGTCGGCGGCCAGTCGGCCGGAGACCTGCGCCAGCGCCGGGTCCTCGAACGAGGGGATGACGCCGAGGTAAGCGTTGGCCGCGCCGCGCTCGAGTCGGGCCGCCAGCTTCAGCACGTCGGTCTGGTTCTTCAGCTTGCCGGCCATGAGGTCCTTGGCGTACTCGTCGAGCGACTTGGTCTTGACCGCCTTGCCGCCGAGCTTGCCGATGGTGGCCGCCAGGGCGTCGCGATGCTCCTTGTGCTGGCTCTGGAACAGCACCGCGACATCGAGCACGGACTTGTCCAAAAGGCCGCTCTCCGCGCCGAGCTGATAGGCGCCGATCGCCTCGTGCTCGAGGCCGAGGGCGACGTTCAGGATGGCCACGTCCTGGACCGGGTTCGCAGCCATGCCGGCGCCCGCCGCCGCGGTCTGGCGGTCGAGCTTTGCGGCCATGCTCTCGCAGCCCATGATGAGGGCGACGGCCGTGGCCGACAGTGTGGCCTGGCCGGTGCTGCGCAGAAACTGGCGCCGCGAGGCGACGCCGGCATCGGCGGCGATGATCTTTGTATCCGACATTCGAAATTCTCTCCGGGTTCGCTGTTGCGTGGGTCGGGACAACCGCCGCGCGGCCGTCACCGGTGTCGCGGCACGGGGTCGACATGACCCGTGCATGACAGCGATTACGCCCGCCCCGGCTGAGACGGATGCAGGCGTACGAAAAAAAGTTCTGGAACGCGGATAGGCGTCGGCGCGTCAGTCCTGATCGCGCGCGGCCTCGGCGAGCAGGAAGTCGCGGAAGGCGCGCACCTTGGGCTGCTCGATCGCATCGGGCGGGTAGACGAGGTAGTAGGCGAACTCGGTCTCGAGGCTGAGCTCGAAGGGCTTGACCAAACGGCCCGCGGCGAGGTCCTCGGCGACGAAGGCGAGCGTCGCGAGCGCCACGCCCTGGCCGCCGAGCGCAGCCTGGATCAGAACGGAGGGATCGTTCATCACCGGCCCGCGCCGCGGCTCGACTTCATCCTCGATGCCGGCCGAGCGCAGCCACTGCGTCCAGTCGTCGAAGTCGTCCTCGTGCAGCAGGGTGTGCTGGCGCAGGTCGCGGGGCTCGCGCAGCGCCTGGGCCCCGCGCAAGAGATCGGGGTGGCAGACCGGCGCCAAGACGTCGCCCTTGAGCAGCTCGACGGTCAGGCCGGTCCAATTGCCGCGGCCCCAGCGCACCGCCATGTCGACGTCGTCGGTGACGAAGTCGGCGGTGTCCAGGGAATGGTGCAGCCGCAGATCGATCTCCGGATGGTCCTGGCGGAAGCGCCCGAGGCGGCCGACCAACCAGCGCGAGCCGAAGGACGGCGTCAAGCTGACGGTCAGCATCCGGTGTGCGCCCTCGTCGCCGATGTCCTGCACGGCCCGGGCGATTCGTTCGAAGGCGTCGCTGACCACGGGGTAAAGCCGCCGCCCTTCGTCGGTCAGCACCAGCTTGCGGGTGAAGCGCCGGAACAGGCGGACGCCGAGATGTTCCTCCAGCGCCCGCACCTGATGGCTGATCGCCGCCTGAGAGACGTTCAGGTCCCGGGCGGCGCGCGTGAAGCTCAGATGGCGGGCCCCGGCCTCGAAGGCCCGAAGCGCGGTCAGGGGCGGCAGACGCTGCGCCACGGGCCTCTCCATGCATTATCTGAATTCATCCACCCCATGAAATCTACCCGTTTGTCAGGCTTCGGCCAACCGAATAAATATCTGAGAACACGATGAAGATCGAGGCCAATCGTGGCCGCGGATCGACCGAAAGATAAGACAGGTTTATCATGTTTGGACCGCAACTGACCGACATCCTGATCCGCAGCGTGGCCGTCGCCACCTTCGTCGAGGTGCCGCCGGAGGCCAAGCTCGTGCCGGACGAGAGGCAGGACCCCGAGGGCGCGGCGGCCGCGCCCGCTGCGCGCCATAACCTGGCCTCGTGGCTTTACGCGGCCGCGACGGGAGCCGTCATGGCGCTTGCCAGCAGCCGTGCGCAGTGGCGCGGGCGCGATGGCCGCACACCCGCACAGCGCCTGGGTGAGATCATCGGCTAAGCGTCTTCGAGCCAGCGGTCGAGGAACGTCTCCAGCCAGACCCGCATGGTCGCGTCGTAGCGCGCGCCATCGGCCACCTGGCGCTCGGCCGGGTGGGCGCCGGGCGAAGCCAGCATGTGCCCGGCCTCGCGGATCCAGCGCTGGAAGACCTCGGGCGAGACCTCCGGATGGAACTGGATGCCGAAGGCCCGCACGCCGTAGCGGAAGGCCTGGTTCGGAACGGTCTCGCCGCTGGCCAACAGCTCGCTGCCGGGCGGCGGCTCGAAGCCCTCGCCGTGCCAGTGATAGACGTGCATCTCTTCTGTCAGAAAGCCGCCGGCCGCATCGGTCGGCCGGATCGGGTAGTAGCCGATCTCGTGCTGGCCCTCGGGATGCGGTTCGACCTTGCCGCCGAAGGCCCGCGCCAGCAGCTGCGCGCCGAGGCAAATGCCGAGCAGAGGCCGCTCGCCTTCGACCCAGCGCTTGATCCATTCGATCTCGCCGTGCAGGTAGGAATCAGCCCCCGCCTCGCTCAGGTTCTCGGCGCCGCCGTAGACCACGGCGGCGGCGTAGCGGCCGTTCTCGGCGGGCAGCGCGTCGCCCTTGCCGGGACAGAACCACTCGATCTCGCAGCCGCGCGCCTGCAGCATTTGCGCGGCGCGGTCGTCGCGCTTGCCGACCGGGTGGTGGATCAGGATCACCCGCCGCGTCATCGCCGCCCCTCCGCCTCACGCCGCGCCGTCAAGAAGGCCGTCATGTGGAACTCCGCCTGCGCCGGATCATACAGGTAGGACCGCCCGACCGGACAGGCCCGCCGCGCACGGCAGCCGAGCTCGAGGCAATCGCGCCCCGCGGCGCCGGAGATGTGCGCGACGCAGGCCGGCACGTCGTAGCCGGCCGGACCGAAGGCCGCGACCGGGCAAGCGGCGAGGCAGGGCCGTTCGGTGCAGCTATCGCAGGGCCGCGGCCGTGTGTCGCGCGCCGGTAAGGCCACCGGCTCGGCGAGCGCGATGGCGCCGCGGTAGGCGTGCCACAGGCCGAAGTCCGGATGGATCAGGATGCCGAGCGGCGATTCGGCGACCGCGTCGGCCCGTTCAGCCCATCGCGCGAAAGGCCGATAGGGAGGCCCTTCGGAGGGAAAATGCGCCGCGCCGCCGAGCGCGTGTGCGAGACCGCCGATCACCCGCCGGCTCCAGCGGTCGAGCGGATCGCGCCCGCCGTCGCCCGCCTCCGGCGCCGCGGAAAAGGCGCGCCACATGTCGGGTCCGGCATTGCCGACCATCAGCAGCGCAGCGGCGGGGCTGCGGTCGGGCAGGTTCGGCACGCTGTCGTCCGGCCCCGGACGGAAGCCGCCGCGTAGAAAGAGGCCGTGTTCAGACAAGGCGTCGGCGATTTCCTCGTAGGTCATGGGCCAGGCGATTAGACCAGGCGCGGGCGCCGGTCCAGGGAAAGCTGGCGGCGGGTCCATCCTGCGTCCTTCGAGACGCGCCCTTTCGGGCGCTCCTCAGGATGAGGCACATCGAGGGTGGCACGAGGGAAGATGCTCATCCTGAGGAGCCCGCGACAGCGGGCGTCTCGAAGGACGCACGGTGGCATTCCAGCCTTCCAGCCCCCTCACGCCGGCCAGTCGACGATGTGCGCCTCCAGCTCGGCGTCGGGCACGCGGGCCTCGGTGACGGCGCGGCCGCGCACCGAGATGCCGGCGCGGTGCACGCTTTCCGGATCGCCCGAGACCAGCGGGTGCCACCAGGCCAAATCCTTGCCCTCGGCCAACAGGCGGTAGGCGCAGGTCGAGGGCATCCACCGGAGCGCGCTCACGCTGTCGGGCGTCAACACCACGCAGTCCGGCACGATCTCCTTGCGCTTGGGATAGTTGGCGCAGCGGCAAGTGCCGAGATCGAGCATGTGGCAAGCGACGTCGGTGTGCGCGATCTCCTCGGTGTCGGGGTCCTCCAGCTTGACCAGGCAGCACTTGCCGCAGCCGTCGCAGAGCGACTCCCATTCTTCGGACGTCATCTCCTCGAGCTTTTTGGTCTGCCAGAAGGGTTCGTCGGACATGGGCCGGTTATGGCATCGAAGTTTTGGGACGCACGTAGTGTTCGCCTCTTCATGGCATGGTCAGCGCGGAGCGATCCTCATGCTTCGACAGGCTCAGCATGAGGGGGCAGATCAATTATGTATCCGCTGTCATGCCGTAGGGCCCTCACCCTGAGCCTGTCGAAGGGTGAGGATTGCTCGGCGCCGGCTCTCAAACCCACTTCATCAGCGTCTGGGGGTGGGGCACGTAGTCGTTGGGCTCGATCTTCAGCCAGGCCGTCGAGTTCTGCGCGCGCTTGGTCTTCTCGATCAGGTGCACCAGGGTGAACTTGCGCTGCGCCACGAGCTCGATCAGCGCTTGGCGGCGTTCCGGCGACTGAACCGCCAAGAAGCGCCGCGGCACCTTGCTGCGGTTCAGCTGCTCGACCAGCTTCTCCAGGAAGAGATAGCTCGAGAGGCTGGTCGAGGCGGAATCGATGAACACCGAGGCGGCCTCGGCCATATGGGGCAGCAGCAGCACCAAAGACTCGAGGATGTCGTCGGGCGTGCGGCTGATGTCCTGGAACACCACGTCGATCGGCTGCGCCAGGAAGGGATAGCGCTGGGCGTTGAAGTCGGCCTCGCGGGCCGGGTCGAGGTGGTCCTTGAGGAAGGTCATGTGGCCGCCGAGATCGAGCAGCTCGATCATGCAGCCCATGAAGGTCGGATAATCGAGCGCCGGCTTGTCCAGGGCGTCGAAGGGCGGCGTCTCGCCCAGCGCGTTCATCGCCGCCTGGAACTTGGACTGGTCCTCCCAGTGGCTGCCGTCGTCGATGGTCCAGACCCGGCCCTCGCCGTTCTCCTTGGCGGCTTGGGCCATCCAGAAGGCGGTGACGCCGAGCCCGGTGCCAAGCTCGACGATGTTCGCCGGCCGCTCGCGCCGGACCAGCGCGTAGAGCAGCATGGCGATGTCCTCGCTGCCGTAGACGAAGCCGATGCGGTTGCGCAGCTCCAGCAGCGGCACCAGCGCGGCGATGTCGGCCTTGGGGCTGTGTTCTTCCTGCATGGCGGCAGGCTGCCAAAGCCCCCGCCCCCTGACAAGCGTGGGGAAGGGCGGGATAGGGCTTGCATTGCCAAGCATCTGTGGGCATATGCGTCCCGTGATGGCTTCGCAGCCGGTTTAGCGGACCTCTGCCGCGCGTGTCGCGCCCGACCAGATTCTACTGAACAAGTTGTGAGACGTGTCACCCCGGTGCGCGCGGTTGCGCCCCGGGCGATCTTCATGAGTAGGAAACGAATTGATGACGAACGGTACCGTGAAATTCTTCAATGCGACGCGAGGCTACGGCTTCATCGCTCCCGACGACGGATCGAAGGACGTTTTCGTCCACATCTCCGCGGTCGAGCGCGCCGGGCTGGGTCAACTGGCCGAGGGCCAGAAGCTGAGCTTCGACGTCCAGGCCGACGCGCGCGGCCCGAAGGCGGTGAACCTGCAGGAGGCCTAACGGCCAACCTGCAGTGCAGAACGGACGGGGCCGCCCCTTGGGCGGCCCTTTTCATTTACCGGGGGCTGGTTCCGTCCGATTCAGAGGGACAAGAATTACACGGATGAACACGGATGGACACGGATGGCTCATGACTTCCGTGTTCATCCGTGTGAAATCCGTGTTCATCCGTGTAAGAATTTCATGGAGATAAGCCGCGCGCACGGCGGCTCCTATCGCGCGTTCCTAGCCGCCCGCGAAGACCACGGACTGCATCACCGCCGCGTAGTGGCAGGCGGCGCCGGCCAGGACCAGGGCGTGCCAGATGACGTTCTGGAAGGGTAGCCGCTCCCAGAGATGGAAGCCGACACCGCCGGTGTAGAACAGACCGCCCGCGACGAGCAGCGTCAGGACGTCGCCTGAGACGGCGGCGATCAGCGGCTCGATCGCCGGCAGCACAGCCCAGCCCTGGGTCAGGTAGAGCAGCACCGCGATTCGCTCGAAGCGGTGCGGCAACAGCAGCTTCATGGCCACGCCGGCCGCCGCCACGACCCAGACCAGGACGAACAGCCCGAGGCCCCAGGCGCCGCCCATGCTGACCAGCACGAAGGGCGTATAGGTGCCGGCGATCATGACGAAGATGGCGGAGTGGTCGAGCCGCCGCAGGATCGCCTTGAGCCCAGGCTCGCTCACCAGGTTGTAGGCCGCCGAGCTCGACAGCACCGTCACCAGCCCGGCGCTGTAGACCGCCACGCTGACCAGCGCCAGGCCCTGCAGCGCGCCCAGGGCATAGACCATCATGGTCGCCGCACCGACGAGGCTGCCCAGCACGCCCAGCAGATGCACGCAGGCATCCGCCTGGCGCTCGGCCGTCGAGTAGCTGGGAAAGTAAATGGCTTCGGTCATGACGCGGCGGAGTTTAGCGAAAGGACGTTGAGGGGAAAGGTGCAAAATTGCGCCAATGCCGGTCTTGGCCCGCGGGAGCAAATGAATGGCGCGGGATGTCAGGGGGCAACCTTGGGCCGGTGTTGCGCCCTGCCCCTATACCTCTGCCCCCTTCCCCTCCCCGGTTGCCCGCATCGCCCAAAAATGTCCGACAGTCTTGCCGCCGAAGTGGTCTGGGGGCGACATGGTCTTTGCCCGGAATCCGCCCCGGCAAAGGACGCACGGCGGGGGAGGCTTGGCCGCTGGAGAGGCCACGATGGCCGCGGAGACATACGAGCATACCAACCCGAAAGCGCAGGTCTTCGGCTTTTTTCTGGTGCCGAATTTCTCGATGATCTGCTTCGCGGCGGCGCTCGAGCCGCTGCGCTCGGCCAACCGCATGGCCGGGCGCGAGCTCTACCGCTGGGTGCCGATCAGCAAGGACGGCGGGCCGGTCAGCGCCTCCAACGGCATCGAGATGACGACCCGCGCCAGCATCGCCGATGCGCCGCGCCTCGACACCCTGGTGATCGCCGCCGGCTACGCCGCCCACGACTACGACGACAAGGCCGTGTTCGGCTGGATGCGCCGCCTGGCGCGCCAGGGCTGCCGGATCGGCGCGGTCTCGACCGGCAGCTATCTGCTGGCCCGCGCCGGCCTGCTCGAGGACCATCGCTGCACCGTGCATTGGGAGAACTTGGCCGGCTTCCAGGAGGAGTTCCCCGAGCTCGACGTCACCGACGAGCTGTTCGAGATCGATCGCAACCGCTTCACCTGCTCGGGCGGCACCGCGGCGCTCGACCTCATGCTCTCGATGATGGCGCTGGAGCAGGGCCGAGACCTCGCGGTCCAGGTCGCCGAGCAATTCTTCCACGAGCGCATCCGCGACAGCCACGACCACCAGCGCATGGCGCTCAGGAGCCGCCTGGGCATCAGCCATCCCAAGCTGCTCAAGGTGATCGGGCTGATGGAGGAGAACCTGGAGGAGCCGCTGCCCCGCAGCCAGCTCGCCAAACTGGCCCAGCTCTCGACACGCCAGCTCGAGCGGTTGTTCCGCAAGTATCTGGGGCGTACGCCGACGCGCTATTACCTGGAGCTCCGGCTCTACCGGGCGCGCGCGCTGCTGACCCAGACCGCCATGTCCGTGCTCGACGTGGCGCTGGCCTGCGGCTTCGTCTCGGCCTCGCACTTCTCGAAGTGCTACCGCGAGTTCTTCGACAAGACGCCGCGCGAGGAACGCCGACTACCCGCCTGAGCCGACAGACCATGACCCATCGCCTGCTTCTTTTGCTTTTGCTGTCCGCCGCGGGGGCCGCCGAGGTCCGCGCCGAAGGCGACAGCGCGAAGGGCGAGAACACGGCGATCGAATGGTGCGCGCGCTGCCACGTGATCGGCGACTTCAACCGTCTGGGCGGCATCAACTCCACGCCCTCGTTCTACATCATGG
>JAAUYJ010018789.1_pt1 | contig 17610 bp, 18 predicted proteins | sample 7278031 | NCBI WGS metagenome assembly JAAUYJ01 (sample SAMN14350222, study PRJNA611818) | marine sediment metagenome | isolation source: surface marine sediment (1.8m) | place: French Polynesia: Moorea | collected 2018-08 | reverse complement strand
TGGAAAGGGCCAACTTCCGTTTCCACTTTTTAGGACTTTCTTTGCTAACGTACTCCCACTGCAGGGGAGCAAGGAGTCCAACGAATAATCGTTGTTTGAACAATTGCTCGATATTTAAGATTATTCATTGTTCGAAACAAATTGTTCGAACAATTTTTTGAGCAATTATCCTATACCATAAAGTACGGTTTTAATACAAATTTTAAGGTTGATCTGGTCCTAAATGGCTCAATTCCGACTTGAGTTTGAGTTTGAGTTTAATACAGGCTCATGTGAGAACAAATGTTTAAACACACAAATACACATGTACATCATTTGCTTTCCATGACAGTAGTAGTAACTAGAATCCAGACTTGCCCCATCTTTGCAAGTTTGCAACTTTAGTGCCCGTTGTTGTGAGATGAAGTTTTTCAAGTGCTGCCTTCTTGGCTTACACACTTTTCCTGACATCTTTGCGTAACAAGTAGTCTTGGGCCACAAGCAACCCACTTTTAGAAAAAATCCCACTATTCAGCTAGTTTTCAGACACATCTTTTTCTGAGCACTTTCATTGCGCAATTTTGACTTTTTAAAAAATATTACGTAGGCCCTTTTATCTCATGTTTCCAGGGAACATACAGTACTAGCAGTATTTGTCTTTTAAAGTAAACCAGATTTTGGATATTTAAATGTGTATATAGTACTACAATTATGTTCGAAACCTATTCGAACTATTGTGTTAAAAGACCCTCAAATGGTTCGTGTTCGAAAATACAAAAAAATCGAACACTTTGAATGCCATACAAGGCGAGGAAGGGTGAAATAAATAAATAGCCTAGCGAGCCCCTACACATGATACGGACAAAGTATCTACACAAAGGTATTCCCGGTTTCTCCCAGAAATTATTGTTGCGTCTACCGCACTGTTCACAAAAGTTATCCTTACCATGCAGCAGGACTCTGGAAGATGGTCAACTTCGGACATCTTGGCTGTTCGTTGATCCTCGTATTCACCACTCACAAGAACTAATACCACCACTTTATGATTCAAATGGCACAATCGTAGGCACCTCAACGAAAAAATATTTGTCTAAAAATATAGAAGCCTCTTCCCGAGGTGTTGTCGAGCGCGTTGGTACGGGTGCCTCCGGTCACCGACTGAAGCCCAAAAGGAGAAGGAGGTGGGGGAGGATGGGATCCAGAATAGTAGCGAGGAGGGGGAGCAGCAACAACAATAACAACGGCATCGTGGTGGGGAGGGAGGGAGGGAGGGGGACGGACGTCCGAAGCAACAGGGGGGAGGGGGAGAAGGAGTGCGCGCCCCATCCATGCAGCAACCAACGTATGCCGAAGACCAAAGCCACCACCACCACCTCTGTACTACGTACGTACATACGCGGCGGAGAGAAGGGACGTTGCTAAAAAGAGGGACCATGGGATCGCCCGTTCCTCCGTCCATCGCAGCAGAAAGGGGAGGGCGAAGAAAGAGCTCCCCCCTCCAAATCCTCCCCCTCCTCCCCCGCCACCTAAGAGCTTAAACGAACGGGCGAACGCAGCAGGACCTGAGGCCATCTCGGGCGGGAGACGACAAAGTCCTTTCTTCTTACATGCATCCCCCTCCGGTCTCACCGGGGCATGCATTGTGTAGCATATGCTGCTTCCCATCTGAAGATTTCTACATGAATTTTGTGTCCTACGTACTTGCATCATTGTGAACATAGCCCATAAGGAACACCTTGAAATATCCCTGTCAAAGTACCAAGCCTGTATAGCGAAACTTTTCCGTAGAAAAACTATCTGGTGCGTACAACAAGCGAAAGACGGGTTTTTGCCATCATAGGTGGCGGAGGCGGCAACGAAGGAGGAGGAGAATAGGCACAAGAAAAGCGCATGGGCGCCTCCGCCCCTTGCTTGGGATCCCTATCCACCTCCAGCACCTCTTTCTTCTCCCGCGTCTTTTTCTCTCCCTCCCACATCCACCCGCGCTGTTGTGAGTGCTGCACTCGTTCGTTCGTTGGAGGGGGGAGCTTGCAGGTAGGTAGGAGGGGTCCCTCCCTCCCTCCTCCGTTCTCGCCCTGGGGGCATCTCTCCTCGAGAGATGGGTCTCCTCGGACGGAGGAGGGACGGACCAAGCCACTGGAGGGGGGAGGGGGGGGGGGGGCACCTGAGATAGAAGAAGGGGAGGAGGGGGCGGTTATTTCTAGCCCAAGAGAAAGAGGGAGGGAGGGAGGGAGGGGGGATGTTGGTTGTTGCTGCGGGAGGGGGCCGCACCCTCCTCCTACTCCTCCCCCTCCTCCTCCGCCGCCCACCCATTGCATGTTGCTTTGGAGGTGGTTGTGCTTTTGGCTGCTGCTCTCCTTCGTTCACGTAAGAGCTGCAAGACTGCTTGGGTTGTTGCTCCGGTGGTCGGTGGTCGGAGGGGAGGACCCTCAAGAATTGGAGGGGGACGGACCACGCAACGGACGAAAACGCGACCGACCGGCGGAGGGAGGGAGGAAGGATCCGAAGAGGAAAGAGAACGGATCTCAACAATTTTGCCCCCTTCCTTTTTTGCCCCCTTATATCTAGAAACTGGAGAGGAAATTGGGGGAGGATGAGGGTTCGTGGTGGCGAACCCAGGACATCATGGCACATGAAGAGGAAAATAGCCTTCGCCATAAACAAGGGGGAAACTAAGCCAGAAGCTTTTTTTGCCCTACGCTACCTTTCGAGTGCCAGGAAGATAGTTCCACACGTATTCATTCACCGCGGCGGCAAAATGCTCCCCGAAAAGTTCTTCCTCTTTTGACAATTTTCTATCTGATCTACCAGGCGAAAACAAAAACGCTGATCTACTGGAGAGATAGCGACGTAGGTGAACTAATGAGGCTCAAAGACTTTCCATTCACTTGGACACGTCGGAAAAAGGGAAAAGATAGATAATTTCTCGACTCATCTGGGAGAGTTCTCCTCCTCCCCCTCCCCCGCACAATTTCCACTGCCGCCTCCGCAAACGCTAGGCCCACTCAGCACTCAACATAGTAGTAGGTTCCTCCCCCGCATCCTCCTCCTCCCAATTCTGCCGTACGTACATGACTTGATCTCGCTCCCTCCTCCTCCGCCTTTTCTTTTCCCTCCCACGTACGGGAAGCCGACGCCGTCGCCACAGCTACAATGGCGCGGGAAGAAAATCTTGGTGTTGCGGAGGCATACCACTGCTGCAGGTGATGAGACTTTTTTGTTTGGGATTTGAATGCGGGGGAAGGGATAGTAGTGGGGAAAAGTCCCCTTCTTGGCAAGACGAGCGGGCGGTCCAATTACTGGAGGCGGCACGCAGCTCCTGAAAATGAGTGCATGGATTGGAAGCTCTGAATCGAGCAGAAACACAAGCCTTCTCTCCAGACAAAGTTTTTGGAATCGCTTAAAGGAGAAAAGGCACATTTTGACTCTTGATCCATTTTGATTTTGATTTTGATTTTAGCTAAGCAGAAAGGGTAAAATATCTTATTTTAGCTCCTACTCTCTTTGGCTTCTACTCCTTTCGTGGCAATATGCGATACGTACATGTACTGCAGTACCAAACTCCGCCTGGCCACATAATGTCGCCTTGGTACGTAGCAAGGGGAAAGGACATGGGTGGACAGAGAGAGAGCAAAAAATCCATCCCCCTCCGGTAAAAAATCGGAAAGAAACCGTTGGCGCAAAAGTTCACATCCGCCTCCGCCTCCCACCCCTCTCCCTCCCTCTCTTTAATAAAGAATGCTTTCTGCTTCAAATACTTGGATGGGGGGTTCAAAAAACGGCGGCGGCAGAGCAGCCTTTGTCTGACCAAACAAAACCGTCGTCGGATCGAGCATGGGGGAAGGGGGGAGGGTGGGACGGAGTAAAAATGGCTCCCACACACATAGAATGGATTCGGCGGCGGGGAGGGGTAACTTTTTTTACGGAGAGCCCCCTCCCCTCCCCTTTCTAAGCCGGACAGAGGAGTAAAAAGCTGGAAGGACAGTATGGGATAGGGCGGGGGAGGAGGAGGAGGAGCGGGTGAGAGAAAAAAAGATGGGCGGAGGGAAGGGGGATGGTAGCAGCGATTGTTCTTGGACTAAGGCTAGGGAGGGACGAGGGGGGATCAGGCCAAATGCATCATCGTCGGGCGGAAAGACAGAAATTCAAAAGAGAATTTATGGTACTAAAACAACTTTTTTACTGTAAAATTCGCAGGGAGAAAATCGCTCCGAAATAGACAGAGGTTCGTTTGATGAAGCGTCGGTGAATCTCATTCCTGAAGAGGGACCCAAAAGCAAATATGCGGCGGCTCACCGACGTAGGGAGAGGGAGAGGGAGGGGAGGATGGACAATGACATGCGTGGGAACGGAGCGCATCTGCCTCCATCCTCTTCATCATCGTCGGTCGAAGTCGCCTCAACTCACTCCGCCACCTCCCCCTCCTCTCTCCAACGCCCACAATGTAGATCGCCAGAGAAACGAAAAGGGAAAAGGGAAACGGCCGGGGAAGAAGCCGTTCGCCTATCGCCGCTTATTTGCCCACTCAGTCGGTCACCTGCGGCAGAATATTCATCAATTTTGGGGCCGAAAATTCCGGGGGAAGAATAAGGGGGAGCACGCGCGCATATTCAGATGAGGGGGAAAAACGGCAAGTGCGGCGGGAGGGCACTTGTTGCGGGTCGTTTTCTGTTTCTGCGATGTGCCACGTACTGAGTAAATTTGTATATTGGTATTGCGATAATCTACGCCAATACTCTTAGAAAGGGACGAAGTTCGGATTTTACATTACGCCTACAAAGTTGTTGGCGGTTGAGTCGACGTATCAAAAAATAAAGCGAATCGAAATGGAAGGCAAAATAGTGAGTGTGTAGTGAAAGCCAAATCGTGTTTTGCGACAAGTAAACTTCCTCTGGTGCAAATACACCAAGCAAATAGAATAGGGTCGTAGTACAAATAGTTGGAAAGACGGTATGTGCGTTCGTTCAAATTAGGAAGCCGATTTTCAACCGTAGTAGTAGTAGCTGCTGCCCCTCCTGGCCCCGGCCCTGGCGCCAACGTAAGCGGCGGTGGCCACCCTGACGACGGGGCGGCGCCGCCGCCAGTGAGGCTCAGGTTCGGCGCTCCTCTTCCCTCGACGGGCACCAGCCCTTGCGCCGACGTAAGCGGCCGTGCCGACTCTCACGGCGGGGCGGTGGTGGCGGTAACGGTAGTGAGGCTCGGGATCAGCGGATCTCTTTCCACGCCTAGAGCCAGCCCTAGCTCCAACATAGGCGGCCGTGCCAACCCTGACGGCGGGGCGGTGGTGGCGGTAGCGGTAGTGAGGCTCGGGATCAGCGGATCTCTTTCCCCTCCTGGCTCCGGCCTTTGCTCCGGCGTATGCGGCGGTGGACACCCTGCGGACCGGGGAGCGTGGAGCGGGAGGCGGCCTGTGCACGTTGGAGGCGGTGGTGTAACAGTTCCCGCGGCCGTTGCAGTAGGTGGTGGTGTAGTGAGGTTCGGCCGACCTGCGGCCCCTCCTCCTGGACCCTGCGCGGGCCCCCACGTAGGCTCCCCTGGCGGCGGCGGAAGAGACAGGGTGCGAGTTGTGGTGGTGGTTGTTGGAAGTGGCTGATCCTACGTATGCGCCAGCGGCAGCGGCGGAGGATACCGGGTGGCGGCTCGGGGTGGAGTAGGTAGGGCGGTAGTAGCTGTTGCTGTTGCCGGTGTAAACGGTCGTCGTAGTCTTTTTGTACACGTTGGGATCCGCAGAGCGCTTCTCCCTCGAGGAGACCTCAAGTTCATCTTCCTCCTTATTGTCCTCGCTCTGTCCCAGGTCGTCCTCGAAAACCTCTTCCTCCACCTCGTCTCCCTCCCCATCGCCGTCCTCTTCGGTCACCACCTCCTCGTAGACAACCTGGCCGGGCTGCTGCTGGCTGTAGTAGTAGTGCGGGAAGTAGTTGTAGAAGAAGTGCGCCGGCTGTTGCAAGGGAGGCGGCTCGTAGTAGCCCGGGCGTCCGGAGGTCAGGTAGAAGTCCTCAGGCTCTTGGGCCTCTGCGTAGTAGACCACGTCGGGGAACTGAGAGGAGTCGACGGCGTTGGAGTTTACATCCTGAACGTCTTGGGCCAGGCAGGAGCCGGCGGCCGACAGGACGAGGACGCAGTGGGCAAAAGGGAACTGCATTGTTAAATGCTGTCCTGAGTTGGTGGCAATTTTTCCAAGTTCCAGTGGGCCTCTTTGTCTCTGGGTTGGAAGTCGATCGTCGGAGAACTGATACCGATTCTGGACGGAGGAGGCACTTTTATACGGACTTTTTTGGGCGAGATGTTCCACCTCCATCCCGTCCAGGCGGTTTCACGTTTCCGTTTCCGCGGAAAAAGCGGCAAGTCAGCCTCGAACCAGCGTTTTCTATTTAGAATTGACCACTTCACCTATACGTAGAAGATAGGCCTATTTGGGGAAGGAAGGGGGCAGTCAAACAAAGCAGGGGGAGGGGGTAACATTAAGATCGCTCCTCTAATCTCCAGTTCTGTGTTGACACAGACACATTTGGAGTTCTCTAGAGACAGCTCCCTGTACACTACGTAGCGCAGGAGGGCAAACAAGCGAGGATTTTCCCACTGGCATTGACGAAACCATTGACGTAAAACGGGAAAGGTGTATCGACCCCTTGGTTGGGGAACGGTCTTGGGTTGAGTGGATTCACCTTCCTTTCCTCCGATCCGAAGCGTACGGAACGAACTCCTACAATGAGGAAGTGAGGATACTGAAGATCTAATTTCACCCTAGGTACGACCTGTCAATCAGTACACGCTTGTTTCTATAGTTGTTCGTTGCATTGCATGGTTTTTTATATTTCTGGGAATCACACTTAGTTTGGTTTACTTTAGTACACTACAGGTTCGAGGGCCGAATTTCACAAAGCTTGACGTTTTAACGACAGTCAGTTTTTTGCAGCGATGTTTTAACTGTAGGAGGCCAGTGACATTATTTTTTGATTTTTGATTACTTTTCTATTGGAACAAAAAGAAACAGTGTTTCATTTAGATTTTTTTAAAATCAAAAGACAAACAGTTTCTCTTTGCACCGACTAAAAAGGGCGACAATAAAAGACACGTGTACAAATTGGGAATCGCGCTCTAATTGAGAGTTATTTACATTTTGTTTTTTCATTTTCTCCTTTTTTTTCTCGGAAACTTGTTTAGTAGCAAACTTTGAAATCCAAAATGTCCAACGCTTCAACTTCCTTTATGAAACTTCCTTCGTCCGATCCTTCCCCGCCTCCATCCCCACCGTCACGCCCGGCCGAGATGCAACGGAGGAGCCAAGGGGACAGGAGGCTGCCGAGGAGCGACATCACCAGCACGACGGTCAAGATCAAGCACGTCCAGGCCATCGCGGTGGTGTGCGTGGCGGCCTACGCCATGCTGCGGGTGGCCCTGGCTAAGCAGAGGCGCCGGGAGGAGGAGATGTGGCAAAACGTCCTCATCCCCATGATAACGGGCGTGCCGCCACCGCATCTGGGCGAGGGAGGCGGCGGCGGCAGCTCGTCCTGGCACCGCGTCTACCAAGCGGCCATTCTAGCGACCGTGGCGGCCATCGCCATCCTTGGAGTAAGGCAGTACACGGCGGAGGAGAACCGGCGGTCGAGCACCAGATGCCAGCACCGGGTGATCTACACGCTCATGGCGACAGTGCTGACGGCGCTGGTGCTCTCGAAGCGCGGGGCGGCCGTGGCGGAGCTGCTGCCCACACCGGCGAAGAGGATAGCCGTCATCTACTTCCCCTCCATCTTTGCTGCCGAGGAGGAGGAAGTGGAGCTGCCGTCAATGCTCTCGCTGGCTGGGGTGTCAGCAAGGCTGCAGGACGCCTGGCCACAGGCCTCCATGGCCTCGGCCCTGCTGGGCGCGGCAGGGGTGCTCTCGTACGCGCTACGCAGGGGACTGCAGGCTCACCATGCCAGCAGGCATCATAAGGGGCACCGAAGAAACCACCCCGACATAGTGCCAACGAACAAGCAAAAAGTAAGAACATGAATGTGTCAATAGGAGCATGTACCGAAAAGAAAGATATCAAGGAAAGGAACTGCAGCTGTGGTGGTACGTGGTTGGAATAGGAGCTGTTTATTGGCAACGAGATACAGCAGATTCCTTGCCTACCGTAGAAAGTGTAACTTAGGTGTTTCATGGAGGATGTATGATGCACTGGACGCGAAAACTTGCTTGACGAGTAGATCAGAACCTTTCCGAAGCCCTTGCGGCCACGCTCCTGAGACTGCCGTACACCTTGGACGGAGGGGAGCCGAGGATGAGATTGCACAGCGCTCTCTTCGCGATCTGGATGTTCTGGTAAGAGCCCAGGATGTGGATCTTCGTGTCGGCCAGCACGATTCTGAAAACGAGAATGAATTAGGATGACTGCAGTGACATTTGGCAAGACAATAGCCAAATATTCCGCTCACCTTGTTTTGGTCACGTTCTCGATGGTGTACTTTGTCCTGCCTCCCTTCCCCGCGACCCTACCGATGGCCCTGGCCAGGTGGTCGCCTTTAAGGGTCTTGACGTCCTGGATCTCGAAGGAGTCTAGGAAGAGGTCGTCCAGCCTGAGGAGCGCCAGGGCGTCGTCCACCTCGAAGCCCAGGACGAAGGCACGAACGAAGTCTGCCGCCTTCTGCAGGTTGGTGGGGTCGTCAGACTTGTCCGTCAGGCGAAGCTCAACCTGGCGGGACTTGAGGTTGAACCTGGAAAGAGATCCGATATGACAACCAGGTAGTGACAAATTCAGGGACTTGACTCCAGACTAGCTCTTCATTCCTAAACTGACCTGATTTGCAGATGCAGGTTCTCCACCACGGGGTTGAAGATCTTCATCCAGTTCTCCTTGAGCGGCGAGTACCTGTTTGAGGGCACCGGGATCTTCCTGACATCCCCTGCCGAGTCTTGGGCGGCGCGCTTGGGCGGGAGATGTGCCGCCTTGCCCCGCCCCTCCACTCCGCTGGCGGGGTCCACCTCCATGTCCGCACTCTCCCTGGGGGCCTTCCTCTTTGCTCCTGCCCTTGGGGACTCGACTGTGGTGGACATGGTGCAGGCGTTCACGTTCAGGGGACAGTTGGACACCTTTTTGACGTCTTTTTCTCGCCAACGGCAATCAATTTTACATTTACTTTTACGCCACTTTTCCGAAATTCCGATTTTCGACACGTGTTTTGTTTGCTTGCGTCAGCTGACTAGCTCGCTCGTATTTGGGAAAGGAGTGGTGGTAGGCTTGATTTTTCTTTTCACCGCTCTTTTATCAGCAAGGTAGCGTGGCCGAGCGGTCTAAGGCGCTGGTTTAAGGCACCAGTCTCTTCGGAGGCGTGGGTTCGAATCCCACCGCTGCCACTAACTTTTTGTGATTTTGGTCCTTTTTTGTACGCAGTCAAAAAAATTTGCGGACTTCTAGATATTTTTATTTTCTTAATTTAACACTATTTTTAGGTATACCTACCTAACCTATAGGTTTGCGTATTAAAGTGCACATAGTTCTCCGTAGCTTGTTAGCATTTTTTTGGTTATTCAAGACTTGCTTTTGCGATACTTTTACGGAAATGAGATCGCTTTGGGAATCCCGTAAATGCTTTATCGATCATATGCCAAATTCAGACCCTAAAATAATGTCGTCTGCCAATGTTTATTCTAAACTGTACGTCAATCTTGTTACTGTTATATTTGGCCTCCTTCAAAAAAAGTCCACTGCCTAGAAAAAACCTAACAGCGCGAGTTGCTTTTGTTAAAGAAATAAGCTGTATTGCCTGTACATCTTACATCCAATGTAGCGAAACAAAAAAATAATTCGCAGCCGGCAGGATTCGAACCTGCGCGGGGAGACCCCATTGGATTTCAAGTCCAACGCCTTAACCACTCGGCCACGACTGCTCGAACGCTTGCAGTGGGAGGAGAGCTTGAGCCAGACTGGGAGAGAAGGTTTTCTCTTGTGAAACGAACGCAATTACCTTTCTGAAACACTTGCGTGGGCGACAAACCAAAACACGGCAAGCTAACATGATTCATATCGACATACGATCTGCAAGAAATGAATTTGAATGCGAAAATTGCATTTCTCGCTATTTATTATCAAAACTGGCGTGTGCAAATAAACAAAGCGGCAGGGGAAAAACAAAAGCGTAGCAAGTTCTCTTGAGCCTCCTTATGTGGGCATCATGGGAATTTATTTATCTTCTCCAGCTTCAGGCCCTGGATGACTTTGGTAGCGGCGACGGCGGCAGGGGCGACCCGCCTCCGCCGGTGTAGTGATTCCCCACCACCACGGGAGGAGGAGGCGGTGGGGGAGGAGGAGGAGGAGGGTCTGACATGCCGCTCTTGGCCGAGCTACCGGCTCCACCGCCGATGACGCCGTACGTGTGGTGGGAGGTGCCGTCTGAAAACAGAGCAATATTTTAAAGTAGTTTACGCTGTCTTATGCTCGTTAAATAATTGATAACATGGTGGCTTTCCCTATACACATGGGCTCCGCTTTTTGCGTCTCCCCCCCTGCCCATGTGTGCTTTCCTTCTTTCGTTTCCTTGTTTCCAGCGGTGTTGTTTTATTGCTGCTAGTGTTGTAGACTTGTAGCTGTTCGAATAGTTGTTGTACATGTTGCTGTATGCTGCTTATGTTATTGAAGCTGCTGCTGCTGCTAGTGCTGTTGATGTTTCTGCTCGCATTGCTCCATGATTCTCTCCACCCCTCCGTGATCACCGCACCTTCTTCGGTGAGCAGTGCATTGGACTCGGCCGCCCCGCTGGACCCTCCCCCTCCTCCCGCTCCTGGCGCTGGCTTGGAGTCTCCCTGGCGGAAGTCCATGGAGAACTTGAGCTCCCTCCACATCTCCCCGCCAAGCGACTTGCCAGGGGTGAAGGCCAGCAGGCGGTTCTCCCACATGAACTCCCCAAAGGCGATGACGATGGACGCGATCATGCTCACCAGCAGCACTATGAACACGCCGCCAAGGTTGGGCAGGCCCAACTGGTCAGAGTTCACGTTTTCCTCCTAAGATTAAAAGGAAATTGCAGGTTATCACATGCTATAAATCGAAAATATAGGTGAAAGGAAGGTGATGTTTTTGCGATCCGTCCTTTCCGCCAATATATGCGCGAAAGTCTCACCGTCTGAAAAAGAAAATGCAAAATTATATATTTAATTGAGCTGCAATAGCAGGATTTTTCCACCTGACAGTTCCCTCCTCCTCCTTTCTCCTTCCACCACCGATTGTAGAGCACGGTGAGCATCCCCTTCTCCTGCAGCTCCAGTATACCATCGGACACGGCCTTGGTGTAGGGCGACCCCGGAGGCAGCGCTATTCCGTAGCCCTTTGAATCCAACTTCCCGCCAATCTGCATCAGGTCACAGTTCCTCTCCAGCTGGTACTCCATGGAGGCAGCCTCGATAAAGAAGGCGTAGTTGCCGTCCTCCTTGATGACTCGCTCGATGCCCTCCTGATTGCCATCGGTGTAGACGCTGGGCTTGGCTGACTCCATGAAGGCATTCAGCTTCTGGATTGTGGGGAGCGTAGAGCCCTGAAACGAAGTATAGAAAAAATACCAAAGTCAGCAACAAATAATGAAAAAAGAGACAATTTTTTAAAGAATATTGTTTCACCTTGAAGAAGGCATTAGTTGATCCGCAGCAATACGTGCCGTACTTGACCTTGGTCTGCTTGGCCAGGTCGTCCTCACTCTTGATGTCTCCCTCCATCTTGGCAGCGGTGAGGAAGGCAGCCAGGTTGGCGGTATAGGATGAGATCATGATCAGGGTGAAGAACCACCACATGCCTGCCACCATTCGCGTTGATATAGCCCTGAAAAGGAATGGATTTTTTCTCAAATGATTACGTCCAGTACAAAGTTACATTATGATTAACCAAACCGACCAAACCTTTCATAGACGTACGAAATTTGACATTTCTAGCATAGCTTGGAAGTAAGGTTCAAAACAGACTTTAGACATTGTCTTACTTGGGCAGGATGTCGGATCCCTGACACATGAATGCGCTGATCCCTGCCCAGAGGCAATTGTTCATGGTGAGTATGTTCTCCACCTCGTCCGGCTCCTTCAGGCACGGGTGAGGGCAGTCCCATTCGTACGGAGTGATCCTGAATTAAGAGAGATAAATGATATTGTTGCCAACAGAGTGTTTCTAGCGACCGAACCTGGCCAGGCAGAACATGAGAATGGAGGAGGCGAAGTATGCGGCCGTCATGTAGATCCAGACGGTGACGGAGAGCGGCGATAGGAAGGAGAAGAGGTTGTTTGGCGGCGGCGCCTTCTTCTTGTACAGGATGGCCACGCCCGTGCTCATGAAGGGCATGGAGAAGTCGACTGCCTCCTGTCGCTGGGCCGTGATGCTGAGATCGAGGACGGCCATGTCGGCCTTGCGGTCGCGCAGCTCTCGGATCATGCCGTTCCACTCGCCGTCAACGAACGAGCCGTACTTCTGGTCGCCGACCAAGTGGAATTTGTACCTGATACAGGAATATCATTAAATTGAGGTAGCCAAATCAGCCGTTTCCAAAAGCTCTTTCACTTGAATTTGAGGCTCTTGAGCTTGGAGAGCTCTGAGACTAGGTCGATGCAGTATCCCTCGTACTTCTCCAGGAAGGGCTTCCGCTCCCAGCTCTCGTCAGAAAGGTCCTTGGGCTTCTTGATGGGGATGACAAAGGGCTTGTTCTGAATGTGAGAAAGGAGAATGTAGATTTTTTTATAAAAAATATATTTGATTTTAACTTACGATCCAGGTGGTGATCCTCAGCGTCTGGTTCTGAATCTTATCTGACCTCTTCTCCTCTATCTCTGTCTGTGTGAGGGTGAGGTTGACCCCAAGCTCTGGCGTCCAGGTGCCGCGCTTCACCATGTAGTCCCGGTGCTTGTTGAGCAGATCCAGCTGGAAGTTGGTCCTCATGCCGTCGGCGTCGAAGCTGTACTCCCCGGTCAGGCCAACGTACTCGGTCTGGTGCGAGGAAGAAACAACATTTTGTCTAAAAGATCCGTTTCCCTTCATATTATTGACCTACTGACAACTCACCTTTCTCATGTACCGCATGATCTTCTCCCCCGCCGGCCATGGGACTGGATTCTCGCAGTTGGGTCTGCTCAGTCGGAATCCGTCCATGGAGCCGATCTCGTCCTATAATAAATCATCAAAATCGGGAAAGTGCGTCAATATAACGAGATATACCACCCACCAGCGCGTGCCCTAGTATGTGCACTGCGTCGTGCATGAGGGCGTTTGCCGAGAAGAGTGGGTGCGATTTTCCCCTGGCTCCCTCCCCGTCCGGGCTGACGTACTCCCACTTCTTTAGGTACTGCGCCGCCTGCGGGCTTGAAGGGTCCACCATGCGGTAGCCGGTGATGTTCACGTCAGTGTACTTGAACGGGCCAAGGTCCACGCGCTCAACGTCCTGAATGGGGAAAGGAAGGTCTCCGTTGTACATAAGGGAAAGGTGCAGAGGAGAAGCAAGGCGGGGAAAAACTAGTGACAAAGTTCAAAAAACAATGGCGATTTCAAAGCTCAAAAGCCAAAAATAACAATGAATAGCAGGAATGTCGAAACAAAATAGACTAAGTTCGACGACCTGCGACAAGGATATGCAGAAGAATTTCAAAGACTGACAAAGGTTCTAAAGGACTTAGCCAACAAAGAGTGCCAAAAATTGAGCAAGTTTAGGCGATTTTGCTATTTTGGCCTTTTGACTTCAAAACTCTAATTTTACCTGATCCGTCCAAAATAATTTGAGAGTGTCCAAGATTTTCAATTTTTTTTAAAAAAATATGTCTGAGTATGTCTTGGGCCTTAAATTTGCAATTTAAATCTTTTTTTTGGTGATTTGGCGAGGGGTCATTTCACCAAAGTTGTCCTAACTTTTGCATATCTACGCAAATTGGTACTATGCCTTTGAGCTACAAGATAACTTAAATTTAAGTACTCGAAAAATACATTTCCCCAACAACCTCAATAGCAACTGGGATCATAACTTTTTTTACCTGACGGCTATCGTCGCAGCAGCACCAATAGCAAGAAGTAACAAAAATTGCAACAGCAGAAATATCAACAACATGAATATCAGCATGAATAACAGTAGCAACAGCAGAAGCAACAGCAATAGCATCAGCAATAATATCAGCAACACTGTAGCAGCAAAAACAGCAGCAACATAAGCATAAATAGCAACAACAGCAACAGCAAGAGGAGCAGCAGGAACAGAAGAAGCAGGAACAACAGCAGAAACAAAACAAGGACCGCATGTGAAAAGCAACTTACCAGACTGGTGATGAGGTAGTTCTGGTAGACTGAGACTAGGCCGATCTCCTCTGCCTGCCTGAGCACCTCCCCGATCTTGTCGAACTGGCAGTCTAGAACGATATTCCTCTCCATGGTGGCCTCGATGGCCTTGAGCATGGGCCGGTAGTCGCTAGAGTGAGGGTCCAGCTGCCAGAGGGAGATGCGATAGCCGGCAAAGGCGCGCGGGAACTTGATGATCTCCTGCAGACGAATCAGGGAGTCCTCGTTCTCGTACACGATGATGAATGACTTCCACTTCATCTCAAGGATCAGGTCGGCGAAGGCCTTGGAAATGTCAATGGAACATCAAACAAAGGCGTTTTTTTCATGAGGAATATCAGGCTGCAATATCACCTTTCCGACCACCGCCGGGTGCGGGTGGATGTTTATGGAGAAGTCTTTTCTCTCGAAAGAGTAGTCCCACCTGGCATGTAGTGAAATAACACAGCTTTTGTTTTTGAGCAAGTTTGGGTCAATTACGGCATTTTTCCCATTCGCCCGAGCGTTAAGCAAAGGGTGGGAGGATGGGGGAGAAGAGAGGAAGATAGGGTCGAGGGAGAAGAAAAGAAAACGGAAATTATTTTTGAAAGCTTTCTCTTCTTCTTCGTACCTTGTCTCAATGTGAGGAATGTGCAGCATCTCCGCCACGGACTGGACGTGACCGGCGTTCTCCGGCGTCTGCGGCCCGAAGAGCGCCACCATCCCGCTGAGGCTGTACTGGAACATCTTGCACACCTTGTTTGAGGCCATGAAGCTGTCCTTGGGTACAAGGCTGTCCTCCTGCACCGGGATGAGCCTCGACCGCATCAGGATGGCGCGGTTGTCGTTGACGGAGCTGATGCCGTAATCCCACGCGTACGCCATGACGTCGTCCTCGGGGGACTGCCATAATCCTCCTGAAAAAGCAGCACAGAATTGTAACTACAGGAGCTCTTGATTAGACCAGTATAAAAATGTTGCACCTATCCTCAGGCTCTCCGGGATGTTCTGCTGTATCTGCGCCCTTGTGGTCGAGTCCAGCACCAGAAGCGACAGCGTTGCCGATGCCCACCAGGTCAGCAAGCGGTCCAACCTCATGGTGAAGCCGCCCGCTGGAGCCAAGAAATGAGAAGACTATTTTCCCTCCTTTTTTCACGCAATTATGAAGTCGTCTGGGGCGGGTGGGGGTCTTCCGGCCTTGCTAGTCCCTCCCCGGTCTCAGGTCGTCTTGTGTTTCACGCGGCGGCGGGAAGACGAGGAGTGAGGAGGAGGAGGTGCATCATAGCCGCCGGTCTTCTCCTCGTGTCTCCCCCCACCTTTTTCTATCGCGACTTTTTCTCCCCCTCTCCACCGGGGGGGGGGGAGGATGAACGAAACTTTCGGGAATGAAGAGGAAGGGGGAGAAAGGGGAAGAAAAGAAAGAAAGAGGGGAGGGGGAGGAGGAGGAAAAAGGAAGGAAGGAAGGTGGGCGGATGTGCGGGTGGGTGATTTAAGAACTCTGCAAACGGTGCATGCACTTGCACGATATACAGGGGAGACTTTGTTTGGAACTATATTATTCACGAAATCAATTAAAGGCAATTATTTTTATTCATGCGTGAACTCGGGCAAAGTATCTTCAGGAATACATCAAAGCCATTTGACATAATCACAGGTTTTCATTGCGACAGAACACGAACTTTCCACTGCCTAGTAAATTGCCACGATGCCTTTGCCCCCTCGTAGAAAAAAAGCGAGCTAGCGCAAATGGTCCTTGAGAACAAAGCCGTGTGCTGTTTGTTATTTTCCTGCGGGAATCCACACCCTTCTCTCCCATCCTCCCTCCTCTCCTCTCTCCCGACGGACGGAACTTGGCAAGGGTCGCACTTTCTTGCCCCCTTCCACCCATGACTCGACTCACTCTCGTCTCCGACCGACCCACCGATCATCCCCCCTCGAGACTGACTCCTGACTCGTCGACGACTAGGCAATAGCCACCGGCGGCTCACTCCTCGTCTTCTCCCCAATTTCCGACGGCAAAAAAGGGAGGAGGGGGATGTACGTATAGGCGCCGTTTAAAACTCTGGAGCGGAGCAGCATCGCTTCCCTGATAGCGGAAAATTGATTTGTCAGGGGGGAAAGAATCATTAAAAGTATTCCGCGCGGGGGAGTAGTACTACCGAAATGGGCAATTCGTGGAGCGCCTGCTCATTACAGGTACCCATCCCTCCCAGTCTCAACCGTTCTGCTTGCGTTGAGTTCGTTGGGAGGGAATTTGGGTGAGAGGGAGAGAGGGAAATAGGAGAGATCTCATGGGTGCGAAAAGGAGCATGGCGGGGGAGGAGGAGTGAAGTGGACCCACTCTCCGTCCGGCTTCGAAGAGTGCTTTCCACTATACTCTTTTCTTATTCCTGCGGCGAGAGCTGTTTTTTGGCAAAACAGATTCTTGGCTCGGGGTGAGAGGGGTTAAAAGAAGGGAGGAGAGGGGGGAAATGCGCCGAGAGCTGCAAAGAGGGAGGAAAAAAAATACCGGAGCAAGAGAAAAGGGCGCAAGAAGAGAGCAAAGGAGGGAAATGGGCTAATTCCCCCTCCCTCCCCGTTCGTTCTCTCTCTCTCTCTCTAAAACACACCACGTACTGTTGTATGGACAGCTTTCGATTCACCTCCTTCTCTTTTCTTTCCATCTCAATGCAACCCTGCCCCCTTCTCCGTTCCTTGTGCTTTGTTCCAGAAAACGAAATTCCGTCCTCTCTAGAAGTGTAACTTTCCCCCGCTTCTTCTTCTTGCAACTACGTACGATAATGATCTCTCTAACGAGGCTGCAAGAAACAATCTCGACCCTCCAAAGCAGCCAGCAAGAGGAGGACACCTTGTTAGCTATCAAAACGCCGAGCTATCGGCACCTTCTCTACCCACAGGCCGAGGAGGAGGAGGAGGAAAATATTTCAACAAATCAGCAACAAAACTCAGTCAGATACAGTGTGCTGCCTTCCGTTCCTGTGTGGGTCGTATTTCGAAAGGTATATTCGAGCTGTTGCCGGTGGGTCGGACCGGCCAGTAAGAAAATACACGCATACAAAAAACTTTTTTTTGAAAGCCGCCACCCTCCCTCATCGGTCACATCCCTTTCCTTTTCGCTATTCTGACGGCGGGTGTTTGGCTGCATGCACGCAGACGGGGCTAAATCACTTCTTCTTCTTCTTCTTCTACCTCGGTGACCGCCCCCTCCGCCCCCGCCTGTCCCTATCTTCCCTGCTGTCCCTGCCTCTGTCTTCTCTTGAGCGAGACCTTCTCTTCCTCTTCCTGTCCCTTGATCTTGACCTTGGTCTGGCCGCCGAAGAAGATGAAGAAGAATATTTCCTGTCTTTGTCCCTCGACCGAGACCTGCTCCTCTGCCT